>Ga0187827_10006993_pt1 | contig 12682 bp, 10 predicted proteins | sample ETNtaG_39_FD_167969 | JGI IMG/M metagenome (GOLD analysis project Ga0187827, IMG submission 167969) | Marine microbial and viral communities from oxygen minimum zone, Eastern Pacific Ocean - ETNP2014_SV_150_PacBio MetaG (Illumina Assembly) | ecosystem: Environmental > Aquatic > Marine > Hypoxic... | reverse complement strand
AACTCTAATGCGGTGGTAATGCCAGCCGGACCACTTCCAAAAATAGCTACGGGAAAATTGTTTAAATTAATGTTATCTAAATTCTTTAAAATCATTAATCTTTATCATTTAAATACCAGACAAAATTTTTTCTTTTTTTTAATTTAGTTTTATTGAGGCTGGGAAAAAACAAATCTAATTTTATAATAGTTAAAATTGACAATGATGAAAAACAAATTTTTAAAAAATTCCTCCTGAATATTTTGTTCATAAGATTGTGTTATAATTATTTTGGTTATTCTTGTTTTTATTAGTTAAAAAAAATCACAAAAATGCTTTTACTAACGCTGTTCCGCCTCTAATATATCCTTTTATATTCTCAATGGTTCTAACTTTCATAATCTTTATTTAGTAATATGCACATTATAAAATAAATTGAGATCTACCAACTTTATTTTGAATGGGAGAAAGCTTTCCTCTATTTGATCTTTAAAATGATATTTTATTATAGACCTGAGATTAAAGATTGAATTAATATGTTCGGTAGCATTAATATAATCATGTTCAAAATTGGATATTTTTAAAGATCGATTTAATTTAAAAATTTTCATAAAGTTTCTTGCAATCCGAAAAAACAATCCTGGATCTGTTGGAAGTGAAATCGATAAAATTCCACCCTTTTTTAATTTATTCATCATTTCCATGATAAAGTTTTCCGGATTATTAATATGCTCAAGGGCATGTGATATAATGATTCTATCAAAAAATTCATTTTCGAATGGCAATTTTTTGCCGTCATATTTTACGATCTTAATTAAATCTGAATTTTTATAATAGTTTACTGCAAAGTCCGATGTTTCGGCCACATAATATGAATCAAACTTATGTTTAATATAAGATAAATGAGTGACTGTACCTGCGCCTATTTCCAAAACTTTGGAATAAATTTTTTTTGATATAAATATTTCCAAATTTTTATGACAATATCTCATTAAAAATCCCATTATTCCAGTATAGTGATGATCATTGTAGTGTTGGTCTAAGTTGAATTCTTTTTTTTTATACATTATAAATTTATCTATTATATCGTGATAGCGATTGAATTAAAGATATGATTTAAAACTAATCTTTGTATTTCATTCATGGCAAAAGTATTATTAATCAATCCTTCTTATAGTCCTAGCTACGGGGAAACTAAAGTTAAAGTGGTCAATCCTATTTATCCTACGCTGGGACTTGCCACAATTGCGGCTGTTGCTTTGCAGAAAAGACATGAAGTAGAAATATTGGATCTCTCGTGGCGACCATACGACTTTGAATTGATTCGAAATCGCATACTTCAGTCCAAACCTGACATTGTCGGTATTACTGCAACAACTCCTTTGATGAATCAATTACGTGACATAAGCATTTTGATAAAAGATATTTCTAAAAAAATTTTTGTGATTGGTGGCGGGCCTCACCCAAGTGCATTGCCCGAGGAAACATTGCAAGAAACTATGCTTGACGCTGTTGTTGTTGGCGAGGCTGATTATTCTTTCAGCGAAATTTGCAATAACTATTCCTTATCTGATATTTCAGGTATTTCCTATCGGAAGGGTGATCAAATTTTTTCAACACCTAAACGTCCACTTATAACAAATCTTGACGAGTTGCCGATGCCAGCTTGGCACCTTTATAACATTGCCGACTATCATAAAATATCACGTCTTCTTTGTAAAAGACTTCCAATGACTACAGCTGAGTTTTCACGTGGTTGTGTATACCGTTGTGATTTTTGTGCCAGCAAAATCACGATGAGCCTTGGGTATCGAAAAAAATCACCAGAACGCTGCGCAGAAGAAGTAAAATATTTATACGATTTAGGTTACCGGGAATTCATGTTAGCAGATGATATCTTCACTTCTGACCAGAAATGGGCAAAGCAAGTCTGCGATACAATTTATCGTAAAAACGTTGATATAGTTTGGTCTTGCACTAACGGTATTCGTGTGGAAAGTGCTGACGATGAACTTTTTCAATCATTGAAACGATCAAAATGTTATCGCGTTTCTTTTGGATTTGAGTCTGGTAATGACGAAGTATTAAAGGCATTTGGTAAAGGAGGTCGTGCCACTATTGAGCAGGCTAGAAAAGCAGTTAAAATGGCTAGAAAAGCTGGCATAGATACTAGTGGTTATTTCATGGTTGGACTTTCGGCCGATACAGAAAAGACTATGCAGGAAACCATTGATTTTGCTCGTACAATTCCTGTAGACATGATGAAGGCTAGTATATGCATTGCCTTCCCAGGCACTAAAATGTTTAATGATTACGTTGATAAGGGACTTATTCGTTCATTCGATTGGGATGAGTATATGGTCTATACTGATAAGAATCTATTTGCTCACGAAAACTTAAGTTTTGATCTTATTCAGAGTTATATGAAAAAATTTTTCTTTCGTTGCATCCTTTTTAATCCTAGCTTTATAATACGACGTATTATTAGGGGAATTCGTACGGGAGAATTTTTTTGGGATGTATATTACGCACTAAGATTTTACCTTCTGCCAACAACAGGAAATAAAGGCAAATCGAAATATTACGCCAAAGAACGTTGGCCGAAATATGATTTCAAAAATTGTTCTCCTAAACCCACGTATTATCAGATAGCAAGAAAAAGCCAGTCTCTGGAGGAGAAAAAGTTATATAGTAAGAAGTAAAGATAAAAAAAAATCCGATAAAATGTAAGTCCTTAATTATACTAGGGCCTATATATTTTAAAATATTTTAAGAGCCAACTTAATCTAAGATAATACTCTTTATAAGATTTTTTAACTAGATTTTTCAAATTTTCGGCACTTAGGTTTTTATGTTTAAACACTAATTGCCATTGCGTAAAATCTTCAAATTTTTTTGTTAAAATTTTATTTTTGTATTCCGTTTCATAGAGAGGAGTTCCAGGATATGGTGTAAAAATACTGAACTGGGAATAAGTTGCATTAATCCGTTTTGAAAAATTAAAAGTATCTAAACAACTTTTATAATTATCTAATGGCATTCCATAAATGAACATAGTTTTTACTTTAAGGCCAATTTTCTCAATTGTTTTTATTAAATCTATTTCCCTTTCTTTTTTAACTGAAAATCTTTTACAATCTTTTAACACTTCATCTGAAGAAGATTCGATACCTACTTCTACATATTTCAAACCCACAGAATATAATTTTTTGGCAATTTGTATATTTAAATTGTTAAGATGAGTTTCAATTCCAAATTTTATTTTTAAATCTTCTTTTATTAATTGATTACAAAACTGTTCTGTTTGTGGATTATTGATAGAGAAAACCGGATCTCTAAATAAAAAACTACTAATATTGTATTTTTCTTTCCACAATTTTATTTCTGAAATTATATTTTGAACCGATCTTCTTCTAACTACCCTCCCTTGTTGAGCGGGATATGTGCAATAATTAAAGCAAGAGTAAGGGCAACCTCTAGAAGCCAAAATAGGAATTGTTTTACCAAACTTATTTATGAAAAAAGCTTTTGGTCCTCCCGAGTTAAAAAACACTTCCCAAGCAGGAAAAGGTAATTTGTCAAGGTTTTTTTCCAAAACACTTTTTAATACCCCTCTTTTTTTTTCTTTAATTAAAATAGTAATATCTTCTCTTAATAAAAAAAATTCAGGTTCGCCAGAAATGACAAAGTCAGATTCTCTTATGTATAAATCTGGAACTGCCGTACAGAAAGATCCTATTACCCCAGTATAAATTTCTTTTTTTTTTAATTTTTTTAAAACTTCTAATTCAGTTTCATGACAAACAATAGATGATGTTACTAAACACAAATCGACATTATTTACTAAATCTACATCATTTTCATAAGTTACATCATAACCTTTTTTTTTCAGAACTGATATTGAGTATGCTACATATAGAGGTGGATATCGAATAAGTTTTTTAACAAAATACGATAAAATCGAATTAAAAAAATTATCACCAAACTCATTCGAGGTGCCATAACCTCCTGCCTGATCTTTATTTATTCTTGAGTTGCTTTTTTTATATGGATCTAAAATAATTATCTTCATTATAATCTAAAGTCAGTTTGAATTATATCATAATCATTTTTATTAATATGATTTAAAAAATCTGAATCTTCAAATTTTTGAAGATAATAAGACTTATAAAAAAAATTCTTAACAAATGAAGGAAGCAATCTAAAATATTTTGAAGGTATTGATATTATAATTTTTTTTTTGTTTTTATTATTTATTTCATCTACAATTTCATAAAAAGAAATTTTTTTGTTTCCACAAATTATTATTTTTTTCTTATTTTCTATTTTATCTAAAGAAATCATTAAAATTTTTTCTGCTAAAGATGAACAGTTAATCGGATAAAAATAATTACCTGGATTAAAAACCGGCACAAAGGGTATTTTGTTAGACAAAATATTTTCAAGATCATTGTATGCTCCCTTGGTTTTATCTAGAATAATATCTGGGTAAATTAAAATGACTTTTCCTTTGCTAAACATAATTTTTTCTGATTCTTTTTTTGATAAACTGTATGTGTCCATTGAATTTTTAAATATTCTTGTAGAACTGACATTTATAAAAGCGCTATGTTCATTTAGCTTAAATAAAGCTTCTTGAAACAAAATAGGAAAGCAACTATTAAAATAATATTCTTTATGATTTTTAGGTTTCAAAGAAGCTGCGCAATTAATGACTGTGTCAATATGCCTATTTAAAATCAAAAATTCATTTATATGTCTAGAATAAAAACTTTTCAAATTTCTATCTGTTTTGGTAGGTCTTGGAATTTTAAATTTTATGAATTTAATTTTTTTCTCTTCAAATAATTTAATTAATTCACTTCCCAGGTATCCCGAGAAACCTGTAATACAAAACAACTTTTGATTTGGTTGATAATTCATATTCTTTAATTAATATACTAAATTATTACATTAATGTGTTTTGGTATTATTTTATAATTCATCATAATAAATAAATGATAAAAAATAATAAATATAAAATATATATTTTTTTTATACTAATTAGCTCAACCTTGACTATTGTCTTGTTTGGACCAGAAAATTTTAAATTCACAAATTTTAGCTGGATATCATATTATGATATGTTAAGCCATCAGATAGCTTGGAAATTTTTCTACAATGACATTTGGCATTTTCCATTAGGAAAAAATCCAAATTATGGAATAGATATTGGAAGTTCAATAGTTTTTACAGAAGCTATTCCTTTACTTTCAATTATGTTTAAAGTTTTTAAAAACTTTTTACCTAATAATTTTCAATTTTTTTCTTTTTGGATTTTTTTGTGTTTCTTTTTTCAACTTCTTTTTTCATATTTGATAATTTATCACTACACCCAAGATAAAAAATATTCAGCGATTTCAAGCTTTATTTTCCTTTTATCGCCAGTTTTATTTTATAGAATTCCAATTCATATTGCGCTGGTTGGACAGTGGATAATTCTTGCATCTTTTTTTACCGAAACGATTAAAAAACAAAAAATTAGATTTTATTATTGGATTTCAATCCTAACTATATCATCGTTAATACATTTTTATTTTACTCTCATGTTATCATTAATTTACATCATATTTGTGTTTGATAAATTTTTAATTAACAAAAAATTTTTAAAATTATTAAAAGAAATATTTATACCTTTTTCTTTTTTATTATTTGTTATGTATTTATTTGGTTTTTTTGAAATACCTTTGACAGATTCTCTAGGTTATGGATATGGATATTATAAAGCAAATGTTTTAAGTTTTTTTAATCCAATAGCATTAATGGGTAGCAATTTTTCTTGGTCAAATTTTCTTCCAAGTATTTCTACCGCTGGAGGAGAGTACGAGGGCTTTGGTTATTTGGGATTAGGTGGAATAATACTTCTAATTTTATTATTTTTTTTCTTTGTTAAGAGAGAACCTTTATTAAATTTCAAAAAAAATAGACCATATTACTTATTAGTTATTATTTTTTTTATTATAGCAATTTCTAATACAATTAATATTGGAAATTTTGTATTATTGGATATCTCTCTACCTAAATTGCTATATGCGCCTTTGAGCATTTTAAGGGTATCAGGTCGATTTGTTTGGCCAATTTACTACTTAATTTTTATAGCTGGTTTAGTTTTGATTTATAAAAAAATTGAAACAAAAAAAAATGCACTATTAATTTTAATTATTATTTTATTTATTCAGATTATTGATATTTCATCTGGTTTAAAAAATTACATAAATTCAAAGATATTTCTAAGAAATGAAAAAATTACTCTCGATGACCCAATATGGAATTTAATCTCTAAAGATTTTCAAATTATAAGAATTACTTATCTAAAAAACTCTCCGCAAGTTCTTTATCAAACGGCAAATATATTATTAAATGGAAATATTAAAAAAACAGATATTTTTAATTTAGGAAGATACAACAGAAAAAAAGCTTCAATATATAGAAATAAAACTTATGAAAATTTTAGGAATAATAATCTAAATAAAAATACCGTTTTTATTGTTAACAACAAGAATCACTTAAGAAATTTAAAATTGTTATTCAAAGAATCAAACAATGGTTTTTTCTTTAGAAATAATTTGTGGGTTTTAATTCCAAATTATAAAAGTAAAATGAACAAAAATGATTGGAGTGAATTTGATAAAATCGATTTTGTTGAAATTTTTCCGGGAAAGGAAAAGAAATTACAAATACATGACGAAGAAAGTGTTGTGGGCCTAGGTTGGACACACAATTTAAACTTTTCTGGTGTATGGACCGAAGGAAATGAAGCAAACATAATATTTAAACTAAAAAACTATGAACCAAAAGATTATACATTAAGATTTAAAATTAAGTCAGTTATGACAAACAATACTGACAAACTTAATATACGCATGATAATTAATGGAAAATTTGCAAAAAAATTGATGTTTGATCGATTTACTAATCAAGATAATAAATTTATTGATATTATTTTAGAAAAAGATGATTTAAAAAATAAATTTCATAAAATTGATTTTAAAATTGAAAACCCAATATCTCCTGTTAGTCTGTTAGAAAGCCCGGATGGTAGGAGTCTTGGGGTCTTAGTTGAAAGTATTATAATTAACTAATATTAGAAAAGTTTATTAAGTTAATTTTCTTTTGTGTTAAAAAGTTTAAAAATTTATCACTTAATAATAAATTTTTTTCGACTGACCTATTTTTATTTTTATAGAAATTTATATGACTTGTTCTATTTATATTATTTACCTGATCTACAAATCTGTTTGCGGGATGAATACAAAGTTCTATTGTTTTATCAGAATTTAAATAATCTAAATACGAAAAAAATTCTTCTACATTTATTTTTCCTGAGTTTAAAATACCAAAAAAATAATCCGGAGATGCAAAATTATTTTGTATTTTTTTATTACAAATATTGATGATAAAATGTTTAAGGTAATTTAAAGATTTAAATTTAAAATAGACATCTTTAAAGTAATTTTTAACTATAATTTTTTCATTAACAAATCTTATTTTATGAATTTTAAATTCTTTTCCCAAATCAGTAATTATTTTAAAAATCCAAGGTGAATGATGAATATGTTCGTGACTATCAAAATGCGATAATTTAATTCCATTTTTTAACACTTTTTTAACTTGAGATTTGAATTCATCATATACAATACTTTTAAATGTTTTGTTTAACTTAAAAAAGTTTAGTAAAAAGTATTTTTTAGCCGAAATTTTAAATCTATTATTTTCATCAGAAAGCGCATTGATACTCTTCTTATTTAATGCTTTGCCTTCGGTTAAGTTAAGATGCAATCCATAAAATTTATTTGTGGTTTGATTAATAACATTATTAAGAGCATGTTCGTAGAATCTGCCATTAGCAATTATTGAAGAAGAAGTTGCCACCCCCTTTTCAAGGCAATCGTAAATTCCTAAATTTACCTCCTCCGATATACCTAAATCATCGCAAGAAACTATCAATTTTTTCATTCATTAACTTATAATTAAAACATATTTTAATTAATTCTTTTAATATTTCAAAATTCATTATTAAATTAAAAAAACTTATATTTGATTTCTTATCAAGAGAATAGGTTGTTTGTAATGAAAAAATTTTTTTTTTTGAAAAAGAAAATAACAAAATTAATTCTAAATCAAAAAAAAATCTTTTTGAAATAAATTTAATTTTTGAAAAATTTTTTGGTTTAACAAAACCTTTTAAACCAGCTTGAGTATCGCGAATAGTTAAATTAAACCAAGTTCTTATAAAATTATTAATTAAATAACCTAAAAAGACTCTCATTAATAAATAAAAATTTAGTTTATAACTTTCTATTTTACTTCCTCGTTTTCTTCTATTTATTATAACCATATCATTTGTTTTTAAATATTTAATTATACTACCAAGTGATTCGAAGTAAGGAAGATCGCAATCAATAAATATCACATGTTTGTATTTGCACGCACTTATGCCCTTTATTAATGAAAAAGATTTTCCAAAATTTTTGGTATTTTTTAATATTTTTAGTTTAGGTATTTTATTTTTTAATTCATTTATATAAAGAAGTGTTTTGTCAGTGCTAAAATCATCAATTAATATAATTTCATATTTAATTTTCAAACTTTCCAATTTTTGGCAAAGTTTATAAATTTTTTTTTTGATATAGTTTTCACAATTAAAACAAGGAACAACAAAAGAAATATTCATTTCTAACTTAATTAATTTTTTTTATTCAATATGCTTATTTTGTATATGCAATTAAAAAAATACCAAAAGGAAAATTTAAACATTATAAATAATTTAATTTTTCCTTTTTAATTTTAAAATTAAACTATATCTTAGGAATTTTAAGCCTCTTAAATTTTTGTATTTTTTTATATAAAATTTTTTTTTTAGAAAAAAAAAATCCCTTTCTTCATGACGATAGTATGTCAATTTTTTATAGTCTTTATTTGTAAAATACTTAATTGAACAGAAAAATCTATCAATATTAAAAAAAGGCAGTAACATAAATTCAACTACTCTTGAAAACTTTGGTATATCTGTAACAACAATATACAATCTGCGATTTTTTCGGCAAAAATTTTTAGAAATTTTGTGAATTATTTTTTTTAATTTAAAGATGTTCATATATTGTACTACTGACGAAATGATAACCAAATTAAAATCATTTTTTTGTAAAATTTTTTTCAAATCAAAAACCACATTTATTTTTTTTTCTATATATTTTTCATTTAGTTTTTTTTGAAGTTTATTGTTTTTGTCATACAAAGTAATTTTTTGTACAAAACTTTGTTTTAAATCTTTTCTAGACCAAATTCCCATGCCACAACCAAAGTCTAGTATTCTTAATTTAATTAATTTTGTTAGCTTTTTGATTTCTTTTAAATCAATTTGTTCCAAATAATCAAATATCATAGTTTTATTTTTTCTTTTTTTTATTTCAATTTATTTTTATTAAGAAAAATATTAAATCCAAATTTTTTTTTTACCTCTAGATCATCAATTCCACCCACGCAAGGCGTCTTTGTTGCCCAACACGCATCAATATTTTTGGGAATATAAACTTTTATATTTTCATTTAAATTAATTAATTCAGCATCTCCTTTGGGAACATAAAAAAGGGGGAAACTATCAGAATTATATATATTTATTTCTTTGTTTACTCTTATTATGTTTCTTGTATTGAAAATTAACAAGGAGGCTACCACTAATGTAGCAACCATTTTTTTTTTTGTTTTTCTATTAATAGATGAACAAGATAAAAATAAAGATGTTGGTAAAAATACTAAAGATGCCAGCAAACTATAACCTCCATATCGAAGTGTTGGATGTTTGTAAAACCACACACTAAACAAAATTAATATGACATATAAAATTTTATATACATTTTTATCAAAATTCTCTGGAAACTTTTTTTTATTTCGATAAAAAATTATTATAAATAAAACCGATAAAAATAAAATCGACAATAGGTTCTCGAGACCTTTGTTAAAAAAATAAACATCAGTCCAACCCTTGAGCCAGTTAAATCCTTTTATATATTCTTCTGGGTTTTCGACTCTATGATGGGGGCTTGCCCCACCTTTTGACCACTGTTCAAACCACATTTTCATTTTTTGAACTTCTTTTTGATTAAGTGACCAGGGAATTTTTTTTGAAAAACAGGTTTCTTTTAAAGGATAAACTATACAACCTGTATAAGATAAATTAACGAATGAAAACAAAACAAATGTTAGAGCTGAAATAATAGTTGTTCTGCTAAGGAAGAATAATTTAATAAAGTAATTTTTCTTATAGAATAGTATTAAAAATAAAAATAAAAATAGAGAATATGCCACAAAGTATGTTTTAACTGTTATCAAATAACATATTAATAAAATTAGTAACTGAATATTACTTTCAAATTCAAGTTTGTTTATATTTTTTTTTATTGTTAATAAAGATAAAGGAATTAAAATTAGAGCAATTAATTGTGCGGCAATATCAGTGCCATACTCTCCGATTCTATAAAATTTTACGTTAATGTATGCAAAAACTAATAAATAAAAAATATATGTATAATCAAAACTTTTAAATTCTTTTTTATCCAATATAAAACACAAACATATAAAATTAACAAAAGTCAGCGTAATCAAACCAATTGAATGAAAAAGATAAAATTTGATGTATGGCAAAAAAATTAAAGAATTTAAATAAAATACCGATGAATGATGTCTGGGACCATGACCAATGTTTCCCAAGCCTAATTGAATTTTGTTTTCGGTTAGTCCTAAAGAATATGAGAGATGATAATTAGAAAAATCGTCATGATTTTTTAGAATAAATAATGACAAACTTAGAAAAAAAATTAAAACAATTAATAAAATATAATCTTTATTTAATTTTAATTTACAAAAAAAAAACGCAAAAGAAATCAAGCCAATAGCATGGACGATTAAATTGTGAACGTAACCATGTTTAGTAAAAAAAATTGTAATATAAGATAGAATTACAAGGGTCAATAAACCTAATATTCCGATGTATCCCAAATTATATTTTAGTAGATTTTTATTCAAAAATTGAGCTAAAAAAAAACCATAACCCAAAACGGAAGATATAATTAATATTAAATAAAAATATAATAAAAAATATTTAACCATATTATTTATTTTTAAATAGTTTTTTTCTTAACAAGAAATATAAAAGATTGTAGATTAAAATATTAAAAATAATAGAATATACTAATGTTTTTGTTTGATGATATTCGTCAATAATAAATAAGAAATAAAATAAATTATAGAGACAGATTAATATACCTGATAGAGTGCTAGAAAAATTTTTATTAATATTAAATAATCTGTCTAAGTATAAATAAATAAATTGGTGCAAGTGCTCATTGTCAGGTATTGATGGAGATTTTTTTGAAGTTTTCTTTCTTATTATAGAGAATAAATTTTCGTAGGCTGGATACCATAATAAAGCTACAATATAATAGGGTGACACTATATAATTATCATTAGAAAACTTAATTAATATAACGCCAACAACAAAACTAATTAGATAAGCTCCCCCATCACCCAAATATATTTTTCCAAAAAAATTAAATATATATATAACTATCAAAGAAATTATACATGTAGAAATTAATAATATATCTAAATCCAAGTTTCTAATTTCTGCTAAATAAAGTATATTTGAAGCGACTAAAATAAAATAACCTACAACCAATGTATTAACCCCATCGATAAAATTAGTTCCATTAATTAAAACCAATATACAAAATGAAGTAAAAAATAATTTAATAAAAAAAATATTTAATAAATTGTCAAAAAAAATTAATCTTGTCGAGGATGCAAAATTATCAAATAAAAACAGATATGCTACAATTGTGATTATCTGAAATATAATTCTAAAAAATGGAGAGTGTAAAATATCTAAATCAGACAATAATCCTATTAAAAATAGAAAAAAAATTAATATGGTAAAATATTGATAATTTTCAGGTAAAAAAAAAATTAATGTTAAAAAAAAAACAAAACCTCCCGAAAGAGGTACTGTTTTGCATCCATTAATAAAACTTTTATGACTTGAAATGTTTGTTTGATCAGTCAGGATATTGAATTTTTTAAATACAAAACTTGATATTGTCATAATAAACAGAACGGCAATAACAGTTCCCACTATATTCATTATGTGTACTAATATTTATTATTTAATTCTTTTTGAGCCAAAAGCAGATCTTCATCTATCATGTCTCTAACAAGGTTAATGAATGAATATTTTGGTTTAAAATTCAATTTTTTAAAAGCTTTTTTGGAGCTCCCTCTTAGATAATCAACCTCATTTGGTCTAAAATATTTTTTATCTATTTTGATGATTGTTTTTTTTCTGCCATCTTCATAAATATATCCAATTTCTTTTATATCCTTTCCTTTCCAATATATTTTCATGTTCAGTAATTTTCCCGCTGTATTAATAAATTCACGCACTGTACGAGTTTCTCCTGATGCAATAACATAATCTTCAGGTTTTTTTTGTTGCAATATTTTCCATTGCATCTCTACATAATCCTTGGCATGACCCCAGTCTCTCTTCGCATTTAAATTACCCAAATAAAGTATTTTATTTGAACCAAGCTTTTTCCGAGTTAAAAATCTAGTTATTTTTCTCGTTACAAATGTCTCTCCTCTTCTTGGACTTTCATGATTAAATAGA
>Ga0187827_10006991_pt1 | contig 12685 bp, 11 predicted proteins | sample ETNtaG_39_FD_167969 | JGI IMG/M metagenome (GOLD analysis project Ga0187827, IMG submission 167969) | Marine microbial and viral communities from oxygen minimum zone, Eastern Pacific Ocean - ETNP2014_SV_150_PacBio MetaG (Illumina Assembly) | ecosystem: Environmental > Aquatic > Marine > Hypoxic... | reverse complement strand
ACCTGGTTCTTGTTCACCGCCAGGTCCTTCCGCGGGTGGAATCCCATGGCAAGGCCCAGGAGCTGTGTATAGTAGAGAACCGGAATATCATATTTGACATCGGCCTTTGCACCGATAGTGGGTTGATATTCGTCGTACATTATATCGCAGAACGGGCAGATCACTATCAATGCGTCGGCCTCGACCTCCTTTAGATGGTCCAGCTTTTGCTTGACCATATCCATGGACGTGTTCTCCGATACAGCCAATATGCCACCTCCGCAGCATTGAAGTTTATCCCTGTATGATATCGATTCGGCCCCGGTGATCTCGATAAGTTTATCCAGGCTCTCGGGGAAGTAAGGACTGTCGAAGCCATCGAACAATTCGGATGGTTTGATGTAATGGCACCCGTAATGAGGTGCGACCTTCAAGCCTGTCAAGGGTTCGGTTACGGCTTCTTTAACCTTGTCTAAACCGATCCTCTCGAAAAGGAAGCGGGAGAAATGCTTTACCTTCACATTGCCCTTGTATTCGTATCCCATGTCGGCCAATTCCTCGTTGACCTTCTTTAATTCCTCTTTGTGGTTTCCGTCCGCGTAGTACTTTGCCGCTTTCGTGAGGTGGCCCGTGCAGGCGCTGCAAAGGGTGAGGATATCCACACCTTCCGCTTCTGCGAGAGCTAGATTGCGGACCGCCACTGCCATTGCGGAATGATGATGAACACTATCTATCGGGAAACCGCAGCATGAAAAACCGGGAATATCCACGATTTCTATCCCCAGCTTCGAGAAGACTTTTCTTGTGGAAAGTTCGTAATTGAAACCCCGGACCGATACCGTGCATCCCAAGAAAAGGGCGAACCTGTGTTCACTCATCGTTGCTATCCTCCTTGGTCGCCTCATGGATGCCTGCTTTATTCAGTACTTTCTTAATTTCCGAGATTTCGAATTCAAGTTCCGGTATTCCTTTCTTTGCACGCACCGTGTTCTCGAACTCGCTGACTTCCAGTATCCGGCCGAATTTTTTCAGCAGGTCCACGGCGGCTCCCATGGCCTTTGGCAGATGTCCTTCCCTTACGGCAATGTTTCTGATGGCCCCCATCAAACTCGTTATCTTGACATCCCTCGGACACCGTTCGTAACAACTGTAGCACCCGGAACAGAGCCATATGAACTCGCTACTTAGCACTTCCTCCTTCATACCCAGCAGGACCATCCTTATGATCCTTCGAGGATTGTAGCTATCATTGACGGATAGAACAGGACAGATGGCGGCACAGGTCCCGCACGCAAAACATTTCTTGATGTTCTCTCCGCCGGGTTCCTTTGCCACCATGTGCTTGAAATCAGGATCCAGATCATCCATGGAAACAGATTCTTCTGGTGCTGAATCTTCTTTATTTGACATTATCATTCCCTCTCTTCGTGTGATTCATTTATTACTTTTATGTATTATGCTAAAAATTCAATCTCAATCCGTCTTCAAATTTCACTTTTGCATGCTTATATAAAATAATCAGGAAAATATTTTAACTCAAACAAGCCCGTTTTCCCCATGTTAATAAAATATTAATTTTCAGTTTTTCTTTCTTTTTCAGATAATAATTCTGGGAGTTTTTCATACCGTTTGACTTAACAATTGTGAATTGGAAGCGCGTATTTATATTTTATTCATCTGTCAAGAACCGGAATCAGGACTGTGCAGGCTTTTCGTAATTCCGTCCAATTTGATTGTGGAAAACCTTGCGAAAATACATTCTCCCTCCATTTCCCGGTTCTGTTTTCTTATGAGAAAAATCCGAAGGATAACGTCCCTGGGATGCAGGAGTATTTCTAATCCGCTGGAACGAAATGGGCATCGAATCCAGACTGTACAGTAGTAGGCAGGATCAGAAAAATATCCGATTGTTCAAAACGCAAGCATCGACTTAAAAAAAATCATTCCATTTTTAGAAAAAACTCCTTATAAGCCTTGTAAGTGTAATATATATCCGCCTTGGATGAGAGTTCGAAGGGTGAATGCATGCTAACCAGCGCCGGACCCGCATCAAGAACGTCCATGTTGTGCAGCGCCAGGAACTTGGCCACGGTTCCCCCGCCACCCTCGTCTATCTTCCCAAGTTCAGCCGGTTGCCAAGGTATCTTTGCATCGTTCAGGATCCGTCTTACCTTCGCGACAAACTCCGCCGAAGCCTCGCTTGAATTGTATTTGCCCCCTGAACCGGTATACTTCGTCACCACGATCCCCTTTCCCAGTACCGCAGCGTTCTGTTTCTCGTGCACGTCCTTGAACATGGGATTAATCGCTCCGTTCACGTCTGCCGAAAGAGCATAGGACCGCTCGAGGGACCGCCTCAACTCGATATCGCGATATCCACCGTCTAGCTTTTCCATAACCTCACCAACGGCGTTCAGCAGAAATCTAGATTTCACGCCGGTGGGACCATCGCTGCCCACCTCTTCCCTGTCGAACAGTATGCACGCAGCGGTCCTTTCCGGTATCTTCTTTCCCATTTCGAGGATGGCCATCACGGAAGTATAGGCGCATATCCTGTCGTCCTGCCCGTAAGCTCCCACCAATGAGCGATCCAAACCAACATCCCTTGCGGGACCCGCCGGCACCACTTCCAGTTCCGCCGATACAAAGTCTTCCTCGGTCATCCCGTACCGGTCGTTCAGCTCCTTCAGCACTGTCAATTTTATTTTGTACTTGGCATTCTCGTCATCCAGGGGTCTCGAGCCTACTATCACCCTCAGTTCCTCCCCCTTGATACCCTCGCGCAACGTTCGCCGGTTCTGTTTTGCAGCGAGATGCGGCAAGAGGTCCGGGATGACAATTACCGGATCGTCCTTCTTCTCACCGATATCTATCTCAATTTGCTTCCCGTCCATCCGCACTACCTTCCCGTGTAGCGCCATTGGAACGTTCACCCATTGGTATTTCTTGATTCCCCCATAATAATGGGTCTTGAAAAGAGCGATCTGCGAGTCAGCGTCTTCCGCCAGTGGCGAGGGTTTCAGATCCAGGCGGGGTGCGTCCACGTGTGCTGCAATTAAGTTCAACCCTTCGGCCAGCGGCTTCTTTCCTACCCGGAAAAGCATGATGTTCTTGTGACGGTTCTTTATGTAGACGCGATCCCCGGGAGAGATGTTTTTTATTTGCGATACTTCTCGGAATCCTTCATTCCGCGCGAGCTTCTCGGCGTATGCCACGGACTGGGCCTCCGTCTTACATTTTGAAAGAAACTCCTTGTAACCTCGCGAGAACGAATAACATTTCTTAATGTCCTTCTTATTGATCCCTTCCCAGATCGATTTTGGCGTGAACGAGAGTTTTTTCTCAAGTTCCGACTCTTCCTTCTTTTTGCTTTTTTTCTTCTTTGCCATTCCTTCTTCCCCCGGGTGTATGATATATTTTCATAAAGTAAAATACCTGGCCGAGAGCTCATTTTACTCGTCTGGCCATGCCGATATCAGCACTCAAGATCCTCGTCATCACCATTGGTTCGGTAAGGGTGTATCATCATCTACGGCATGAATTGAAAATTCACTATTAATCACCCACAGAAAGGTGTCCGTGGGTTTCCTGCGGATGGACCACGGGCGCTATTCTCCTTCCAACTCCTTCAGCAGCTCCTGGCAGTGATCCCTGATGCTTTTTATGTACTCCACGGCCCGATTCCTGGTCCTATTGTCCTTTATGGTCCTTATGCTTCCGGTTGTCCACCACCGGACGTTGTCCCACATCTCCTTGTAGACCACCATTCGCTCCCTGTCCCGTGCGTCCTCCCTTCGCACCACTACCGTTTCTCTTTTACTGTCCGATTTCTCGCCGGACTGCTCCATTTTGATATCGATCTTTTTCAGCTTCTCCCTGGCCTTTTTCTGTAGAGACAGTTTCTCGATGAGCTTATCCTCATCCCCTTCCGATATGCCCACATCTATGAGTCGCTTTGCGTCGGAGATGTCAACCTTTTCTTCCACAATGGCCTTCCTCAATTTCTCCGGGGCCTTTTTCAGTATCCGTACCTTCTTTTCTGGCTCGTGTTTGCTGATCTCTCCCTTCTCGAGCTTATCTAGCAACCATTGGCGTGTGGTATCGTCCAGTCCCCTTGTCTTCGTGATGTCCCGCGTGGTGATGGTATCGCCACGGTGAAGCTTGTCTCGGTCCTTCTTTGCCGAGATGTAGGCGCCAACCGTTCCCTTGGTCAATCCCAGCCTGCTTGCCAATTCGCTATTTCTGTAACTCCCCATTTCCTTTATTTGGAATAACATGTTCTCCCGCTCGACCGAGGTCAGGTCCTCTCTCATCCAGTTCTCTATGAGACTTTTTTCGGCGGCCTCTATGTCACTTTCTATCTTCCAGATTATCGCCGGAATTAGTTTTTTCTTGAGATGACTGAAGGCTCTCCAGCGCCGTTCACCTGCTATGATCTCGTAATTTTTCCCCTGGGTTCTCACAACAATTGGTTCCAATAGCCCCTGGGCCGCAATGCTCTTGGCCAATTCCAGAATGCGGTCTTTTGGAAAGCTCTCCCTGGGCTGGGCGGGATTTGGCTTAATAAGTTCCATCTTTATTTCTTCGAATTTCATATCATCACCTTACAATTTTACGATCTGGGCGGCTATCTCGCTCCAGCTTACAGTCTTTGCAGTCATTTTCTCCCCTCTGATCTCCACCAGCATCAAATCTATTTCGTCCGTTTCCTTGTTTTCTTGCATTAGTTCCTTTATTCTTATGACCGATTCCCTGAACACGTTGTACAGCGTGATTTCCTCGTCGGTCTGAAGCACCCAAAATCGGTTGTTGTCAAGCTTCATTTCCATGATTCCCGCCTCCGTTACACACAACTGAATTATCGTATTTTAAGATTGTCTCCCAAATAGAATTGCACCGATTATCCAGGGGAAATTTGTCTTTTGAGACGGTTGAAAACATTTATAAAATCATATCAAATTCCAACCTTTTTCATGAAGATGCTTAATATCCAATTTATTTCACTCTATTCAGATTATTTTTTAGTTAGCTGTTTCCGTATTTGGGTATCTAACAATCATAATCGATTATATTCAGCGGTATCTGCGCCCTCGGGGATGTTCCCCCCTACGGGCGATATCGGGAACATTGTCAAGCTGCGAATCTTGATGAATCAAAGATACCTCCAGTCCTCTCAAGGCGTAACTTGAAAGGCTTCGAATTATTTTCGAAACTTGACCGCAATATTGCGGGCAAGTCCGACTAGCCGTAAGGGTAGTCGAGATTCGCACCATTGAAAATATATATGATGAAAACCTTATTTTACAATGAATCACGCCACAATCATCATGGAGTTACTATGTATTCCAAGAGAACAGTTACTCTGGCATTGACTTTGCTCCTTCTCTTTTCCTATTGTATCATCGGTTTTAATCCAACTCCAACAGAGAAAAGGGAAGCATGCCTGTCTAATCGCGTCGTGCGGAGTAAAAATGATCCATACATCAGAACCAGATTCGCAGGCGGGAATGGGACTGAAGATGATCCTTATCAGATTTCGAATGTATCACAGTTGCAGGATATGAATCTGGACCTGTTTGCGAATTATACATTGGTTAATGATATTAATGCATCCGAGACGATAGAGTGGAATAATGGTAAAGGTTTCGAGCCGATCGCAAGGGATACCGATCCTTTTAAATTAGCCTTCAAAGGAATAAAATTCACAGGAAATTTGGATGGAAACGGACACAACATTACCGGATTATTCATCGACCGTCCTGATGAGAATTACGTTGGGTTGTTCGGATTTATCTACGATGGCGCAACCATCGGTAATCTAAGTATGGAATATAATAATATCCGTGGTTCATCTTATGTCGGTGGGATAGTGGGACGGAATAACAAAAGCACAGTCGAGAACTGCCATACTGGGGGCAATATCAGCGGTATTAGTTATGTCGGTGGGATTGTAGGATATAACGTCATGGGTATAATCAAGAACTGTTACGTTACCAGCAATGTTAGCGGTCCATCGGATGTCGGAGGATTAGTGGGACTGAACTACTACAGCGCGGTCAAGGACTGCTATGCTACCGGTAATATTAGCGGTTTTGGTCATGTCGGTGGCCTCGTGGGATGGAACTTCAACAGCACGGTGGAAAAATGCTACGCTACAGGTTATGTCACAGGGGATGATTGCGTTGGTGGTCTTGTGGGAAGGACATTCGACGGTACGGTGGAGAAATGCTACGCCAACGGCAATGTCCGAGGATATAGGGATGTCGGTGGGATGGTAGGGCATAACGATGGTATTACCATTGAGGGCAGCCATGCCATCGGCAATGTCAACGGTTTTGTTCATGTCGGCGGATTCGTGGGGCAAAACTCCGGCGGTGTGGTAAAGAACTGCTATACCACCGGCAATGTCAACGGTTCTGATCATGTCGGCGGATTCATGGGGCAGAACTCCGGCGACGTGGTAAAGAACTGCTATACCACCGGCAATGTCAGCGGAGAAGAGAATGTTGGTGGGTTAGTGGGAAAGACCGATAACGACAATTTGTTGGAAAACTCACATTATAATATAGATTCAGTTCTGATAAACGGAAGACATCTGGTTACCATTGGTGGACTTTACAATGCGCAGTATGATGACTGGTTCACCAATGGTCTCGTACTGGACATTGCAGACTACCACGCCACCCTAGTGGCCTATGGGGACGGTTATATGATCAAGGAGGTCCAGGGCTTCAAGGATCTTCTGGGTTTTGTCGATAATGCAGGTCTTCGGTTCCGGCTTGGTGCCGATATAGACCTCACCACGGTGCCGGGCCTGCATATACCTTTTTTTTCGGCTGGGGAGTTCAACGGCTCGGGGCATATTATATCCAATTTGAATATGGATCATCCATTTGCATCCGATGTTGGCATGTTTGGATATATTCACAATTACACTGTTATCGAGAATTTACGTGTTTTCGGTTTCAATATCAACGGTTCTGATCATATCGGTGGCCTAGTTGGATGGAACGACGGGGGCAAGTTGTCGAACTGTTCAACCATGGGCAATGTCACTGGAGATGAAGATGTCGGTGGGATCGTTGGATACAATGTCGGTGGCACGATCAAGAATTGTTCATCCATGGGTGCCATCAGCGGTTTGGAGCGGGTCGGTGGACTAGTGGGATATAATGGATATGGTGGTACGGTGGAGAACTGCTACGCTAGGGGCAATGTCATTGGAGAAGAGAACGTCGGCGGGTTAGTGGGAAAAAACGGTCCTAAAAGTATTGTTTACAACAGCTATACCACCGGCAATGTCATTGGAGAAGAGAATGTCGGTGGGATAGTGGGAGACAATGGATTCATAGTGCAGAATTGCTCTGCGACTGTCAAAGTTAGCGGAAATCTGAGTGTTGGTGGACTCGTAGGATGGAACCGGGATCTGGTACGGAACTGCTACGCTGCAGGCAATGTGACTGGAGATGAGAGTACTGGTGGATTAGTCGGATTGAACGACGACTATGGAATGATAAATATCTGCAACGCGACAGGTAATGTGACAGGAGGTCTATATGTCGGTGGTTTCGTTGGAAATAATAGGGGAATAGTTGGGAATTGCTACGCAACAGGCTATGTAACGAGTGACGGTGATGATATCGGCGGACTGGTGGGACTAAACCGGAAGATGGTGCGGAACTGCTATGCAACAGGAAATGTAATTGGAGGTGAGGATGTAGGCGGACTGGTGGGAAGAGGCTCGGGGACGATTAAGAACTGCTATTCAACAGGAAATGTGACTGGAGATGTTAATGTCGGCGGGCTCGTGGGATCCAATTCGGGTGGAATTGAAGAGTACAGTTTCTGGGATACCGAAATTTCAGGTCAATTAAACAGCAGTAAAGGTAAAGGAAAGGCTACTCTTGAGATGATGACAAAAAGTACTTTCACAGAGGCGGGTTGGGATTTCGATACCATCTGGGCGATCAACGAATATGTCGATTACCCCCATCTTCAATGGGAACAAAGACCAAATATTGAGGCCGATGACTCGGATAATGACAGCATCCCGGATATCATCGACGATTTTCCAAATAATCCAGCTGCTTCTTTTGATACCGATAGGGACGGCTCACCAGATAGATGGAATCCTGGAATGAACGAAACAAATTCAACCACCGGATTACATCTGGATGCATTCCCTCTAGATCCCGCGGCATCCCTTGACACTGACGGTGACGGTATTCCCGATAAATGGAACCCCGGAATGAACCATAGTGATTCAACATCGAATCCTCCATTAGAACTGGATATTTACCCAAACGATCCGAATAACAAGTCGCCAGATGACGATAACACTGAAAACCCAACCGACAGTAGTTCAAAGACCTGGATTTGGATTTCGTTGGGCATAGTGGCTGTAATATTGATCGCGCTTTTTATTGCGTTATCTGTCCGGAGTAAAAGGAAGTCACCCGAAAATGAAGTAAAAGATGATCTTGGTAGAGTTGAACGAAGTGATGATAAATAGGATATTAACTTCGGCAGGCTAGGTTGGTGGCGAGTGCAGTCTATGGTATCAGAAAGTTCTTCTGCTGCCGCAGAAGTCGGGGGCAGAGCTCCTATTTTCTTTGTTTTTATTTTTGGGTCGGAGCTGCGTTTCTTACGTCGCAGCTCCTCTTTAGAAAGAAGCGAGGAGATAATAGATCCAAATTACTGATCCGGGATAACATCACAATTTCATTCATATTTCCCCCTCCATCGCATGGAATATTTCGGCAAATAATTAATAGTGCCGAAGGACAATTCCCTCAGCATGGAAATCAAGGTACCGCCGGGGATGGAGGAGAATGCATTTTTTATTGTGCGCTACGGTGAGTTGGGTTTGAAATCCGGCCCGGTAATGAGAAGATTTCTCAACCGGCTTCGATCGAACATGGAAAAGATGTTCCTTGATGCCAACATTGACTGTTACCTGAATTTCACCCGCGGCCGGTTCTATGCTTACCCTGGGGACCTTGTCAAGGGAGCCGACATCCTTATGAAAACCTTCGGTGTGGTATCCATTTCCCCCGGAATTTCCCTTGATACTTCCCAAATGGACGATATCGCGGCTAAGGCGGTGGAATATTCACACTGGCTTCTCACGAAAGGAAATAGTTTTGCAGTGAGGACAAGACGTGTGGGCAATCACCCCTACACTTCCCAAGATGTAAATGTCAGGGTAGGTTCGGAGATACTGAAGAATAATACCGAAAAAGATCTCAGTGTGAAACTTCGCTCACCCGACAAGATCCTGTATATCGAGATAAGGGATAACACCGCATTTTTCTATCATCAGAAGATACAAGGACCCGGAGGGCTACCCCTGGGCGTCTCGGGAACTTCGGTCTGCGCCGTTGGGAATAAAGCGAGCCTGCTTGCCGCGTACCTGATGATGAAAAGAGGAAACCGGCTGCACTTTTTCTACGTCCCGCAGATCTATAGGAAACCTCTGCCAATGGAAAAGGTGTTGGCATACTTTGGGAGATTCATCCTTCGACCGGCTATGGTGGAAATAGTCGAAGCATCTCCAAAAGATATTTTCGGTATTTTGGATTCGGAGTGTTCCCTGAAAGGTGCCCGTGCCATGGTTCTCGGTTTCGATATGGATCGCTTCACGGAAATTATTGAAGAATACGGAGTTAAATCCACTGAGCACCCTGTGTTCTACCCGGTCATTGGTCTCTCGAAGGATATGATCAGTGAAATGTTCAGGGATACCGTACATGGGGAAAACCTATAATTTATTTTCGAAAAATCAATGAAAAAATGGGACGGGCGAAATATAATGAAGGATAAAAAAAAGTTCAATTTCAATGTATTCATTTACGTCTACAGAGGTTTTTCAGCAAAAAAGTTCAGGCACGGACTCACGGTTATAGGACTCACTCTTTCCATAACGTTCCTCATACTTGTTCTGTCCATGGCAAGGGGATTCACACTGGAGGTGGAGAGCAAGGTGTATAACACCATTGGTGAAGTAGATGATTCCACAAAACCGGGTTTTGACAACCCGGGAAAGGAGGCCACCGAACTGGATCGGGAAGTACAGAAGACCATTATTCTGTGGCTCATAGTGACATCAGTTTTCATCATGATCGCTTCAACGGCCATAATCTCGAATACAATGTACCTTTCAGTAAGGGAAAGACGGAAGGAGATCGGTATACTGAAGGCCGTAGGGCTCACCGACATGCAGGTGGCCAAGATATTCATAATCGAATCCATATGGTTGTCTGTGTTGGCCTGGCTCATTGCCCTTTTTTCAGGGACCCTTCTTTCGGGTAACGTCTTCAATGCTATCTATATAAGAGGCAGCAGCCCCCTGTTCTTCTCACCCGCCAAGGCAATGCCCGAGATACTCTTGATTGCATTTATGATAACCATTATAGTCGGAGCATTATCCGCACTCTATCCTGCATTAAAAGCGGCGAGAATGGATCCGGTTTCGGCAATATCGCCTGGAGAATAAAGGGTTTCATCCAGTGGATATTTTGCGTGCAATTTTGACCAAAACCGATAAGTATAGTAGTACTAATTCGCCCTGATTGGAATTTATTGGGAAATGAACAATCCACATGTGGATAAATCATGGTATCGAAAAATCGGAGGAAGCGCAATTGACCGATGACAGTAATACGAAAACGTCTCCTGTTTCAGAGGATTGCAATAGTGCTAGTAGTGCTGATTATAAGAAATTTTCGAAGAAGGAATTGATTTGCTCCCTTGTGGAAAGAGACCGGGAAATGGCAGATCTGAACGTTAAGTTCGCAAAGCTTCTTGAAAACACGGCCGTCCTTAAGAACCAGCATGTCCGGCTGGAAGCGGATTTCATCAATTTCCGAAAGAGAAATCAGAAAGAACGGCAAGCACTCATTGCCAACGTAAGGGAGGACGTTATCATAAATTTTTTGAATGTCAAGATGAATCTGGACAGGGCCTTTGCCCAGATAAAAGATTCCAAAGACATATTTGGTCTGCAGAAAGGTCTGGAAATGGTGGACCTTCAACTGACCCAGTTTCTTGAATCCCAGGGAGTACGGGAGATTTCCGGGGAGGGCGATTGCTTTGATCCGGCTTTCCAGGAAGCGGTCAATACGGTAGTGAACACGAACATTACGGAGGACACCGTACTACAGATGATTGAAAAGGGTTATATGCTCAATGACAGGGTGATAATTCCAATGAAATGCATCGTATCGGTCCCTCCGGATGGTACGGATGAGAACTGAGAAAATCGATAAGGGAGCCCAGAGGGATGACAAAACAGGACCTGTACGAAACCCTAGGTATATCCCGCGATGCCGACGAGAAGGGAATTACCAAGGCTTACCGGAAATTGGCCATGAAATATCATCCCGACCGGAATCCGGGGGACAAGGGCGCCGAGGGCAAGTTCAAGGAGGCTACGGAAGCCTACGAAGTATTGTCCAACGCGGATAAGAAGAGACAGTACGACACATACGGTTCTGTGAGCGATACTCCCGGTGGATATGACATGCACATGGATATGGGAGATGCCATGAGCATTTTCAGACGGGTGTTTCAGGATTTTGGTTTTGGTGGGTTTTCGGGCATGGGCAATGATTTTTTCACGCCCTTTGGCCGTCAGAATGCAGGAAGGGGAGCGATGGGGAGAGCCGCTGGGGAGGACGGCAGTGATATTATAACAGATATTACCATAGATCTTATAGAAGCGGCGACCGGCATCTCGAAAACCATCGAGATCGAGGCAAAGATGAAATGTTCTTCGTGTAAAGGAACCCGGATGGCGGAGGGCGGCGAGATGATAGTATGTAGTGATTGTGGTGGAACCGGTCAGGTCAAGGAAGTTAGGAGAACCCTCATCGGCCAGATCATCAATATTGCGGGCTGTCCTGAATGCAAAGGAAGAGGTGAGATAATCAAGGGCAAGTGCCGCCAGTGCAAGGGTAAGGGTCGTGTTCATAAGAACCGAAGGATATCAATAGACATACCGCCGGGAATATCCGATCGTTCCAGCCTGCGCCTTACGGGAAAAGGAAATGAAGGATTGAACAATGGACGGGGTGGTGATCTGTATGTGGTGGTGAGGATTCCGGAGCACGATTTCTTTAAAAGGAACGAGGAAGATATCGCGGTGGAGATACCTATTACCATTGGCCAGGCGTTGCTTGGGGATACCATCGTCATCCCCACAATCCAGGGCGATGAGAAGTACTCGATAAAACCGGGGACCGAACCTGACTCAGTAATAACGATGAAGGGGAAAGGCATGCCGAGATTGGGTAGCCGGGGCAGGGGAGATCAATACGTACGTTTTTTTTACATTTTACCGGAGAAGATGAACTCCAAACAGAAAAAATTGGCAAAACAATGGTTCGCCCTTGAAAAAAAGGAACGTTTAGCCATCCGTGAAACGCTAAAGAAAAGGGCAAAAGGCAAATGATTCTATGATGCTTCAGTTCAACCAGGACATATCTTCGTCCTTTCTTCCATAGCGCCGGGACCCCTGTTGATAATCATCCCCGGACCCATCACTTTTTTTCCCGTATGCTGACCGCGGTCTCCTTCGTCGGGTTCTACCACCCCGATCACGGCGTTCATCCCGCCCCCTCATTTTCTCTGACCCGGTTTTCCGAACATGACCGCCTCTTTCTTCCTTCCTCGTAGACGTTCCTCTGCGACCCTTTGGTGCTTCATT
>Ga0187827_10006990_pt1 | contig 12686 bp, 9 predicted proteins | sample ETNtaG_39_FD_167969 | JGI IMG/M metagenome (GOLD analysis project Ga0187827, IMG submission 167969) | Marine microbial and viral communities from oxygen minimum zone, Eastern Pacific Ocean - ETNP2014_SV_150_PacBio MetaG (Illumina Assembly) | ecosystem: Environmental > Aquatic > Marine > Hypoxic... | reverse complement strand
TCGCCTGTACAACTGCAACTATGGCAATAGCCTGGTACCCATGGACAAATTATTTGGTTCTGATCATGACGGTACCGCCGAGGCCTGGAGCGCTATCCGGAATGGCTCGTGACAGGTGGCGCTGGAGGGATCGGTTCAGCGTTTGTTCCTATAGAAATGCCGAGTTGTCGAAGTGGAAGAATATCCCAATTGTTCTAAGACAACCTGTAAGTCGCGTTCAGAACTAACACCATCTTGAAAACGGTTATTTATGATAACGAGCAGTCTTTCCTGAACCTTTGCTATCCCGCCGGAATTAGCAAATTCCGTTGAGCATTTCGAGCGTGAACTCATCGGCGTATACGTGGTATTACGATGACATGCTTTATAGGTTTGTTCGAACTTATTCACAGCGCCAAACTCTTTTTCTAACATTTTCGGCTAGACATAAAGTACAGTACGATTGGTTCTGACAAGTTTATTGCCGCACGATCTAATTTATACACTGTTAAAGTTCTACTAATCTCATGCTTATGACGGATCTCAATTCTTCAAGAAAAGCCCTTCTGCAGCAATTCGGACGAGCACTCAATAGTAACGACATCGTTGCTGGTAGAACGGTTGTTACAGATGATTTCTTCTGGGCATACTACGAGGGTCCAGACCGACCGGACGGTCGTATCATTCGAGGATTTGAAGCTGCATGCCAAGTTGTAGCCGAGCGCAATGAGCGACTTAACAAATCGATAGTCTGGAGCGAATCTAATGAGTATTTTTGTGTCGACAAAGTATTCGCTACATCTAGAGCTGTAGGAGAATTTATAGATACTGGGCCGTTCGATGTCCGAGTCGTTGATATCTTTTCATTTCGCTCTAACCAACTATGCTCCAAAGATACATACTGGAAAATAATCAGAGATTAAGCGTCACCAAAGAATTTACCACCCAATTGATATTCACCACGCCACCAATATGCAACCGATTTGGTGTTCTACATGGGCAGATGGGATTCTATACGCACGATGATCTTGGCCGCGGCTTCAATCAGGTCGCTGTGCGGAAATGCCGGAAGGATTTTGATGCCTTCGCGCTTCAGAATCTCTACGATTAAGTCTGCCCCGATACCGTGTGAGCCCCCGTCACGAGTATGGTCTTGCCAGTCAAATCAATCATCTGTTTTAGATACGATTTATTTGATGGTATTTCATCCTTGATGAGATGTATCAACAGACAGGGAATCTTGCTGATCTGAATAGTTTTACCTAATCACACAAATATCGTCATGATTGTGGGAAAAGCCGTCGACCGGATTCTTAGAGATAACGGTTAGGAATTCCAGTACATCCCAAAGTTCAGTTCTCGGCCTCTGACTCCTGATCCACAAAATTGACTTCGATCCGGACACCATCCGGATCGTGAAAGAAGACCTGCGTCAGTTTGACTTCAGATACCTCTTCTACTTTGTAGTCAACACCGTTTTCCCGGAGTCTGGCAATCGTATTTTCCAGATCCGTGGTTCGGAATGCGATGTGATCCATAGCAGCCAGCAAGCCGCCTGTTTGCTCGCGGGAGGTGGACAGATGCACCACAGGATCGTTTTGGGAGTTGTAAAACCAGGCACCTGGTGGAAAGTCGCTGAATGGTGGCCGATAACCCTCCTCAAGCGCCAACACATTCCGATAAAAACGACGGGCACGATCCAAGTCACCTGTTCGAATGGTAATATGATCAAGGCGCATCTTCTCTGTCTCCACCCGTAAAGCTCTTCATAACTTGTTCTTTGTTCTGGTTGTTGGTAAGTGGCTGATTCGTGCCGCTAGAGGCTAGTTTATGACAAAATGGGCTGGTGGAGTTCTTGATTTACGTCAAGGTCGAAGAATTTACGGCAAATCACATGCCAGTTGACCGGTCGTGGCGGGGCCTGTGAGCGCGCTGCCAAATTAACGATATTTCAGCTTATATGTCTAATGGTTACGAATCTTTGACAGTCTGGGGGAAGCCTATGATTTATCTGAGTCCGTTCCACCATCAACTGCACCATCGATTGTACAACTGCAACTATGGCAATAGTCTGGTGCCCATGGACAAATTATTTGGTTCTAATCACGATGGTACCGACGAGGCTTGGAGCGCTATCCGGAATGGTCGGCGCGTAAAGACGGCCAAGGCTTAATACTCAAGCAAGATTAGTTTGGCTTGTCCTGTCAGTGGTGATACAAATACCACATCCCTAGAGTTTCTGCTATTTCGTGAAAATTAAGGAGATCAAGGTTTGGGATAGCTTTGCGTGTTTTCGGCGTGGCCCGTATGTAAATTCCAAGGTCAGTCGTAGGGCAGTTCGCGGTCGAATATTGGAATTCCATACGACTGATGGGTGGTTCGGGCTGGGGGAAGTCGTATTCCCCTTATCTTTAGCGCTAGATCAAGCGCGGTACATGATCGCGGAAGAGCAATACTATTTGCCTGCTTTAATCGGAAAGGATTTGGACAGTCTGATGCTCGCGGCGGAGAAGTATCGTGGTTGGGGGAGACCTTGGTCGAGTATTGCATTCGCAATTGAGACCGCTTGGTATGACTTATCAGGAAGAGTGAAAGGAGTTCCGTTGTGTAATTTGCTCGGCGGTAGTGTTAGATATGGTGTAGAAAATTATCTTTCAGTTTCAGAACCAACTATCAAAGGCATTCGAGACCGTTTCAAAGCTGGGGGTCTAAGCCATAAAGTTATTCAGCTGAAACTAGGTATTGGTTCACTGGGCAATGACGTTGAGCAAGTTGCATTAGTTTTAGATAGATTGACGAATACACAAATTCTCTTAGCCGATGCAAACGGAAAATGGTCGGTGAGTCAGGCCTGTGAAGTGATCTCAAAGTTCGATGACCCAAGAGTTATATGGGAGGAGCCATGTTCAGCTTACGAAGAAAATACTGAGGTTGCAGGCCTGACTGGCAAGGCGGTGATGGTTGATCAGTGTGTTGGCGAGACCGCCCTGGCAAAACGGGCTGCTGACGATGGGGTGGTGTCGTCGCTTACAGTAAAGCCGGCATATCTTGGAGGATTGAGCGTAGCACGTGACGTTCGAAATTATTGTGTCTCCTCGGGAATGAAAATGAGAATCGACGGGCCTTGGTGTGGGGATATTGCAGCAGCTGCTATTTTACATCTTGCCGTGGGAGTCCCCCCTGAGCTTCTTATTGCAAGTTGCGATTTGCGGGAGCCGTTGGACCGCAGAGTGGATTTAAAAGGCGTAATCCAACTTGGCGACAATCTAATCAGTCCCGCTCGAGGTCCAGGTTTGGGCATCGAGCCATTAGACACGGTCATGGGTGACCCGGAAGTGACATATTCGATATGATTGGTTTTTGGATTCGAGACAACCTGTTCTGCTTGTGGGGTCAGCTTAGATGTCCGAATGCACCCTTAGGTTAGTGTTGCTATGAAAATTACTGGATGTGAAATTGTCGTTATCGGTGATGGTCGGGAGATCGATCCCGATCTAGGCGGGGTTGAGCCGCTGCCGATTCTGACCGTGCAGACTGATGAAGGAATAACGGGTCTGAGTGAGATGTTTCGTGTGCCACCGGGTGTTGCTCGTAGCGCACTTGTGGGAAGGGATTCATTTTTTGGATCTCAAATTATTGGTGCCAACTTTGTAAACCCGGAGGCAATCTGGAGCCGCCTCTACGAACAGATGCTGCATTCAAATAGGCGGGGCTGGGCGATGCGATGCTTAGGTGCGCTTGACATTGCTCTGTGGGACATTTTCGGAAAATTGATTGAGCAGCCGGTCTATGAGTTGTTGGGTGGCGCCGAAAGAAATCCGTTTCAAACCGATAACAGCAAGCGTCATTGCGCATTGGATCTAACTCCATATGCAACCATAGTCTCGGACACGTGGGAGCGTAAAGTCGTACTCAATCAACAGATTGAACGATGTGAAACTCTTGCCCAAGAAGGATATCGCGCATTCAAAGTAGAGGCGATGCACTCCTCATTACAGACGGCCGTTGACCTTGTTCGAGAGGCACGTAAAACATTGGGTCCGGACGCTGTACTGGCACTGGATGTTGGATACGGCTACAACGACCATGCTTCTGCCTTATGGGTTTCTGAGAGAATCGAGCAGTTTGACGTTTACTTTTTTGAAACACCATTCGCGGTTGACAGTCCCGTTCCCTATGCTCGTTTAGCAGACAAGACGTCTATTCCACTCGCTATGGGTGAGCACGCGTGTTGTCGTTGGGAATTCGTAGAAATGATGGATCAGGGTGGCGTTACAGTTTGTCAGCCTTACTCGAGTAACAGTGGCGGTTTAACGGAATGCAAGAGAATCGTTGAATTGGTAAGGTCTCGTGGAGCTTTACTTATCCCCGGAAATTGGTCGACCCAAATACTTGGAATGGCGAACAACCATTTAGCTGCTTATTCACCAGTCAGTCCCTACATGGAGTATTCACCGGCCCAGGTTTACGCATCGCCATTACGTGCAGAATTGCAGGCATTGGCAACTCCTGTTGTTAACGGAAAAATTGCGCTGCCCAATAAACCCGGCATAGGAATCGAGATTCCGGATGACCTCATTGATCGATTCCGACTCGATTTGTGATATCGATTGCCTGGTAAAGAATACACTCAATGATATCGAAGTTAAGTCAAGATCAGCGGGTGCACTACAGTCGTAATGGCTTTGTTTTTCCTTTGAAGGCTATAACAGTAGAACACGCCAATCGCTGTAACGATTATCTGCAATCGTATGCTGCCGAAGAACTGGCTCATCTTACTTATCCATGGCAGTACAAGTCTTACCTATTGTTTACCTGGGTATATGACTTGGTGACTCATCCACGAATTCTTGGTGCTGTTGAAAGCGTTCTCGGTCCCGACTTGCGGGTACTTAGTGCCGATATCTGGGATAAACCACCCAGTAAAACCAGGTACATCTCCTGGCACCAGGACGCGAGTTACTGGTTAATGAATCCGCTTGAAATCACCACAGTATGGATAGCGTTGACACCTGCAACACCTGAAAATGGTTGTATGCAGTTTATCCCGGGCAGTCATACGAATGGCCTACATATCCACGTGGAATCAGATGTCGATGAAAACATACTCTCAAAGGGTCAATCAATAGGTCATTTAATTGACAAAGAAACCGCAGTTTGCTGTGAGCTAAAACCCGGCGAGTTTTCCATGCACTCACCGCTACTTGCTCATGCATCGGGGCCAAACCATACCCCCGCTCCACGAATAGGTATCGCTATTCGCTATTTGTCAGCTTCGGTTGCCCAGATAGACGGCCCACCGCTCTCATGTCTTCTCGTGCGGGGGAACGATCCTGGATTGTGTCCTCTCGAAAACCGACCAGATCAAGATTTGTCAGATAAGGCCAAACGTGAACATCATAAATGGTTAAAACCACATGCGGCGACTCAGTTTGTGTGCATGTAGTCGCATTTGCCTTTAGAACAATCTAGACACGGACACATAGATTGCCAATAAATCATACGTAATTCAATCAAGGACTCAACCGATATGAGATTCGCAAAAAAAAATTCACTCGTGACAGGTGGTGGAGGAGGAATTGGTTCAGCGACAGTTGAACGTTTAGCTTTGGAAGGCGCAACGGTCTATCTTATGGACAGGAGTGCCGGCAATGTTTCCGAGACCGAGAGTGTTTTGAAAGACAAGGGCATAGTTGTTAATACTTTCGTTGGAGATGTTACCCAATTAGAGGATCTCGAAACAATATATGGGCTAATCGATCGAGAGTGTGGAGGAGTTGACATTGTTGTTAACGTTGCTGGCGGCAGTCGAGCAGGCTATGTGACAACGCTTGATCCCGACGAGTGGGACGAATTGTATGCGTTGAATATGAAAAGCACGATTAACAGCTGCCGGCTAGCCGTGAAGCAGATGAGCCGGAAGGGTCAAGGCAGCATCGTTAATATGTCGTCTATCTCCGGCCTTCGTGGCGATCCGGGATGGGGAGCTTACAATTCACAAAAAGCCGCGATCATTAATTTTACAGAGTGCTTGGCCTGGGAAGTGGGTCAGCACGGTATTCGCGTTAACGCTGTGTGTCCCGGACCAATTGCATCAAAGCGTATGATCAGTACACTGCCTGCTGGAGGTAGATTTCAAGACGCTTATGATCAGGCCTGTGCAATCGGTCGCATGGGGAGGCCTGATGAAGTTGCTTCAAGTATTGCGTTTTTGGCTTCAGAAGATGCTTCATTTGTTACCGGAACTCATCTGGTTGTTGATGGCGGCCTTACGGCTCGTACTGGTCAACCAATCGTTCCACCGACTGGGGAAAATTGAAAATCCTTAGATTTATTACGTGTTAAGATGTCAGCTTGATTAAGTTTTAGTCAAATCAAAAGGAGGATGACATGGAAATAGAAAAAAAATTTAGCGTGTTGATCGCAGCTGTATTTGCAGCCTTCACATTGTGCTCGACGACGTCAATAGCAAGCCAATGTGTACGAATAGCAAGTCCCGAGTCCAGTGGTGAAAAGCTTTCTACGGATCCGGCAGATCAGCTTTCGGCCCATGACGCAGCGCTTGTTTATGCTATCTATGATCGATTTATTGACTTAGATGATTCGTTTGAACCAGTTCCAGCTCTGGCGACATCCTGGGAACCGAGCGACGCAGGTAAAACCTGGACATTCAAGATTCAAGAAGGCGTCAAGTTTCATGATGGCAGTGATTTAAATGCAGCGGATGTTGTCTGGACATTTCGCCGGCTACTCAACCCTGAGGTTGGTAGTGGTGCGGGAGCATCCATACTTGACTTTCTGACTCCTGAAGGAATTCAGGTAGTGAACGATCATACCGTTAGTTTCACAGCGAAAGACCCTGTGGCGGAAATGCCGTTGCTTTTGACGACAAAATTAAATCTTGTTGTGCCCGAAGGCAAAACTGGTGATGACTTGCGCCACAACGGTGTCGGATCTGGTCCGTTTAAATTGGTCGGTAGTCTGGATCCGTCTGCTCCGATCTGGAAACTCGACGCAAATGCCGACTACTGGGGTGGTCCGCCCAAGGCTAAATGTCTTGAGCACAGTGTTATTGCTGAAGCTTTGACGCTGGTAACGGCATTGAAAGCCGGTGATGTAGATCTTGCATTATCAATAGACCCTGCAGTTCTTGGAGCGGTTAAGGATGATTCCAATATTCAATTGGTGGAAACCGGTGCGGGTACGTCGCAACTACTGGCAATGGATGTAAGAAAGCCACCTTTTGACAACGTTAAAGTACGACAGGCAATGAAGGCAGTCGTCGATCGACAGGCGATTCTAAATACCGCGTTGTTAGGTATTGGTGAATTAGGTAACGATAATCCAGTCCCACCGGCCTGGCCTTCAGCTTATACCAGCGAGATCAAGCAGCAAGATATACCTTTGGCGAAAAAATTGCTTGCAGAAGCGGGCTATCCTGATGGCATTGACGTCGACCTTTATACGTCGGACGCGTTACCTGGAATGTCAAAGATTGCCCAGATTTATCAGCAGATGGCCGCCGACGCTGGGATTCGCGTCAACTTACAAATTTCCGCCTCATCGAGCTTTTGGGATGACATCTGGATGCAGAGGCCGTTTACCTCCTCGGGTTGGTCTATTCGACCGCCGGCAGTTGGGCTATCAATTGCGTATTCGTTTGAGGGCAAATGGAACGAAACATACTGGTACGATCGACCATTTCAGGACCTTCTGGACAAAGGTAAGACTGAGATTGACGACGGGAAGCGGGCGCAGCACCTAAAGGACGCACAGCAGCGATTGAGTGAACACGGAGGTACGATTCTTCCTGTTTTTATTCATCAGGTGGCTGGAATTCGCGCAAACTGCGAAGGATTTAAGCCCCATGCTCAAAACTTTAATCTCGATTACCGCGAGTTGATCTGTAATTAGATTTCTGTAATCGCATTAGCGACGGCTTCATCTCAGTATGAGGTGAAGCCGTTTTCTAATGGCATGATGTTGTAGCATACAACGCGATGAGCGTTACAACTAAAGGATAAATGGCTTGACGGTCTGGCGTCTTGTTATTGGCCGTGTATTCACAGCCTTGCTGACGCTATGGTTGGTGTCGATCATTGTCTTTGCAGCTGTAGAAGTGTTGCCCGGTGATGTCGCGGGTCGAATTCTCGGCCGTAATGCGACACCGGAAAGTTTGTCTGCCTTGAGGCTCAAACTGAATCTAGACGCGCCAGCGATCGAACGATACTGGGACTGGTTCCGTGGTGTTCTACAGGGCGACTTCGGTTCAGCCCTGACCAGTAAACGCCCAGTTAGTCAAATATTGGCTGATCGAGTTGTAAATACCCTGATTCTTTCTGGCGTGGCATTCTTGCTTTATATACCGCTAGCATTAATACCTGCTTTAATTCAGGCTGTTCGACGTGACCGACCTGTCGATCATGGCCTGTCGATTGTGACACTGCTTTTGCTATCAACGCCTGATTTTCTATTGGCAACATTCTTGTTGATTACTTTTGTCATATTCATTCCAGTTTTTCCAGCGGTGTCTGTAGTGACTGCTACATCGACCTTTCATCAGTGGATGTCGGCCCTCGCTCTGCCTGCAGTGACGTTGGCTGTGGTGATGGCTGTCTATGCAGTAAGGATGCTTAGAGATAATCTCATTGAGGTTCTCGACTCGGACTACATACGAATGGCTGAACTAAAAGGAATGTCAGCACGACGAGTTCTTCTGCGACATGCTTTGCCTAATGCACTAATTCCAACTCTAAATATTACGGCACTTAATCTTGGATATCTGATAGGTGGTGTGGTGATTATTGAGCGAGTTTTTGCATTTCCAGGGTTCGGTGGCTTGTTAGTAGATTCTGTCCAAGTATTGGACATACCCATGATTGAGGCAACAGTTCTACTTTCAGCTGTGGTCTACATCGCTGCGAACTTGTTCGCCGACGTGGGCGCTATTTTGCTCAACCCACGACTAAGAAAAGGTTAAAACTCTCGTGGTAGTCTGAGGAGTTAATAGGAAAGAAATGAATTTGGTACACTGGTTCAGTCTCTGGCGGCTATCACCCCAATCGCTAAAGATTGGCTCAGTCATTTTATTGTTTTGGCTGCTTGTCGCGCTTGTAGGGGCACTCTGGACTCCCTACGGCTACTCGCAATTGGGTGCTGGACTGCCACTCAGTGGTGTGAGCTGGGACCATCCATTTGGTATTGACCAGTTGGGTCGAGACGTTTTTTCGAGAGTGCTCTACGGCACGCACATTGTTATTCTTTTAGCATTGGCTGGGACTTCATTGGGAGTGGTTGCCGGGGCGCTGATAGGGCTGGTAACAGCGTATATAGGAGGCTGGCTCGATGAGGTTGTTCAGCGATTTGCTGAGGCGTTTATTTCTATTCCATTTCTGGTGCTCGCGCTGCTCGTCATTGCGCTAGCGGGCCCGGAATTATCGGGCGATCCTATCCTCATCGTAATCGTAGTTGCTTTTGTTTATACCCCGCGTATCGCGCGTATGGCCAGAGCTGCGGCACTGGATATTATTACTCGCGACTTTGTAACAATCGCAAAACTGCGCGGTGAAAGTGCTTGGTCAGTTGTCCGGCGCGAGCTGTTGCCAAATACGACTGGAACATTACTAGTTGAATTCTCCCTGCGTGCTGGTTATGCGCCAGCACTGGTTGGATCACTTGGATTCTTAGGCTTTGGAATCAAACCACCGATTCCTGAATGGGGCTTGATGATTAGTGAAAATAGGGCGTTGATTTTGGCTCAGCCAATCACTGTGATTGGCCCTGGGATTGCGCTCGCGTCACTGATTGTCGGTCTCAATATGTTTACTGAAGGCCTTGCAAGAATTCTAGGCCGTACTGTTAGGTTGGGCGAACAATGACTCCGACCACAAATTCTGTGATCACTGTAGAGGAGCTCGATTTCTCCTATAAAACCTCCGGGATTTGGGTCACCGTTCTTAAAGGCGTGTCCATTCATATCGATAAAGGAGAAGTGCTTGGACTGGTCGGTGAGTCTGGTTGCGGTAAATCTACTCTGGCCTATACGCTACTCAGCTATTTGCGCTCCAATGCCAGAATTGATAACGGGAAAGTTGTATTTGGTAGCAAGAATCTCCTTGCTTTGGGGAGATCAGAACTGGATCAGTTGCGTGGCGTACAAATCAGTTTTGTTCCGCAGAATCCGACGACTGCACTGTCCCCTCATATCCGTGTTGGTCAGCAGATCTCTGAAGTCTTGGTGCAGCATAATGTTCTCGCGGATACCAAAGTAATTGATGAGCGTGTTCAAGAACTATTTTCCTTAGTTGAATTGCCGGATTCCAGTGCATTGATGCTTCGCTATCCACACCAGCTGTCTGGTGGTCAGCAGCAACGGGTCTGCATTGCGATGGCGCTAGCATGTGATCCAAGCCTTCTCATTTTGGATGAGCCTACAACTGGTCTCGATGTCACAACCCAGAGTCAGATAATCGCATTATTGATTCGATTGCGGCAGCAGATCGGTATGGCCATGCTGTATGTAACGCATGACTTGGGTGTGCTTGCACAGGTTGCAGACCGTGTTGGTGTAATGTACGCAGGTCATATGGTTGAGGTTGCGCCGGTCGATATCTTGTTTGAAGAACCTCGACATCCTTACACTCAGGGATTGATTGGCTCAGTCCCAGATGTTGATATCCGCAAAAATATGTCCCAGTCCTTGCGTGGTCTTTTAGAGCGGGACGAGCTCCCAGAGGGGTGTCCGTTTCAACCTCGTTGTGACCACGCAGACCTAACTTGTCAGAAAACTGTCCAGTATCTGGAAAATGTATCTGATGATCATCAAGTCGCCTGTCAGCACTGGAAATCAATCGATCCAGATGTTCCGGTTGATACGACTAATTTAACCCGTTTGTCTGTGGTTGGAGATCGATCATTGCTGAAGTTTGACAATGTTTCACTCAGCTATGTGACTAAATCCGTGCTGAATTCGGTTTTGGGATCGCCTGCAATTCCAGTCGTACGTCGAGTGTCACTGTCGGTACAAACATCTGAGACTCTTGCACTCGTTGGCGAATCAGGTAGCGGTAAGTCGACAATTGCAAAAGCTGCCGCAGGAATATTACCTTCAATAACAGGATCAATTGAATTTGATGGAAGGGGACTTGCTGGTAATGTTAAACGCCGAACTTCAGAGCAACGAAAGAATATCCAGTTTATTTTTCAAAATCCGGATGCATCATTGAATCCTAGATCTTCAGTTGATCAGATCTTGTCTCGGCCATTCGCAAAGTTCTTCGGCTATGTGGGCTCTGAACTTCAGAAGGCGATCGATCTGTCGCTCGACGCTGTCAGGCTAGATTCGAGCTATCGTACTCGTTATCCCGACGAATTATCGGGTGGAGAAAGACAGCGGGTAGCAATTGCGCGCGCGCTGGTGGCTAAGCCTAAGCTATTGTTATGTGACGAAATTCTTTCGGCGCTAGACGTATCTGTTCAAGCCAATATTATTGCTTTGCTTAGACAGTTGCAGTCTGAAAATGAAATTGCAATGCTGTTTATTAGCCACGATTTGGCTGTCGTTCGGAATCTTGCTCATAAGGTTGCTGTTTTGTACGACGGTGAATTGATGGAAACGGGTCAAGTAGACGCGCTTTTTTCTCCACCGTTTCATCCCTATACCCATGTTCTGTTACTGGCGGTTCCTAGCATCTACAACCGGCACACTGCCATTGTTCCAGCCCGTACCGAGATTGTCGGAACAGCTGCCGGGGCAGGCTGCTCGTTTGCCGGTCGGTGTCCATGGCAGTTGGGGGAATTGTGTATGCAGGAGGATCCCCCGTGGCGGGAGAATGGTCAATCAAACTGGATTCGATGCCATCATTCGCTTGATGAGTTGATGAAACGATCGGCGTGGCACGTGCAGCCACAAGCGACGGCAAAATAAGGATGAGTTTCGCGCCTTTTCGGAGCCGTACGGTTGGTACTCGGCACATGGTGTCTGCCGGTCACTACCTGGCAACAAATGCAGCGTTCCAAGTTCTTGAGGCAGGTGGAAATGCTATTGATGCCGGCGTTAGTGGAAGCATTGTACTCAGCGTGGTCCAGTGTGACTTTGTCGGGTTCGGTGGTGTTGCCCCGATTATGATCAAACTATCTGATGAGGATCAGGTAGTTACCGTGACAGGTTTGGGATGTTGGCCAAGAAGAGCATCCCTAGAGGTGTTAATAAACGAGTATGAGGGCTCGATTCCACACGGACTTCTTCGGACAGTGATTCCCGCGGCTCCAGATGCCTGGTTAACGGCTTTGATGCGTTGGGGATCAATGTCTTTTTCCGAAGTCAGTAGCGTCGCGGTCACCCTGGCAGGTAAAGGATTCGGAGCATCAGATTTTTTGTGTACGATGCTAGCCGAGTGTGAGGACGATATACGTCAGTGGCCCGAGAACGAAAGAATCTATCTTTCGAACGGTCGACTGCCTAAACCAGATGAACTGTTTCGGCAAGAAGACTTGGCCCGAACGATCCAGTACATGGTGGATCAGGAGCAGGCAGTCGCTGCAAAAGGTGGTCGTGTGAAAGGATTACAAGCCGCTCGAGATGCGTTTTATCAAGGTGATATTGCAAATACAATTGTATCTTACCATCGAAAAAACGGTGGCTGGCTTAGAGAGGATGATTTAGCAGAGTTTGCCGTAGAAATTCTGCCGCCTTTGGTGTTTCATAC
>Ga0187827_10006989_pt1 | contig 12689 bp, 6 predicted proteins | sample ETNtaG_39_FD_167969 | JGI IMG/M metagenome (GOLD analysis project Ga0187827, IMG submission 167969) | Marine microbial and viral communities from oxygen minimum zone, Eastern Pacific Ocean - ETNP2014_SV_150_PacBio MetaG (Illumina Assembly) | ecosystem: Environmental > Aquatic > Marine > Hypoxic... | reverse complement strand
TGGTGTACAAACATCTTTATGGTGACGTAGGAACCGTGAAACTCTATATCGACAATGTTTCTCACGATATGGTCACCAACGGGAGCACTACTTGGAAAAGCGGCGTAACCTTCACGTATTCCTGGACCGCAACACCCGGAAACCATTCCTACCACTTCATTGGCACAGACGGATTGGCAACTTTCCTTAAGGAACACGTTGACAACAACTTCACCATCTATGATAGCACCGGCGGGTGGCTGCGCGGGAAGATACGGGACGTAAACGGAATAAACGTACCAGGGGTGTTTGTGGTAATCTATAATTTAGAATTGGATATGACAGGTAAATATGTAATCGATAAATATTACAATACCACTACGGATGCCACCGGAAATTATTCGAAGTTATTGCCGTTTAGCGATGCCATGTACGGCATCAAACTGGACTTGGATTGGTTGGTATCCAATGACTACGAGATACCTGCGAATAACAAACAAAACTTCGCCCTCAATTTTGGTTCTGACATCATCTGGATCAATTACACTCTATACCAGTTGCCTCATCCAAGAACGCCCATCCTCAGAGGTAGGATAAACGATGCGAATGGTGACAATCTTTCGGGCGTGACCGTCACAGTGGAGGTATTCGTTGACAAGCTTGCCAATATGACCGTGACAGTTGACGGCGCGAAAACAATCGTCAATACAACTACCAGAACATGGATGAACCTCACAACGGATACCGATGTTAACGGCTCGTATGAGATTCGGGGAGTGCCCCCCGACCTCATTGTCATAGACGAGGAAAAGGTAACCGGTACAAAGGTATACCGCCATGACTTCGAGAAACCTGAATTGGCTATTTTGGGTTTGTGGTTAGTGACGGCAGAAAAGACAGGATATTTTAGTAAAAACATATACGTAGAAAGGAAAGAAGAGTGGAAAGGAGAGTGGGAAGGATGGTGGATCACCTGGTGGAACGTCACCATGGAACTCGATCCTATGGCTATATACACCATCTCAGGTACCGTCATTCCGGCTAGCACAACAGTGAAAATCGGAACGAAAATGGTGGCGGTGAACAATGTTACGGGTGATTTTTTCATTCCACATCTTATCCCAGGCAACTACGTGCTCACCTTCAGCCTAGAGGGTTACAATACAAAAATAATGAACGTCACCATCACTAATGCGGATGTACATCTTGGGACCGTATACGGGCCAAACCCACACAATAATGGTTACACTATAACAATTGGCCCCATCCCAAATGCCGGTGGTGGTGTAATAGTGAGTTTTACACATGAAAATAGAACCTATGTCGCCAGCACAGATGAGAACGGAATGGTGACCATTCAAGATTTCCCCGTAAAGCAATTGCCGCCAGGTATCATTATCAGCGCAAAGAAAGGCAAGGTTGTGATTACCTGGAAACAGAGCGATGTAATACCTGAATTCGAACCCGAAGACGAGCTAGGCCACGAGGAAAATCGAGAAAAAAGATATGGTTCGTTTCTCATCATCATAGCAGTATTGATAGTTGTCTTCACGATCCTTGTGATAATTATCCTCATCATAAAGAATAAAATTTTCCTAACTGAATATCAAATCGGAAGTGAGAACACTCCCGAGGAATACGAGGAAGACGAATCCTTCTTTTGAGAAAATGATAATCGTAAGAAGGAATTGGTCGGCAAATGCCGACCTTGGAGGGCATCACCCTCCTATATAATTACGTTAAATATTTTTTTTTCGGGCCGCCGTTGCCTGGGGGTCGGCGGCCCTATTTATTTGAAGAATAGTACCTAATATGAAAAAATGGTCAAATCATTGATTCGTAGCGATTTAAAATAGACAAAAAAACATTAATTATTTCTTCTTATTAGGGATTGTAATTGAGAGCGTTAATTGAATAAACTTTAAAGGATAATTCCTTTTAGTATAATTCACTCTACCGGATATTTATGAAACAATAAAGAGGTGTACCGAATGAAAAGATGGATCATCCTTGTTACCACTGCCATAATATTGAACTCCTTCGTGCTTATAAACGGTGATATATTCACCCGGAACGAATCGCCCCGTGCCCCGGTTGTAACCGCCCCGGACAGCAAACAGGACAGCTGGAGCGATACCATTGAAACGCGAGGTAAACACTGGAGCTCGCAGTTGGTTGACACCAAGGATGACGTCGGGTCTTTCACCTCCCTCGCTCTGGATTCAGATGGGGACGCCCATATAAGCTATTTCAATGCCACAGCCACCAATCTGGTCTACACATATCTCGACGGCGATAAATGGGTGAAAGTAATCGCAGACGCTTCGCTTGGCGTAGGTGAGTGGACGTCCCTTGACCTCGACTCGTCCGACCGTCCGCACATAAGCTACTATGATAAGCCAAATGGAGACCTGAAATATACATATTTCAACGGTGCGCAGTGGATTACCAGCATCGTAGATTCGGCCGGTATCGTGGGACTGGGAACCTCTCTTAAACTGGATTCATCGAACAATCCCCACATCGCTTACCATGACGAAGGAGGGGGAAACCTCAAGTATGCTAAGTACAACGGCGCGACATGGGATATTACAACAGTGGATACTACCGGTGATGTTGGTGAATGGCCTTCCATGGTTCTGGATTCTTCGGATCGTCCCCATGTCAGTTACCTGCAGGCCTATACCATTGGAGACGTTACCTACTGGAACCTCGGTTATGCTCATTTCAACGGAGCACAATGGCAGAACGAGACCGCGGACGATTTTCACGGTGTAGGTATCTTCTCGGCCATCGATGTCGATTCCAATGATCGACCGCACATAAGCTACCGCGACGGCACCCCTGACGGTTACCTGAGGTATACTTATCACGACGGTGCGCAGTGGAACCGCGGCCGTGTAGATTCCGAGGGAGATTGCGGAATGTACACTTCCATTGCAATTGACTCATCCGACCAGCCGATGATCACTCATCGTGATCTAACGGGTCAGAACCTCCGGTTCGCCTATCTCGATAATGACGTATGGTACACTGAGATAGTGGATTCCATGGGAGATGTGGGTAGATATTCATCTCTCGTTCTGGATGACAACGATAATGCCTTCGTAAGCTATACCGTGGGTTGGGAGGATGAAGTGAGATTCGCTTTTCGTGATATGACGTTGCCTGTTATTAGCTCAGACAACTCCATGGGATACGGTACCACGGGGGATGATTTTCTTTTCAATATAAGTGCAGTAGACAACGACAAAGTTACAACCGTCGCCGTAAACTGGAAGCATAAACATCTTGGAAACAATCTCTCTCTTTCGAAAACAGGAGATTTCTGGACAGGGAAAATAAGGCTCGGAACCTGGGGCGATCCACTAAATTACACGGTTTATGTAAGGGATATTGCAGAGAACATCCTAACATCGGATACGTTGAGTCTCGAGGTTAAGGACAACGACCCCCCTGCTCTTCAAGATGATGATTCCTACATATTCGCTACCACAGGCGATCTATTCCAATTCGATATAAGTGCCATAGATAACGTGGAGGTTGGTTCGGTAATAGCAAATTGGAGCCATGGTTCACTTGGTGATAATACAACCCTGGATCTTATAGATGGAAGCTGGGTGGGCAATATTACTCTCGATAACGGGAGCATTGCACCTCTGCAGTACGTGATCTATGTGGAAGATGCCTCCAGCGGATTATACATATCGGATATAACCAACATAACCGTAACAGACAATGACAAACCGGTATTGTTAGCCCTCCATCACCCTGCGGCGCCTGGTACAGGCAATATTTTCGACATCGGCGTAAGAGTTATGGACAATATCGGAGTGACTTCAGTTCGAATGACTTACAAGTTCGATCAATTAGGACAAAAGGAGGCGGTTCTGCTCCCTGCCATGCGGGGGGAAGGCGAGGTATGGAATACATCATTGGATATCACTTCTGATGCCCAGGCGATCAACATAACTTTCATAATAACAGACGAGAAGGGCAACAGCCTTTCGACAGACTGGTTCCCCATGGATGTTAAGGACGATGACAACCCCAAGATGGTTTCAAACGAACCGGACGGTTATCCCACCACCGGTGATTCTTTCGACATTGTTGCTGAATTCAGTGATAACAATATGGTGACGAAATTGAATTTAAGTTATACTTTCGATAATATAACCGTGAACAAAACGGCAATGGAAAGGGGAGACGGTAACAGCTGGACGGTCACTATTAATATATCATCCACCGCTACCGGTCTTTACTATTACTATGAAGCAGAGGATGAGGCTGGAAATATTCTTAGTACGGATTCCTTTGGCCTCCCGGTAAGGGACGACGATCCGCCGATAGCAGAGGGGAAGGATGTCGATGTCGACCAAGGAAACACGGTAACTTTCGACGCCAGCGGCAGCCATGATAATATTGGTATCGCAAGTTACTCTTGGAGCTTTACCTACGAAGGGGTTACCCAGAAACTTGATGGTATGAGTCCCGAATTCGAGTTCCAGATCGCTGACGAATATTCAGTCGTATTGACAGTGGTGGATACCTCGGGTAAGGTCGGTATTGATGAAGTTGCGGTGAAGATATGGGATGTTAAGAAACCGCAGCTCAATGCGAAACTGGGTGGCAAAGAGATTGAAGAAGGAAGCCGTTACGAGACAACGGCAGGTTTAAAGGTGAGGTTTGATGCCACCGATTCTACCGATAATATCGAAATTGTGAGCTACACGTGGTCCTTCACGGAAAACGGTAAGGTGAAAACGCTTCAGGGCAAGGTAAAGGAGCATTTGTTTTATACACCGGGAACATATACCATTACCCTGACGGTCAGTGACGCAGATAACAACAGTGATACTATTACCTTTGATATGGTGGTAAAGGATGCGGAAGGGGAAGGCGGTGGCTCTTTCGGAATGATACTGGTGATAATAATCATTGTTGTAATTATTGCTACAGCAGTAATCGTTACACTCATCCTCTTGAAACGTAAGGGAAAGGAAGGAAAGGGAAAGGATGAGCTGGATGAGATCCTGTCACCAACGGGACAGGTCCCGCCCCCTATCTACCCGGCAGGAAACGAGAACTGGCAGCAAACACCTGCCACTCCACCAGCCTATCCCACCTACGATCAGGGCGCGCCAGCTCAAGGACCCCCGGGCCCACCTGCAGAGGGACAACTGGGCCCATTGCCTCCCATTCAGTAAGATCAATAAGAAAAAGTAGAGGCAAGAGAACAGATCTACCTCATGTCGATTTTATTCGTTGGATACGATTTTTTATCTTAAAAAAGTATAAATACTACCTTGAAGTTATATCTATATAGAACTTCGAGGTAGTGACATGAACAAGAGAATAAACGGTTTTTTAAAAAAGTTCAACAAGGAATTGAAGACCGGGCTCCTGTCAATGCTCGTACTGCTAGCTATAGATAGTGACGTAGAACCCAGCTATGGCTATGGGATCATTAAGAACCTCGAGAGTAGTAGTAAAGGTAAATTGAAATTCCCTGAAGGAACTATCTATCCTATTCTCAGTTCGCTGTCGAATAAAAAACTTCTCGAAAGCTACTGGGGGGATCCGCAGGGGGGCCCAAGGCGAAAGTATTACAAACTCACTGCAGACGGCAAGGAAGCACTATTACTATGTCACGGGGATTGGCTCGCCTTTTACGAGGTAACCAACGACGTTATCGAGAAACTAGGGGTAAAAAAATGAAATTTAATAATATCGTTGATGATTATATTTCAAAGATAAAAAGAGAACTCTACGGGATAGACTCAGCTTCAACAAATGCGATAATCGAAGAGCTCGATAACCACATATATGAGAAGTCGAACGATATCGCAGGCGACAGGAACCTGCTTGAGCCGAATAACAAGATATTCAGAGAAGTGATCAGTGGATTGGGGCCACCCAACGACGTGGTTGTGGAATACCTGAAAGTACTGCCAAAGAAAACCAGTAAGGGTTTGAAATTATTTCTGTTATTACAGCTTGTTATTGGTATCGTCGCCGTTATCGTGTCCATTGACCAGTTTATTACTTCCTATGGAATTTCCCAGGGTGAATTCTACGACGGCACATATTTACTATCAATGATATTCGTGGGTATCACCTTACTGTTCTTGGGTGCCATCACAGCAATTCTAGTTATAAAACAGTTGAGAAAACCGAAAAACATCATCCATTACGGCGTGGGTTCGGTGATGCTCTCCGTGATACTCGCCGCAGGATTACTTCTCGTCATGGCGAAATTTATTCTATGGAGGCACATGGAGATCAACAGTGATGACGAATTATTCTACGCGTACGTAACCCCGATATTCGTTCTTCTTATGGTTGGATATATCTGGGGCCTGAGAGGCAGCGAGGACCTGAAACGGAGATTCATGCTGGAGGAGTTCGACAACAAGAAATTCGCCCGAAAAAAGAAAAAGAGCAGGAACGTGATGGCAGGGGTGGTGATTTTCCAATTCAGCAATGGAGCTTTTAACTTCGTGTCAATTCTCTTTTTTCTTGTAATTTTTTCTGATTCATTCATGCAATTCCTTTTTCCATCGTTGGGTCATAGGGTTTTAAGCTTAATCATGAAAGATTAAAAATTTCCTTTTATTGTAATAATCTAAACATATATATTACTTTCTCAGAAGCAGACTTAATCCAAAAAGAAATCTATCCTCAGTAATCTCCCGTGAAATTCCCCAATTACCTGGGTAAGAACTCAATATGACCGAGAAAGCCACTTAGTTCTCAATCGCAGTAATGTTAGTTATGGGAAATAAAATCTTGGAAAATAGTATTCATGTCGGTTAGAAAAAAATGGTACGATATAGACTTCGATGATAGAACAAAGCACAGACTTAGAGACAAACTATCATTTGTAGATACAATTGTCCAATGAAAATGAATATATTCTGAGATGATAAAAGTCCGATGGAGTCAAAAAGCGAAAGGAAGTTTTTCTAATAAACATACCATCATTGTGCCAATTACTATAAATATTATTTAGAAGATGCTGTAAATAATTGGTCTAATTCGACGGTGAGGTTCTATGAAAAAAATCAGATCACAACAAGAGAATATTGAATTGAACAGGGCAGAACAGAAAATTGGTAAAACAGTTTTGGAAAGTCTGCCGGTCAATTATGCGGTTATTTTGGGTAAAAAATGTGATCTGAATTGTATAATGTGCGGCCAACATAAAATTCAACGAAGGATATTCAGTCGTAACTGGGAACAAAAAGTTCCAAATGAGATAGTCAATGAAATAATCGATCTGTCAAAATATGCAAAAGACGTACTGATTTCAGGCGGAGAACCATTGATCTATCCACAAGCATTACAAATTTATCAGGGAGTAAGTAAGGATCACCATTGTACCTTGAGCATCATGACCAATGGTAATTCACTAGATGAGAATTGGATAAAACGGATCTGTTCCAAACATTTTGGTCATTTGATTATCTCTGTGGATGCGGCAACTGAAAGAACCTATTCCTACATTAGGCGTAACGGTATTTTTTCCAAGGTCCTTGAATCAACCAAGAAGATCCGAAAAATAAGTAAATCAAATTCTCATCCTCAAATAAGCTGGTGGTTTGTCGTGATGAAGCATAATTATAACGAAATAATTCCTTTCATTGAATTGGCCATAAAGCACAAAGTAAATTCAGTTGCCCTGTCACTTATCAATTATCAACGTCCCCGGTTCTATTTGGAAAACCCTTTGTATGATAGATCGAAAGCACGGGAGTTACTGGCAATTGCAAAAAAAGCTGATAAATTAGCCTTGAGGGAAGGCATTGGATTACTTGATCGGATTAGTCCGTCTGTTTTTATAAAATACCCGGATTTGGGACCAAAGGAATTGAATCTCACCGACAAAAAGTCAATTTCAAAATTCGGGAAAATCCATTGTGACTTTTTTTGGACAACTTTAAAAGTTGAACGAGGAAGTGTATGGGCTTGTCCATGGGTCAAAAAGAAGTACCGAAATATTCCCTTCGAGCATAAGAAACAAAACCTTCAATCTATGTGGAATACCGAATTACTGCAGGAAGCTCGAAAAAAAATGCTTATGGGTGAATATGATAGTGTGTGCGGGTCATATTGTCCGATTTATCTAAAATGGAAGATGGGACATGGGTAAGCTCATAAGCGTATAAATCAGGATTCCGCTATCTATCGAAAATGATTTACCTCATTCAAGATACTAGATATTTCGATCATTCCGGAGGTGGAGGCAGCTCGAAAGATTGGATATCAGGTCGGATTGGAAACGCATTTTCTAGAGGCATGGATATTATATTAAATTGTCCATTATCCGGTAATTGATCCGGCTGGACAAATTGATTCGTTTGTGCGGCTTGAGGTAATCCGGCAATTAGCGGATTCACGGGTAATTGTCCCTGTGTGTTTAATTGGTCCCCCTGAAATGCCGGAACAGCGCTTGGCGGCGGAACATTTGTCGAAAGCATTGATATTAAACTCGAAATCATTTCCCGTATAACCGATATCCGGACTGTCATCTGCTATCACCGAGGGTAGGATCTCATCTATCACGGCATATTTCAAATTTTTATTGTTGTTATCATAATAACTGATATGCGGATTATCAAGATGATCTAAAGCGATAGAAGCATGATCACCGAATTCTTTTCCAGAGTCAACGGTCTCTTTGTGCCACTGGTTCCCGTCATGAAAGGCATACTTCAAACCAGACGATTTATAGGTGATGTGGGGCCGGTCGTTGCTATCCAGGGCCATGGAAGTAGCCAGGTAATCGGAGGTATCTACGGTTTCATCGTGCCAATTATTTCCATCATAATAGGCATATTTTAATTCATTGTTCGTCATGTCGAAATAACTGATATGCGGCAGGTCGTTGGAATCGAGATCAAGGGAAGTATGGTAGCCGACATCCCCTCTCGAATCTACAGTTTCATTCAACCAGATCGTTCCATTGAAATAAGCATATTTCAGGTCTTTGTTTGTATGGTCGAAATAACTGATATGCAGTCGGTCATCGCTATCAATGGCAATAGAAGTATACCGCCCGACATTGTCCTCCTGGTCCACGGTGACTATATCCGCACTCTTGCCCTGTATATTGCTGACATATATCAGTGAACCCCCAAAATCATAACAGCTTATGTGAGCCTTATCATTACTATCAACTGCAATCGACAGATAATTGCCAAGTTGAAACCCCACGGGAGTGGAAGTCCACTTTACTCCATCGAAAAAGGAACATATCATCTGCGGAACTAAAGGAGCGTACTCATTAAAACCGAGATGTGGCTGATCATTACTATCCAGGGTCAATGACATGTATTGGGCACCCAAACCCATTTGACTTATGTCCGCGATAGTCCATTTTACATTGCTAAAATATGCATATTTTGGAAATCTATTGGTTAGATCCTGATAAGCAATATGCGGTTTACCCGTGGAATCGACTCCTATCGAAGAGTAGCTGCCAACGTCCCCCTGTTGATCCACGGTCCCGATATGCCATTGGCTTGCTCTTCCAGCGTTTTCATTGTAAAGGGCCGCATCTTGGAGATATACAGTTTGTTCGTTGGATGAGGCAGTATTTTCGAAGAAGATTCCTCCTGTACCCTAAGCTCCCATAATAATACCTGTCGCAACAATCAATAAGAGCGAATATCGAAATAATTTCTTCTCTGTCATAGTCCCAGTATCTGAGTTTTGTTAATAAATAGATATTGGTAAGAACATGAAAATGATGGTCGAAGCAGAGATTTCAGAGTTAAAAAAATTGAATTATGTTACTGCAATAATTATCAGAAATATCACCACACTGAGGAAAGCCGCAGCAGGTATTGTAATGATCCACGAAAGACCGATTTTTTTCAACACTTTGAAATCAATGGAACCGGCCCCCTTTACGAATCCTACCCCCACGACCCCTCCCACAGCGCAATGTGAGGTGGATATGGGAAGGCCTAACTTCGAACATATCAATACCGACGTGGCAGCTCCGAAGGTGGCGGCGAATCCCCGTGACGGTGTAATCTTGGTGATACTTCGTCCCATGGTTTCCATTACCTTATACCCCCACGTGTAGATACCGAGAACTATCACAGCACCCCCCACGATCAATATCCACAGGGGTACTGAAGAGACGGGATCGTTGAAATAGATCGAGATCACAGCGGCAAGGGGCCCGATGGCATGTGAAACATCGCTGGCCCCGTGTGCAAAGGCGATATAACAGGAGGTTATTATCAGTAAAAAACCGAATATCCGTTCGACCATATCGAAGTCGGACTCGCCTTTCTTCAACCGGAGGTCCCGGACCAACAACCTGCAAACAAGACCGCTCAGGACCCCGATCTCAGCGGAGACCAGCAATGCATGTGTAAAAGGGACTGTGTCTAGGCCAAGTCCTGCAAGACCCTTGTAAATTATCGAAAGGGACAGAATAAAAAAAACGACGCCAACGAAAAGTGGCGACATTCTCTTTACGGCTCTGATGACGTTATCTGAATGGAGGACATACCGTTTGATAACGGCGAAGAGGACAAATGCCAGGACACCACCAGCCAGGGGAGAAATGACCCAGCTGGCTGATATTTCAAGTAATTTGTACCCGTTTATTGCTGTAATATCCATTTCACCTATAAGAGAACTGATCAATCCGAAACCAACCACTCCACCGACTATACCGTGTCCGGTGGACACAGGTAACTTGAAATAGGTGGCGATTGTCATGAAGATTGCGGTTCCAAGCAGGGCTGCGAACATCCCCGACAAAACGATCATCTTTCCATTGTCTCCGGTGAAGGAATCGAGATCTATGATCTCGTCCTTGATGGTGGCAGTCACGTGGGATCCCACAAGAATCGCCCCCAGAAGATCGAATATACCGGCGATGATTATTGCCTTTTTAAGGGTTACCGCACCGCTGCCTACGCTTGTGCCCATGGCATTGGCAACGTCATTGGCACCAATGGTCCACGCCATATACATGGCAGCGATAAATGCAAGAACTAGCAAAACAGTCAACAAAGCCAATATCATTCCCCAATCTGATTTATTCTTTTTCCAGGATCATGCGCAGCCTAGAAAAAACAATACATAGTTGTGGGGTATATAGAATATGTATTATATATATTTTAATTTCTGGATTCGCATGGTGGATGCTGTATATTATTCAGCCAAACCGGCTCCACTTTCCTCTAATGGAAGCAAGGGGAGGTCACCCCGGGAACTACAATATCGGTCCGCAAGTGCCGTCTGCGGGGGTGGCTCCGATATCGTATTTCATATAGGTGCCCGGCTTTGGGGGGTCTAGGCACACCTGTTAGCGCCCATTACATTCCGGTGAAACAAGGTGTGCAGTCAAGCCTTTCAAGCCGAGCCAGTAGGCGACATAGAAACATTTGTTTCACTGTCGCCTAATAGAATCTCCGATTCTATGTCGGGACCCGGCTTTTCAAGTGGAAGCACCGGAGAGAGGGGAAAGTGACGAAAGGAGGTAACGATATACCCCCTGTTTATCCTATATCTTTAAGGTTAGATTAACTTTTCTTCACTTGCCAGGGTGAGGACGAAGTTATACAAAATTGCGCGAAGACCAGTTCAAGAATATGAATTACCTGCCAAATACACATCTTTGGGATGCTTGGCCAAAATTAGGGACAGTGATAATGGAAGATGCACGCGACACATCGTGCATATTTCAAATAATTCAGATAAATTTATCAATATTGACGAAATGCCCATACGATCAAGAAATTGAATAAACTAAATCAGGAGCATGGAATGTATACTCCTGTTATTTGTGCTCCCGAAGAGTTGAAGGAAGTGGATTGACTTGATGGATGATCCGATAATCACAGAAGTAAGAAAGGCTGGAAAGGAGATTGCCCGGGAAGCGGATTATGATATTCACAGACTATGTGAACTCCTTAGAGAAAGAGAGAGGACATCTAGTGTAGTAGTAATAGACCGTAGAAATAAATGGGACCGATGATATTCTGGCTTTTTCAACCAGTCATAAATTGTCGCGAGTTAGGATTCTCTCTGATTGAGCGCTCTCCCTTAGGCCGAGCCGCCCTTACTATTTGCATAAATTGCATTAATATTTCTCACGGATTTATGGTTCCATGTACTTTACTTAATATATATTATCTAATATCGAGTGAACAGTCTACTCAAACCGGCGTTTCTCGCCACGGTCCAGTACATTTGTCAGCAAAGTACTGACGTCCGGGAATCTGGTAAGGAGCATCATGGCGGCGATGGCATATAATTTATGTTCGGCCTCGTGATAGGTCGGCAGTCTGTACCTCTCGAAAACTGAATCGGCGACCTCTCCTTCTGTGCAGTTAACATCCGTAATATCCGCCGGGAGACAGTGCATGTAAAGTGCTTTCCCGTCCTTTGTAAGCGACATTAACTCTTCGGTACACTCCCAGTTTTTATACCTCGAATTATTCTTTATACATTCCTGCTCCAGCACCTCCATTCCCGCCGCGCCGGCCTTTCCCTGGTGCAGAAGCGCGGTACGTTTTTCCATTACAGTAACAGGCGCCCAGCTCTTCGGATAGACTATATCGGCATCCCGGAATGCCTCTTCCATTGATTCCACAATCGTAAAACTACCGCCGTACTTCTCAGCGTTCTTCCCCGCAATATCCACTATCTCGGGTATCAGATCGTACCCCTCAGGGTGGGCG
>Ga0187827_10006985_pt1 | contig 12692 bp, 11 predicted proteins | sample ETNtaG_39_FD_167969 | JGI IMG/M metagenome (GOLD analysis project Ga0187827, IMG submission 167969) | Marine microbial and viral communities from oxygen minimum zone, Eastern Pacific Ocean - ETNP2014_SV_150_PacBio MetaG (Illumina Assembly) | ecosystem: Environmental > Aquatic > Marine > Hypoxic... | reverse complement strand
TCATTCAACTGAATGGCAAGAAGGCCAATTTTGAGCTTACCGGTGAATCAGCCGTTCTGGGCCGGGACAGCAGCAACGAAATTCACATCCCCGACACAAACTGTTCGCGCCGGCACAGCATGATCGAGTGCCTGAGCGATGGCGGTTACCGCATCGTCGATCTGAACAGCCGGAATGGCACACAGGTAAATGACCAACTGTGCCTGGCTCAGAATCTCTTTGACGGGGATCGAATCAAAATTGGCGCGGCGGCCATCCTGTTTGAAGACGATGAAACGATTAAGCCAAAAGGCCAGCGCCCCTTCCTGGTCGTCCAGGAGCCTGAGAAACTCGAGGTCCTTTTTGAACTCGGCGACGAAGCCCTTTCGGTTGGCCGGCACGAATGCAACCGCCTGCAGCTTCAATCAGACGCGGTATCCAATCGGCATGGCGAATTTTTCTTTGAAGAAGACGAGCTTCACTATCGCGACCTCGGCAGCACGAACGGCACACTGCTGGATGAGGACCTGATTGACGAGAGCCTCGTGCCGGAAGGGGCGAGCATCGAAATCGGGGACGTCGAGTTTTCGTTTCACTGGACAAATGAGCCGGCTGATATTTTTGCGTCCGGCGAAGACGGTGAGGACGAAGCGCTGCAGCGGCTTTCCACCCAGGAATCAGATTCGAATCTTGAAGTGGAGACATCTTTTGGGGGGCGCATACCACTCAAAACTCGAATTGCTGGTGGGGTTGCGGCCGGTGTGGTTCTGATTCTCGTGATCGTGCTCCTGTTCAGCTCCGGAGGCGAAGAAGAGGAACCGGTGGCCATCCGTGTGCCTAACGGCAGCTTTGAAGAGGCGGCTGATGGGCAACCGGTCGGCTGGACATATCGAGCATCTGAGCACCTGGAGGTGAGCATCGATGAAAGGGAGGAAGGTAAGGGACAGGCTCTCCTTATGAATCTGAAAAACAGTGCGCCCCTTGCCCTTGAGACGACGGTTTACAATGAACGAGAATTCACCGCTCTACCAAAATCCATGCTGCTGACAGCGCGCATGCGGAGGCAGTTCCCAGGTGGCTTTGCAGGATTCCGCTTCCAATGGCGCAAACAGGATGTGCCTCACCTGAATTCGTTCGAGTACAGATCGGGCGGCAAACAGAAACGCTGGCACAAAGTGAAGTTCGCCGTCATTCCACCACCATGGGCGGACACCATGCGGCTGGGCTGCGTTTCTTACGGGGCACGTTCCATGACTTGGTTTGACGAGGTCTCACTCGATCCAAGCGAAGGCAAATCGGACAGACTGGATTTCGACAGCCGTAGCCTTTTCTTTGACGCCAACGGCAGGATGACGCTGATGGCCGATGACTACCCTCTGTTCTGGGAGGCTCAACTGTCAGCCGGGTCAGTGAAGGGAACCACCGGTCAGCACATCCTGGAATTGGAGGAGCCGGCCAGTCTCGTGGGAGAAAGTTATTCTCTTGACGGTTACTGTTCCGATTTTGCCAGCGGCCAGAAACTGATCATTTCGCTGCGCGCCAACCGTGATGGCTTTTCGCTCAAGTATACAGCTACCGTCACCGGTCAGGCACTGGAGAAGTCTGAATGGATCGAGCTCCGCCTCACCGCACCGATGGACATCACCCAAAAAGTCGGGCCGATGTTCGTGGATGAAGAAGGCGGCTTCAAGGAGGTGAAGCTCCCTATTCCGGCGCAGAACATCAAAACGCTGGTGTGGGGCGAACGGGACGAACGGATCGTTTTTTCGTTCGAGAAGCCGGTCCAGCTCAGGGCCAGCAAACTTGGCAAGAACTGGCGGTTCGCCATGCGCCGGGCCACCACGACTCGAAAGACAGAGTTCAAATTCGGTATCCATCTGAAAGCGGCCATCAGCGGCGAGGATTACGAACAGCTCCTGGCCACCATTCGCGAATCAGAATCTTCCGGCCATTACCCGGATGTCCTGAAGTTTTATCAGGAACTGAAGGAAGGACGGCCATTCGATCCGGAGACACAGAGCCTGGCTGACCGCGAGATCAGACGACTCAACAAGATGCGCGAGCAGGTCGAGAAAGAAACGAATCAAGCCATCGAGCAGGCGGAAGATGTAAAGCTGATTTCGGAGATCAAATACGCGAATAGAGTCTTCGAGAACTTCATGGCCTGGATACCGGAGTCCGAGCAGGAAAAATATGCAGAGACCCGTGACCGCCTGAAGAAACTCCAGGCGGAGGGCGAGAGGATCGAGCAGAGCAAGGAAGCCAGAGTGATCCTGGAACGCGGCAAGGCTCTGAAGGAAGCCGGAAAGGACCTTCTGGCCAACCAGTGCTTCGAATACCTGATCGAACACTTTTCAGAAACGAAATACGCGGAGGAGGCAAGCCTGCTGAAGGTGGAGTGATCTCAGCAATCCCGATTAAGAGGAAGATTACGATGACGATTAAGAGCCCAGAGCCAGACATCCTTGAGCTCGTGACCTCACTCCATCACTCCAACATTCCAGCACCATCACTTCTCTACTCTCCTCTCCAACGCCGCCTTTATCTCTTCCACCACCTTGTCGCCGAGCAGACGGCTACCCTCCGGCTTGAAGTGCACATTTCCGGGCTGCGTCTGAAGCTCGGCCATTCTGGGAAGAATGTGGGCGTGTAGATCATTTACACGAATATCGTTCTCTTTCATGATGGCGGCCGCTGCCGCGTTGTACTTGAGATCGTCGCCCAGCTTTCGGCCAAGCTCGCCTTCGGGGACTGGAGTGGTGGCCGCCCATATCAGAGTGGCGTCCGTCTTCTTGAGACGCTCGACAAGCTTCCGCAAATTCGATTCATAATGGTCGAGAGTGTGTGTGACGGTGCCGTTGACTTTGTCGCGGCGGCCCTGAGTTTTTGATTTCGGGTTCCGGTAACAGAGATCCCAGAGACCCCAGTTGAAGTGGATGACGTCCCACTCAGTTTTTCCGAGCCATCTGTCGATCATTCTCAGGCCGGTGGCGGTGTGCTGTGCGTTGCCCGGGACACGTCTTACGCTGGCCACGTTCTTCAGTTTATGCACTACATGGCCCGTGTAGCCGAGAGAAATGGAATCGCCGATGAGCAAGACCTTTGGCAGTTCGCTCATGTGCCCCAGCTTCTCCGGATCGAGGACCACGTGTTTCACTCTCTGACGCTTCCACGTGTACGTGATGTGGACGAGCCCGTCCGAGGTCTGAATCACCGCGGGATATGAAAACTCGCCCCGCTGGTCCTCCAGAATGAGAACCATGCTCCACGACTTGCCGTCTTTCGAGACAGCCACGTTCAGCGGCGAACGCCCGCGCACGGTGTGGTTGTAGACCAGCAGTTGCCGCCCGTCCTTGAGGGTGACCGCGTCCGTGCCTGAGTTCGGATTCGGCAGTGATGTCTTCTTCATTTCTCCCCAGGTTTTTCCGCCGTCTTCTGACCAGACCTCCATGATGTACTTCTGTTTGCTTCTGCAGAGCAACTGCATCCTGTTGTCCGGGTAAGTGAGAACTGAAGGTTGGATAGCGCCAATGGTCTTGCCGTCATTGAACGGCCCCTTCTGCTCCCAGGTCTTGCCGAGGTCTCGGGTCGATTGCAGGTAGACCTTCCATCCGGTGGCCTCGCCGCTGGTTCCGCAGAGGATGGTGCCGTCCCCGAGCTCGATGGGTTTATTCTTCACCGGCCCCCAGATTCCATCCGGCAGCTTTGTTGCCTCTAACCAGGTTCTGCCATGGTCAACGGAAGTCTTCAGCATTCCCCACCAGCCACTCGCACTCGGGCCGACTTTGTAAAAGAGAATCAGCGGACCAGACTTCGGCTGAAACAGAACCGGATTCCAGCAGGGAAATCTCTTCTCCGGCGATTGAACGCCATTAGCGACCTCGACGGGCTCGGACCAGTTCTTGCCATCGTGACGAGAAAGCCAGATTCCGACGTCCGGGTTCTTTTCGCGTGTCCCCCCGAACCATGCGGCAACAAGCCCTTCTTTCGTTTCCTCAATCGTCGATGCGTGGCATTGCGGAAAAGGTGCATTCTCGTAAATGAATTCCGATCTGATGATTCCGTTGGCAAACAGGCTGGGTGCGGTGAACATGATGATGGTGAAAGAGAGAATTGGATTTCGCATGAGTCTGGTTGGCGAGAGTGGGGTCATCAAATTAGGCAACCCTTTTCACCTGTCAAGGAATGCAGCGTCACGTGCTGCCCGCGTATAATTGGCAGCCATGGAACAGCCACAGAACCCACCCAATAGCCTGCGTCTCAGACTCAGACCCGTGGAAATCATGGGAGGCGCGTTCTTCACCGTGGGGTTGGTTGGATTCATTTACGTGCAATCCGAGAAAAGAGCGACTCAGCCGCGCCGAGACACGCGGGCCTGCGAAGATAACGCCTACCGCTTACACCAACTGGTTCTGGACTACATGAAGTCGCACGACATCCTGCCGGCGGCCGACACTGCGCGAGATGCCTTTCTGAAGATGGCGCGGGAGATCGAAACGGATGAGGAACGATCGGTGTTTATTCAGAGTGATGGATGTTGCTGTCCGGAAGCGCATCGTCTTTCCGGCGGAATGGGCTACGTCTACGTGGGTGGCGGCCTGAAGACCGATGTAATCAAAACCCACCGGGCACTTGTTTTTTTCTGTTCACATCTCAGCCATCAGGCTCCGAAACAATACTCGCAGTTGATGCGGGGAGTAACACTGCTGTCGCTGAAGAATGAAAAAATGGCGGGATACATCGACCAGGCCGTGAAGGAAGGTCCCAACGGGCACGTCGGCTATGCACCGAAAGCGAACGAGAGATTGAAGGCCGAACTGGCTGAGAGGCGGAAGCGAGAATAAAGGCGAAGCGCGAGCGCAGTCTGGTCAATCGACAGAAGATGTATGAGCGGGTTGCAGCACGACATCCAGGAGCTTCAGATAAAAGTAGAAGTTGTCTTCCATGCATAGTTGGTACTGGACGAACACGTTCGAACCCTCATGTTGCCCGGTACTCACGTGCGAAATGTCGAAATGCCTGGCATCACCGGGGATGGATGAATGTTCCTCAAAAAGCGCCAACAACTGCGCGAACAGACTCATGGGTATTCCCTCGCACTCCTGCCAGCTATCCTCATGTCGGAACCAGACAGGGATGTGGACCTGAGCGAAGCGTTTCACGACCTCACCGGATTTGTTCTCGATGACGACCTCAGTGTTTCGGCTCTGAATTGGCCTCTGCGGGCGGTCCTCAGGCGGAATGCCAAAGAGTATCTGATCGCATTCCGATACGGCTGCCTCGCGTAAAAGCAGTTTCATCAGTTTGCAGAGCGGAGCTTCCTCGCCGGAGGCAGCAAGCAGCTTTTTGAGTTTGCTCAACATCGGATGGAATGGACTTCACTATTTAGCTTTCCGACCCAGAATCATATTCAGCAGCAGTTCCGATCTCCGTAGTCGCTCGTTTGGATTGATTTGAACGTAATCCTCCACCACTGGCCAGAGCTCGGAGTGCCTGGAGATGATCGTGTTGCGGAATTTCATCAGATCCATCTCGAACAGCATTTTGGATTTCGTGTCTTTAAAATAGGCGTCGAGACCAACGCTGCCTGTGACTTTAGTCTGGTAAACCGTGCGTGAGTCTTCACTGACGATGAGCTGCAGATCTTCCTGCTGGCCTCTGCGGGTTTCCAGAGCCCCTCTTGCGATGCCCGCGTCGCCGCTCAGCTTCAGACTGTGAAGGATAGAAACGATCAGATTTGGGGCCTTGGATTTCTGATCGAGCGCGGCCATTCTGAGTGAGATGTCCGGATGGTAAAGGAGGAGCAATTCCTCCACGCGCCATTGCCGGTCGGCCAGTCTGGCGAGTGGCGCATCCTTGTTGCCCTGCAGTTGCGCCTCACGTCCGTCAAAGATCTCCTGAATGGCTTCGTCCAATGCGTCCTGAGTTCGTTGGAGAACCGACTGCGGCGTGTCACCTTTCAATCGCAGCGCGCTTTTCTGCTCGGTACGGGCCTGCTGAATGCGTTCGTGATAGGGCACCTTCATCTTGTCCCACAGGAGCGCCGAATGTGGTCGGTGATGACACGCTGACAGAAACAGGAGACTGAGAGACAGAACGAGATATCGAGGATTCATGGTTCCTGGATGTGAGTGATTGCTATTACGGCAGCTTTATGCTCTGAGAGAATCTGAGAACTTTGAAGAATGGATGCACGGAATGATGGTTTGGATTCTTCGTTTCAGTCGTGGCTAGTTTTTCCCTTCTGGGCTTGGTCTTCTACCTGAATCTAAACGCCTCACTCCAACTCATCAAAGAATCCATCTGGAACTTCGGCAGCAAAAACCTGCGTCGGGCTGTAAAACGGATTCGAATTGAAGACGACGTGGCGGTTGTCCGCGGTGAGATAAGGGTGGCAATGGTTGTGCTCCCCGCCGCCTCCGCTGGCCATACTGTCTTTCACGAGCGTCCTGTACTTGCCGGTCTCGAAGCATCCGATCACAATGCCGACTGATTTCAGTACGCCGCGCTCATCATAGAGCGAGCCATGGTGTGCATCCGCGACAAAGTAACGCCCACACTTCGAAACGCAGAGGTGATAGAAACGAAAATCCGGCGCTTCGAATACGGACGGATGCTCGTCCTCCGCTCCTGCCATGACGAGGTTGCCTTTGGGTGTGCGGGAATCCAGTTCCCACGAATCGTAATCCCAGGTCGTGGTCATCGCGGCGCGGCCGGTATCGGCGATGTGTGCCGAATGGCCTGTGCTTCCGCCAGTGTGGGGAGGGCCGACCGGGAGGCTGCGCCGGTTACTGCCATCAGCATCGATCAGGAAGTGAGTCGTCCCTTTTTTCGGATCGCAAGCCCTGACAGTCGAGCCGTCTTCTGCCAGTTCCGAGCCGCGATTCAATTGCGCCAGAATGTCGCGGCCGTGCACTGGGTTGAACTGCATGTGCGGATTCACCATCTCCGGTTCGTCATAGATGAGTTCCTCCTTCATTTCATGAAGGTCCACTCTTTTGATGCCGACGCTGGGGTTCTTGCCGGGCAGAATCTGGCGGCAGATGATGTACCTCTGGTCAGGCGAGACCGATGCGCTGCGACCAAGAAGCGAAGGCTCGAAGGGAAGCTCAATCTCCTGCACATCAAGCGTCGTCAGGTCGAGCCTCTTCAGTTTGCCATCCCCCGTCGAGTAGTGAATCAACCCGGACCAGGCGGCATTGAAAACGCCGGCCACACCTTCACGCTCGATACAGGTAACCTTGAGCCGCTGGAGGTCTGCAACCCAGAGGCCACTCGGCCCGGCCGGCATAGCATACGCACGGCGCAGAATCGCCAGCCGTTGGCCGTCCGGTGAGCAGTAAGGCTGCTCGCAATAGATGTTGATGCTCAGTACCGCGCTGCTTGTAAGCTGAATGATCTTTGCGTCGCTGACCGGATCGAATCGCCGATCGCATGCCTCTGAATCCCAACGCCTCATGACAGGGTTCCCCGGATGACGTGGCCGTGCGTCGAGCCCTGGTTGCACGGCTTGCGTCCGATTTCGGTTGTCCAGGGAATCAGCGTGTCGCCTGCAGCCGCATCCGGCCTCACGGAACTGGACAGACTGGCGAGGGCAATTCGACCGAGCGCGCCACCAGACTTCCCAAGGAAATCACGCCGATTGACTGTCCGATCCGAAAAATTCATCAGCTTTGTGCGAAGACTTTGAAGTCACTGAAGCCCGAGCTGGAGTAACGGGAAGCGGGAGTTGGAGTAACGGCTTTAGCCGGGCTCTGTCAGCCACTCGGCCCCGGCTGAAGCCGTTACTCCAACCCCCGGCATTCCGTCACTACACTTTCTGCAACGCCGGATAATACTCCCACAGATCATCCGGCTCTTCGAAGAGAATATCAGACATGTCCTTCCTCGAAAGCCGGGCAATCAGCGCCATACGAATCCGGTCAGAACAGTTTGGGCTGCCCGTATGAAACAGCCTCCCATGCCAGAAACAGACCGTTCCTGCGGGGCCGGTGATTTCTGTGCAATCGCCGAGGTCCATGCCAACGCCGCCTTTGATGCTCAGCAGCGAATGATCCTTGAAATGCTCACATGCCCTGATGTGCGAGCCCGGCCAGACCGTAAACCCACCGCCGCGGTGAACGACCTCATCAACATAGATTGTGGCAGCAATGGAAAACCGGCCGACCGTCCCTTCCGGCACGCCGTTCGTCGGTGTGTAGTAACCATCAAGATGCCCATGAGGCGGAGGAGACCAGTCGGACTCGCCTGAGGGATAACGCAGATGCGGCCCCGGTCCACCCTGATTCAGCAGACCCTTGCCGACCAGTTCCTCAGCCGTTTCGAAATTCGGAGTGTCGAACATCGTTGCCCGAATGGCCGGATGCGATCCGGGCACGGGCACCATCGGGCCCGCATTAATCCATGACTCAGGATCATCACGGTCGGCCTCTATGCCGCTCCACAACGCATCCTGAGCGGCATCGATCTGCTCCTGAGTGAGAGTGTCATGTTTGACCAGATATCCGTTGGCTTTGAAGAAAGACTTATCCTCGTCTGACAAATGAGGCATGGATGTTTTTCCTTGGTGTTTGCGTGATACCGTAATCTTATTCCAGAATCTGTCTCGGATCTCAAGTGCTTGATTTCACCTTCCCGCGCAACTAACCTCTCGCCGCTATTGAAATTTCTTCCGTATAAGGAGCACAGCATGTCACTCAAGACTCTCGTTTTCGCAGGCGGAGCCATTCACGATTACAAAGCTGTTGGAGCAGCAGCCAAAGCCACACTCGAGGCCGCAGACGGTTTCGACGTCACCTACGTCGAAGAAGATCTCGATGTCCTCACCAGTCTCGACGACTACGAGCTCCTTGTGTTCCACTACACAGTCGGAGAGATCACCGATGCGCAGCTCAACGGCCTGTCCAACTGGCTGAACGCGGGAAACGGCTACGCCGGCATTCATTCCGCGGCCGATTCGTTCCGCGGCTCGCCCGGCTATCGCTCTCTCGTGGGCGGACACTTCATCACACATCCCCGCTACCGAGAATATCAGGTCAGCCTGGTCGATACCGAGCACGAGATTACCCACGACGTACCGGAAGAATTCAATGTCACCGATGAACAGTACATCCTCGATTACGACCCGCGGGTCCAAGTGCTGGCCACCGCACTATGGAAGGGCGATGCCATGCCGGTCGTCTGGACCAAGCCTTGGGGTGAGGGCCGCGTCTTTTACCTCGCTCTCGGGCACGATGGCCCTTCATGCGAGAATGAACAGTTCAATCGATTGCTCGTTCAGGGCTCACGCTGGGCTGGAACAAAGCCGCCAAAAGAAGAAGAGTAATCTGCATTTGCGGATACCGGTCTTTTCTCGTTACTCCAGTTCGAAACCCAGGGCATCCAGTTCAGTTTTCAATGCCTCTTCATTTTCAGGAGAGAGCTCTTTATGCGGCGGCCTGGGTGGGCCGACGGGTACGCCCTGCCAGCCAAGAATGGCTTTGACCGCCCCCAGGACTCCGTAACGGGTCAGGAGAGTGATGACCTCGTTGGCCTGCCGCTGGCGATTCATTGCGCTCGTTATGTTTCCGGTTTTGACATCTTCCACCATGGCGAGGAACAGGCGGGGCATGAAGTTGTAGGTCGAACCGATGGCCCCGTCGCTGCCCATGACCAGGCCGGGAAGGCACATTTCATCTGGGCCTGTGATTGCGTTCAGCCGCCCCTCGGTCAACATGATCATCTGTTGAAATTTGAAGAAGTTGTAATCGGTAAACTTGATGCCGCAGAAGTTGGGCACGGCATCCATCGCATCCAGAAATTCTTCAGCCGAGACCGCTTGATCGGAGAATTGAGAATGCCAATAGACATAGAACGGCCGATCCGTCGCGCCGCCGATGGCCGAGTAGTGCGCGACCGTAGTCTCGATGTCTGCAGCCTGGTCAATGGGCGCAACTGAAGCAACAGCGTCCGCTCCGGCCTCCGCTGCATGTTTTGCCAGTTCGACGCAATCCCTGGTTGGCGCGCCGCCCACATGAAGGATGTTCGGAACGGCGCCTGCGACTTCATGGATCACCGCAGATGCCATCTGCCTGCGTTCGGGCACGGTCATGGATTTTCCTTCGCCAGTGCCACCGCAGACGAAGAAGCCATTCGCGCCTGCTGCCAGCAAACGCTGAACGAGTGGACCAACCAGGTCCGTATCGAGTTCCCCATTCGAATCGAAGGGCGTGCACAGTGCCGGGAGAATCCCTTTTGCCAGTTTAGTCATCGGTATTCCTCAGAGGTGTGGATTACTTTACATACGGTAGTCCTTGACTGTAAAGCGAACACCAGCGTCTACTCTTGGAGCAAACTTAATCAGATCTTGCATCAACGCGAGGCCGCTATAACATTGTTTCTACGATACTTTTGGGAGACTCAATCTGTGGTCAAAACACTTACCAGACACGGGAACAGCCAGGCGCTCGTTATTGAAAAGCCCATCATGGAGGCGTTGGGTATTTCCGAGGACACGCCTCTTCAAATTACGGTCAGTGGACAAAGCCTGATCATCACCAAGGCAGATGTTGGAATTGGTGAAAAGAAGGTGCTGAAACATACCAAAAAGCTACGGAAGAAATACGGCAAGATGTTGAAGCGGCTGGCGGAGTGAACCATGGAGATTCGTTTCTTGAGCGTGGAGGATGTCCTTGTCCTCCATAGAGAATCGATTGTGCAGGAAGGCGGCTCGCACGGTGTTCGTGATATCGGGCTTCTCGATTCTGCGGTTGCCATGCCGCAGCAACAGTTTGGCGGCCAATATCTTCATGAGGATATTCCAGCGATGGCAGCGGCTTATCTCTTTCATATCAGTTCCAATCATCCTTTCGTGGATGGCAACAAACGAGCCGGCACGCTGGCTGCCATGGTGTTTCTCGAAGAAAACGGAGTGAGCGTCACGATTGCCGTCAAGGAGTTCGAGGAAACTGTATTGAGGGTCGCCCGTGGTGACATGGGAAAGGACGAACTGACAGAGTGGTTTCGCGAAAAGTTGGGCACGTAGTCGAAAGTGGGAGTTCAGACGCGCTCAGGCAGCATGTATGAGTAAGCAGATTGGGCATCTCGGGAGAGGAAGTGTTAACCTGAGTGCCAAACCGTGCGATCATGGAGATCTGCACGGGTTGCAGATTCTCTCGCAAAAGACCGTTCCGCTATTCTCGCCAGAACAACATGAGAATGGCTTGGTCTTTCTATTCGTCTTAATCTCAAATTGCTCCTGGACATAGATAAAGACGATGAGAAAGGCAAGCTTCAGCCCCAGCATGAGTGCTATGGGCCACTCGCATCAGCAACCAGTCCTCCATGAAACTCACCTGCAGCACTACCGTCTGCCCTGACTACCTCCTGCCCGAAGCGCTCCAGCTTGTCAGGGATGCCGGGTTTGACAGCATCGAGCTCTTCCGTACCTGGTCCGAAAGCTCACCCGTCCATCCTGACTGGTCGGCGCGGCGTGTCCGCGAAAAACTCGACGAAACAGGCATCACCCTGAGCGGTCTTAACATCCGCAACATCACCGGTCGCAAAGCCGATAGCGACGAGCGCAATCTTGCCTACAACCTGCGACAGATTGAATGGGATATCCATCTCGCCCGAGCACTCAGGCTCTCCACCGCCAATACGAAAGGGGGAGCGCGGACGGATGAGGCCTTCGAAGATCTCATCGAAGGTGCCAATACGCTTCTCGAACGCGTCCCGGATTTCACACTCAATCTGGGCAACCACAAAGGCAATCGACTTGAAGGTCTTGGAGACTACAGGGCCGTGATGCCCGAAATATCGGAACGCGCAAGAGTCCTGCTGGATACGGGCCATCTACTCGCCGCAGGTGAAGACATCATGCCCTTTGCGGAAGCCTTCCCGGAGCGTATCGGCCTCGTTCACCTGCGAGATCAGGTGGGTGACAAGCCAGTTCCTTTCGGAGAAGGCGGCCTGCCTTTCGAGCCACTCTTGAAGCTTCTTCACGACGCGAATTATCAGGGCTATCTGGTGATCGAGTTAGAGCATGTGGGCTGGGCGCCAATCGTGGAAGCGACCATCGCAGCCAGAGAATACGTGGAAGGAATTCTGGCCCGGTTGTAAGCGTTTGTTAGTTGGCGTGACGGCAGCGCCTGTAGTCGTTAATTTAAGATACCCCCGACAGAATTCAGAAGGTAATGAGGAAAAAGAGATGCGAAACAGGTTAATTGCGCTGACTCTTGTCGCGTTCGCCACGGATACAGTCTATGCCCAGCTCAAGACCGGGGATACGGTCGAGGTCACCGCAGAGAGTGTGAATCTTTCTCTAGGCACGCAGGTCAAAGCCACGGCCAGGCAAGGCGATCAGATCAAGGTGCTCAAAGTTCGCGGCACCTGGATCGGAGTCGAACTGAACGGGAAACGCGGCTGGGTGAAAAGTTCAACCGTGAAGAAAGTCACCCCCGCGCCAGTTCCAAGTACGGAATCCACCGCAAGCTCGAACGGCGCCATGTGGCCACAGTTGCGAGGTCCCGGCCGGGACGGCAAATCCAGCGAAAGTGGGCTCATGAAACGATGGCCGGATGATGGGCCTCCGCACTTATGGACAACCCAGGGAATGGGCGACGGCTACGGATCCATGGCGATTGTGGGCAACACAATTTTCCTTGGCGGGCGCGTCAACAACAAGGCCACGGTCACTGCTGTCTCCACTGACGGCAAAAAAAGTGGGGCACGGC
>Ga0187827_10006983_pt1 | contig 12695 bp, 16 predicted proteins | sample ETNtaG_39_FD_167969 | JGI IMG/M metagenome (GOLD analysis project Ga0187827, IMG submission 167969) | Marine microbial and viral communities from oxygen minimum zone, Eastern Pacific Ocean - ETNP2014_SV_150_PacBio MetaG (Illumina Assembly) | ecosystem: Environmental > Aquatic > Marine > Hypoxic... | reverse complement strand
TCGGCTTGCCGCCGAAGGCTTCTTGGTGGGGGTGCGAACCGATAAATTGCTTCGCACGTCCTAAAGTACAGATCCTCAGCCATAATAATCAAGCAGATTTCGGAATAGAGTAAAGCAAAAGCGGATTCCAGAGAAGAAATCCGCTTTTGCTTGGAGAACACCAGCATGACACACTCTGTCCATTGAGAATCCTCCCCCATGAGTGGCACTACTCTGATCCCCGCAACAACTGGGCAAAAGTCTCCCTAATTCTTCTTCTGCCCGAAACACGTCTGCGAAAACTCTGTCAAGCGATGCCTGGTCCCAATGGCCAGCAAGACCTGTCACACCGATGCGGTCGAAACCTTAGAGATACCCACTCGATCCATCTGAACGACAGTTGAATGTAGGACAGCTTTGCAAATTGGACAACCGCAGAAATACATACCTTGTATTAATCGAACAAATCGGGTGAACAGCACGACAGCCAGTGGCTTTTACATGTTAAAAAATATCGACCCGAACCAGATCATCCCCTTCATATCCAAGGAGCACCCCCAGACCATCTCCCTTATCCTATCACAGCTGGATGCCGCGCAGGCCGCAGGCGTTTTAAATGGCCTGCCCGAAGAAATGCAGTCCGACGTGGCATTCCGTATCGCTCAGACGGACAACATCGCTCCCCAAACACTTCGCGAACTCGAAGACAGCCTAGCCAGCGAGCTGCAGGCCATTCTTTCTGGCCAAATTACGGAGATCGGCGGGCCGAAAGCGGTGGCCGAGATCCTGAACCAAACGGGAAGGTCGACGGAGAAGGCTGTGTTAGAACGGCTGGATGCCCAGGATCCTGAGCTGGCGGAGGACGTGCGGAACCAAATGTTCGTGTTCGACGATGTCGCTAATCTTACCGATAGAGAGATCCAGATGATCCTGAGGGAAGTCGACACAAAAGATCTGGCAGTCGCTCTCAAAGGTGGCTCCGAAGAGCTCCAAGAGCGCATCTTCGGGAACGTGTCGGAGCGCGTGGGATCGATGCTCAAAGAAGAAATGCAGTTTTCAGGGCCCACGCGGATGAGCGACGTAGAGGAGGTCCAGCTGCGAATCGTCCAGACGGTCAGACAGCTGGAGGAGGCGGGACAGGTCACCATAGTGCGAGGCGACACGAGCGATGTGTTCGTATAGATCAAAGAGACCCCCGGAATCTATCCAGCGGTCTCTTTGGTTGCGTCAGAGTGTGTGGGACTAAATATATATATTTTACCCTCGCGGCACAACTCACAAAAAGACCCGTGCAAATTGCGTTTTGCCACAAAGTTGTCAAAGTTGACAGCCGCTCCCCTTCACGGTTTTTAGCAAACGAACCTCCTCCCAGGTCCATTCGCATCGCCCGAAACCGTCGCACTCCGAGCAGGCCGGTTGTGGATTGCCGTCTGGCGTTGTGCACCTGTAATGGCCGGGCTTGTACGCTGTGCAGTCTATATATAATCCCGTCGGTTCACCACTTTCGTCCAATAGTTCGGCGATCTGCATACGATCTGCCTCCTCTTCTAAGTTGTGCGTGTGGGGGGAGATCCCTCAACTTAGCTGCCAGTGATGGTCTACGTCTCCTTCCATCGGTGTAAGTATCAATATTTTAAAGCGATTTGCAGGCCATAGGCTTGGCTGTTTTGTGATTTGAGCATAAAATACCATAGAGTAACTCGTCATCGTTCTTAGAGGTCGCCACATGTCACTGAAAGACACTCACTCCAACTTGGAGCGGCTCAAGAAAAAAATGTGTGTGGAGCACACTGCCCTCGTCCATAGCGTCGATAGAGGCTCTAGCGTAGCGAGCTTTCCGGATCGGATAATTGAAATCGGGCAGGGACTGGATGTTCTGTGTCTGATCTCGGCAGCAGTCGAATACTGTATCCGAACTGAGGGATGATGCACGTTTATTTCGTAACACCTACCCTCCTACAGAAATTCCCAATGGGACAGCACCCGCACACCGGGGTCTTCGCCCGGCAAATCCCCCTCCCCAAACTTACGAAATTGACGTGGAGTTTTCTTCTCAGGGGCGGTGGAATCTTCGCTTGAAATCTGTCCATATCACCACCCCTACACTGTCCTGACCCCGACGTCCGCCTGATCGCTCCCAAGCGTCTACCAATCCGCCAGCAGTGCGTATCTACCGGGAACACCTCTCGTCCCAATGCGTACATCATCACGCAGCGAGCGACCTTTTTGCCCACTCCGGGGATGGTCAGCAGAAATTCCTCGCACACCCTGTCTGGATACCCCCGTAGCGGTTCTATAGTGGGATATCCGAAAAATTCGGTTATGTATCTGCTCGCGGATATAACGCGAGTGGCCCTTTCGTTGTGGAATCCCAACGGTTTCAATATTTTTGATACACACGAGGTTTCGGCACCCGCCAATTGCGGCGGGGAATATGCCGCCATAAGCGCCCGAAAACCTTCCAGATACTGCCCCTCCGTTGTCCGCACGCTCAAGAGAATGAAGACGAGCTCCTCAAACGCATTTGTTCTGTTGTGGTGCTCAAAGTCCCCAAATTCTCTACTCAGAATCTCGCTGATTTCTTCCCAATTGGTCATACCCGGATGCGCTCTTGAGAATGAGTGTCCCCCTTTTGGAATCGGCAGGACAGCTGGCAGGTCCTCAGAAAAACGTAATTCCCTAATCAGAGAGTCTCGTCTGAAGGCAGGGATATTATCTCCTGGATTCCAGGATCCCCATATTCTGCGCTTGCCGTCCTGACGAAGAGATTTGGAAGAACCTCGCAGTGTCCAGGGCTGTGGGTATGCCCACACAACACAGTCGTGCGCTTATCGGGATACTCTTCCATAACCTTCCGAAGGGCGATTCCGGTACTCGCACAAGCAAAGAAAGGGAGCCAATCCTCCCCCGATGGTTTCCCTCGATGCCAAGAGGCCTCAGCAAAAGGAGGCACATGGGTCAGGACGATAACTCGATCATATTCGAACAGTGCCTGGCGCAGCTGCGATCCCAAAAACCGTCCAGCATCTCTCCCCAGAGCCGTCAAAAGATCCAAAAGCAACCCTCTGTTGTGGGCCGCTGCAAGCAGTTCCCCTATGCGCTGAAAGTCGGTCAGTCTCACCTGCGAATTCCAGAAATCGCCCAACTGCGCGTCTCCCCATCCACCGTGACCGATAAGACCAGTAGAAGCTGACAACCGCACAGGATCACAGGAGGGGAGATACCAAATTTGTGGATGGTTCTGGGACAGATTATCCGCGAGCCTCCGGGCACTGCCAATCGTACCGCCATAACAATCGTGATTGCCCAGCACGAAGTAGATAGGACGCCTGATCGCTTCGGCCATCCTTACGAGGTAATTGCCAAAGGAGTCTTCCTGGCCAATATCACCACCGACCAATAGCGCGTCGAACTCTGCGCAACGAATCGATTCCAGAAACTGATTCAGCGCCTTATCGTTAACAAAATTCAGATGGAGATCGGACGTCCAAGCAATTTTCATCGAATTCCCTCTGTCTCGACAGATATCTTCGCAGCCTGACTCCCAGATTCGAGGTTGTATCCATCGACGAGGGCTATTCTGGATGCCAGCGATCTGGCGCGCGCAGGAGAAGCAATCGCACAGGCTCCCTTGCTCCATCGGTATCGCAAGTTCCAAAGTCGTTGCAAAAATCGCAAACAGCATCGGGAAACATAGCTGGCGTCGGAGCTATTCGATGGGCATCCGCCCTGTATTAGGGGGGCCCTGCGAACAAAAAAAACGTGCGCAGAGCTGTTTTACAGCCTATTGACGATCCGTGAAGGAAGAGCCCCGCGCACAACCCAAATATTGCGCTATAGCTGGATTTTCGCAAGCCTTTTCTTGGAGAACACAGAAAGGGCTATCTCTATCGTTAGATAGGGATAGCCCTTTCATCACCACCTGGGAACACCAATGATTAATCCGCCATTCTCCCCTATTCCTCGTTAGCTGACTGCCATACACCAAGAGCAGCACCCGTAGGATCCTGGATTACAACAAACCATCCATACCCTGGGATCTCCACCTTTTCCTGAAGAATCTTCCCGCCCAAATCAACTGTTTTCCTAGCAGTTACATCGACATCATCCACCAAGACGTAGGGGAGCCAGGCGGAAGGGGTACCAGGAGATGGATTGTCCATGATTCCCCCGCCGACATCATCGCCTCCATCTTCATTCACCCCTATCATGGTATATTTCATATCGCCCATGGGCGTATCGTTGAGTTGCCAACCCTCAAAGAGTTCGCCAAAAAAGCTCTTTGCCTTATCGACGTCGTCTGTATGCAGCTCTATGTGGCAGAATCCATTCGCCATGATATCCTCCTTGTGTATATGTTGCGGATTGTTCCCATTCACGGGAAATAATGAAAATAATACAAAAACGGGCGGAAAGGGCAAGCTGACTTTTGCTGGCTTGGACTGTTTTTTGCTTTCTCCCCAATAAGATTCCAACACACCTTTTAAGGAGAACAATAATATGACCTTGTCAAAGCTTAACAGCAATGAACTCAGGGAGTTGGCCTCAGATTTTAATATCCACATCCCCGGTCGAGTCAGAGATAAAAAGGAAATTATCGCCTACCTCGACAGAGAAATTAGTGGAGAACTTACCACAACAGCGACCAAATCAAACCAACATTGACGTTGACCTAGAGGCACTTTAGATTTATACTTCATTCCAAGCCTTCGCATTGCATTCTAAGCAGTTTCTCTCTTTATTCCCGAATGCTTGCGGTCTGTCCCGATGAAATGTTAGCAGCGCATTTCATCGGGATTTTAATTTGTCCAAAACATTAGGGTTGTCCGGCCTAGTGGCCATTATCTTCTGGATCTGGGCAAAAGAGATCGGGCAAAAGCCATTGTTGTCCGGTGGGATAACAGATCCTCAGGACTGGCTCGTCGGGTCAGCTCTGGGGCTACCTTATACGACGAAGGCCTGTACTCTACGGCCTCCCCTTCAGGGGTCTGAGCGGAGAGATCTTTGAATTCTGTCCACAGACCATCTTCATTTATTCTTGCGTATGAAATATCGCCTTGCCCGATAAGGTGATCCTGACGGATCGGCAGGGATCCCCGTCCACATCCACGATCTCTCGTTCCACGCGACCGTACAGTTTTGCCCTGCTCACAAAGTTCGGAGCTGACCCTTATAGCCTTTTACGGGCAATCGAGGTGTCAAAACCATCTCGTCATTATAAAATTCCTTCCTGTATCCAGCTATTTTAGGTAACTGGCGAAATGATTTGAAATCCATCGATATCTTTAGCGTTGGATAAGCCTCGTACACCCGATTTTTCCTTGACAAACTATTGTAACAGCCGATAGATAAAAAGCCAATTCCCTTGGGGATCTTCTATGGGGAATCCCTGCTGCCCATCTACTTTAATGATGTTCCCAACTCTCACACCCTCATCGCATAGGCTCTGAAAGATTGCGTCAATGTCTCCACCAACAGATACGGAGATGCGATTGCCCTGCCCACCGTCCCCGTTTCTACAAATTCGATAACCGAACTACCAAGATCAATTTGGACCTCTTTAAGGCGTCGATCAACCTTTATCACCTTCAGTTTTAGCGTGTCTCTATAGAAGGAGATCATCGGCTCCAACTTTGAGACTTCAAGGCTGATAAATCCAATACCCAGTGCCAGCATAATTTCTCCCGCTACCTGTTCGCGCTCCTGTATGTTGGGGGATGTGGTGCACCCCTTCGTAATGCTCGGTCGCCTTGCGTAAGGGAACCCGCGCATCCTCTGGAAAATGGTGCGCCACCTCCTTGAGATAAGCTACTGCCCAACCCCGTGAATCCTTTAAAAAAATTGCATGCCCTCTTATTGGGGCGGTCGCAACCTTCCCTTTACGGAAGGCTTCTAGCCACATCTCCCAGGCGGCCAGACCGTGTGCGGTCGCCTTTTTGGTATTTCCTGGGCGCAGCCCCCGAGAGGTCTCTATGGCGCGCTGAATAACGGCACCGTACGATGCCGAGGGGTCGAACGCCCCTGTCTCAGGTTTGATGATCATAGCGCAGAATTTTTTTGAGGCTGGCCACACGTGACCAAAAGCATCCCATCGGATTGTGTACCGTCCTCCGCTGGCTGGCGAATCCACGACGTAGGTCTGCGCAAGTTCGTCATATCCCACAATGAGGCTCCACATTGCGGGTAGCCGCATCAGCATCGGATTAGGATTCTCGTCCGCCATCTCTTGGCTTATGGGCTGCCAGACTATGGCGGGAAGCCCCTCGTCGAGTGCAGAGCAAACCGCGTTCCAAGCTCTTTCCCTAGTCCTAGCCATCTCCTCTATGGTGGCAGGATTTTGACCATTGAGTGAAACGCTATATATCTCAAAGCCGTCGGCGAAGCGTTCTAGCATGTCGAGGACGTGAGCCCCATATACGTAATCCTCATCATGCCACATTCCTGCCCCGTCCGCCCTCATGTCGAAGAGGAAAGCCTGCCCGAAATAAGCATAGAGGAACTCTCTCGACCAGTCCCTCCCTGCCGCGCGAAAGGCTGGTATAAGGCACCCGACGAGCGATCTGTTGTGGGGCCGGACATCGATTTCCATCCGCTTCTTCACACCTATCTTCTGACTCGCGACATCCCCTGCCTTGGCGTATGTGTCACAGAACACAACGGCAAGCAGGAGACAGGCCGCCAGCCCCTTGATTCTCATACGTGCCTCCTATAAACTCCCGTTTAGAAATACGCACGTCCGTGTCTCGGCGCTCAATTCTCGTAACCCTCATCGGGAGAAAGCATCCCACTCTTCGCGTATCGTGTAAGGTTCTCCGCGAGAGACATCGCTGTGGTGAAGTATGACCCGGAGAGTTCCTTCTGCATCTGTCACATAAATATCGTAGGCATCATCTGAAATACGCCTGGGTTCGTGCCTGGCAATCAAGTCTCCAGCGGCATTCTCCACACGGACAGCGACAAGGGGCAAGTCGCCACAATATTCTCCGGTCGGTTCGTAGTACTCGGCTTCAACAATTATGCCGTCTTGGTCATAGAGATATGCGTATGTGCCATCCGACCCCTTCACCTTTTTCAGATCTGATCGGGGGATGGTGGCCTCGGAGAAAGATCGCAATCGCTCTTCCATAATTTTTACCCTTATGTTGTGCGGGTGTCCCACAAGATTGAAATTGTGGAATACCTCAACATCAATCCCAATAGCATAGTCTGTGCCCCGCTCATCTGATGCGGTTTCACCGCCATACCTTCCCGCATATATCTACGGCCTCCGGCGTAACATCAAGACTCAAAATAATTGGCCGATGAGCGGTTGTCAATGTATGTGCGTTCACCGAAGGAGCCCAATCGCACGAATCAATGGGTTAGACGATGCCGAGCTAATGGAGGCGATCTTCATTGTTGATTAAAACAGCACCTCAACGATTTGCTATTCTTCGTTAAGGTATTGCATGCACTGGTGCTTCATTCCTCGTCTATAAGCCCTGAACTCTACCCTTTTGCGCCGTGGTTTTTGAGAACATCTACGATCTCCGCGTGGCCCCGCCGTTCCGCCCAAGCCAGGGGTGTTGCCCACGATTCATCATCAGGCAGATTCGGCTTTGCTCCCTGCTCTAGCAGAAATCCCACCATATCCTTCTGTCCCTGCCTGGCGGCGATACCCAGTGGTGTCGTACAGCATTCCGTGTCTCTGGCGTGTACGTCGGCACCGAACTCCAGGACGAGTTCCGCTTTTTCTCTGTCTCCACGAGCCGCAAATTTGTGCATTACGGTGAGTCCGAGCCAATCTCTGTGGTTCGGATCAGCACCCTTTTCAAGCAGATGGCGGGCCACGTGTAAGTGCTTAAAGTAATAGGACGGCCCCCATTTGCTAACGAGAGGAACGGTCGCACCATATCCCATCAGCAAATCGATCATCTCCATCTGTGCTCGCTGAGCGGGTAGCACGAGGATACCCTCACCCCAGAAGCCGAACTCATCGAGTGCACGATCAGGATCTGCTTCCAGCATCTCTTCAACCTTTTTCAGATCGTCTTCCTTGATCGCGTCGAGAAACTCATCGACATCTTTGCCTCCCGCATTGAGCATCTCCTGATGCAGTTCGGGGTACTGACGGGCATACCTCACCGCCGACCCCGTAGAGTCCACTATGCCGTTGGGATCTGCACCGTGCTTCAAAAGGGCAAACGCAACATCCACATGCCCATTATACGTAGCGCTCAGAAGTGCGCAACCGCGCGGGGCGTGCGGTTCGTAGGCATTTGGATCGGCCCCATGACTCAGAAGAAGATCCACAATTCTTGCGTGTCCCCCCTGGGTAGCGACAGAAATCGGCATCCGGTTGCACGTATCGCGAAAGTTGGCCTGTTTCGGATCCGCTTCGAGAAGCGTGCGAACCATTTGAACATCTCCCGTTGCAGAAGCGATCATGATGTTGTACTCGCAACCTTTACCCAGAAGATACCCAACTATCAGATCCCGTATGGCATATAGATCCGGATCGTGGCGCCTTCGGGCGAAGAGTGCGATATGGATGGGCTTCCACCCGCTGCGGGATCCGCTCCCTCCCTGCGCGTTGACATCAGCACCGCTTTCTACCAGCTTTTTAACCAGGTAAAAGTTCCCGATCAAAACGGCCGCATGAAGGGCGGTCAATCCGTCAGACTTCGTGAGGTTGATATTCTCAGGGGTCGCCTGGATAAGCTCTGCAACTCTGCCGTATTTCTTTTCCTGCACGGCCTCGATCCACTCATTTGCCTGTTCTTCTTTGTCGGCGTCATACCCTACGTTTTTCTTTTTGATCTCCGCTTCCAGCACTGCGACGATATCCTGGTGCCCCCGATCCCGCGCCAGCGTCACCAGTGTATCTTTGAACTCGTAGGTACGATAGGTTGGATCCGCACCTTGTTCGAGAAGGTATCGAACCACGTCCGTGTTCCCCTCCCTTACGGCAAAGTGGATCGGCTGGGTGTAGTTGTACTCGCAACACACTAGGTTTGGATCCTGTGCGACGAGTGACTTGATCGCCTCGATATCACCTTTGAGACAGACACAGACCATCTCCCAAATATCCTCTCCCTTCGCGTTTCCCCTGTCGAAATGCTTTGTCGTTCTCAGGCTGACGGGCTTGATCATCTGGTCGATCTTATCTGCAAACGTTCTGCCGCTTGAGGGTGCCTGATTCTTCAGCGTTTCACGGGTCATTGACAGCAATCCTTTCTTGAGTCGCTTCCTGGCCGACCTTAGCCGATTGTTTACGGTGGCCTCCGAAAGATTCAGAAATGAGGCGATCTCAGCGTGCGTGTGCTCGCCTATATAGAAGAGCGTGATCGCCTGCCGCTCCTGCTCGGGCAAGCCGTTGACAGCATCGATTACCTGTTGATCCGTTTCTCGTTTTTCAAGCTCTGACAGGGGATCCGAAACTCCTGTGACTATTGCGGCGTCCTCGATGGGCAACATCTTGCCGGCCTTTCGCCGCGTGACTCTATCGCAGTGTTTGTATACAACACTGCGAAACCATCTTGGAAACGCTTCCGGAGATCTGAGCTTGGGCAGATCGTAAAAGGCACCGACAAACGCTTCCTGAGCCACATCCTGAGACATATGGAAATCTTTAAGATGCGAGTAAGCATAACCCACCGCCATGTCCTGAAACCTCAGAACGAGGCTGTTGAACGCGGCTTTATCGCCAGATTGCGCACGGCGCACAACCTGAATCAGATCGTCCATGAAACTATCCTTGTTGGTTGAGGCCTTCTACCCAGTAAAGACCCTCCCTATGATCCGCTCTGGTAAGAAAACTTTAGAGCGATTCATGCAATATTGAGCCAAATGGAACGGGGAGACGTTGACAAGACCGATTTTGTCGCTTATAACCTGAACCGCTGCGAGCGCCTCCTCGCCTACACAAGAGGTATTGCGGCATCATCTGTAAAGCACTGCGACAACCATTTGATATTTCCATCCAGTAGAAGTCTCAGGACCGGAGAAGGGCCAAGCGTGTCAAAAACAGTTTCCTGGAATGGTATGACACATGCGGCATCTTTTGATAAACACCGCAGAGGTACATACACGCAGATTTCCTCCCATAAATATTCTATCTAAAGATCCCACCTCAGGCAGAGATCTGGTAAAAAAAGTTTGTTGTCCAGAACGTATGCCGTGTGAATTCGAGCCCCACTCCCACTACCAAAAATACAAGTCGCCATATCTTGCGAATTAAGGGAGATATGCGTTAAAGCCACGATATAACTAATTAGTTATATCGAAAAGCAGGATCAATCATATGCTACTAACGCCTCAACAGTAGATTCGGCTTTTTGAGACACAAACTCACCCACAAGCCAATACAGCTCAACCAGTGCCCGATTGCTTTGGCAAACACACTGGTGCACGCCTTCTGAATCAAGACCAAAACGGCCCCAAAATCATCGCGCCTCTGCACATCCATCCACTCACGGTAGCCGTCTTAAAAAGGACTCCTTTGGTTCGATGCGTCCCTCAATCTCGACTAACCCTCTCCGCTCAGATCCACGACTTCATCCTCCTCGATAAATACGATCCGGAATCCGTTGATTTCCCTATCTGCCAGAGTCGCATAGTAGAGGTAGACCCCATCACCCAACCCAGAAAGGGACACGGCTCCGAAGGGAAACACACCACCATATGATTCTAAAGTGTGGTAACAGCAGGCACCGTAAAAGCTATCATCAATCGCCTTCGGCAGATCCTTGACGGCTTCATCGTTACGAAAAAAAGCCCCGTCGAAAATGCCTGCCTGCCCCGTATCGACCCCCACCTCTCCCATCCGTTCCCAATTTGGATCGTCCGCATCCGAATGAACGGCGGTCAGACTACATACTCTGGTGCCCCACCGGCCAACCGTCTCGAGTTCGATGCTGGCTTCCCACCCTCCCTTTACCACTCCCGAGCACATCCCACCCAAAGCCTTGGTGATCCAAAATTCTTCGCCAATGCCCGGATCGGCAATTACCATCCAGCCGGACTCCACCTGAAATATCCCCAATTTATTTTTTGTCATCGCATTGCTCACGTTGTAAATCTCGCAACACTCTTGCGAGATTCGGTTCTATTCTGCTAAAAGAGAGACCCCCACCTTGGGAGCCCAACTAAAAGCGGCCTGTCTCATTTGCCCTCGTCCTTCTCGGTCTTGTCGTTGGTCAGACCAAGCAGATCCGAACGTTTTTTTTGGACGTGAATGATGACTTCGGCCTGCTCTTTTGGCCAACAGCGCATTCTCTCGTCGCAATCGGGCAAGTTCTTTCAAGGACGGATCTCCAGGCGCATCCGCCAACTTCCTAACCGACTTCACTCCGCCAACGTATCGTATTGCTCCGAGAAAGACGCTACTATAAACCATTCGTGGTAGAAACTGGCGACATAGAAGTCTTTCACCCTTTCACAGATGGCAACGTATCCCGAATCGAACCAACTGTCTCCATATGTGGTATCCTTAAGGAACACAACCACAGATTTTTCGTTATCGTCCCAGATCATCCTCAGAACCGATATGTTCTCGTGATGGCTCTCGTCTACCGGGAGCAATACGTTCTGGCCATCCATTAGGATGAATGCAGGATTATAAATCCGGAAAATCATATCCCAATCGTGAGGGCCTTCATGTTTTTCTATCAACTGGTCGAATCGCAACTTACCCAATTCTGCCTTTAGTTCGTCCGATAAGTTCAATGTCTCACTCCAGCCATCCATCCGTTTATCCACAGGATAGGCGAGGGCACCGCACTCTGGGCATTCCTTATCCGTGTAAGTCCCGCCAACCTCCATTCTCAACAGAATATCCTTGGCTTCTGGAAATTCGTCTTCGTTTCCAACCATCCCGCAATCATCACATTTGAACTTCTTCATTTCTTCCCCCTTTGGAATCAGCATTGATTGGCCCGTGCCCGCTTTACCGAGTTGCTAAGCGCTCTTTCGACACCTTCTTTCGAATAACCACATCCACAACTGGGATTATCAGTGATAGCACTGTCACCCCATTTAGTTTTTCGCTGACTCCAACAAGACGTCCAGACAAGCTTTAAATCTCTTGTCGTTATTCGCATATTGTTCCAACCATTCCACGATATCCTTACCATCCTTGAGTGTTGCACCCAAATCGGTTGTGAAGACCTTCATAAAAGTCATCGGTAATAATATCATGATGGTGCGAGACCCACTGGCTGTTGACACCGCCTAGTTCCTCAATCCTCTCGAATTCCTCTTCGGAAGGTCCGCTCTTGTTGTGGCAGATCATCAGATTACCCTCTTTGCGCAAGAGCAGTGTTGCAGATCGCCCTTCCATTCAGAAGCAGACCTCTTTCAGGTGCTCGTGTCCGGCTGGGCGCGCCTAAAGAATACCTTTCCGGTACCGAAGCCCGTCACGATATCTCAAGTCAATGTTTCTTTGTGTTCAGTTCAGGCCCCCAGTGGGCGGCGAAGTCATCCGCATCGTGGCGGGAAAGGTTAACCAGATCTGCGCCGTCCGCGTCTATCCGGTGCAACTGCCGGCGTGTTCTGATCCCTCCCGTGAACACGAGTTGGGTACCCTCTGGTGAAAAACTCGACTGCCAGCATTCGAATCCCTCCGGTGTAACACGGCGAGGTTCCATCCCATCTGCGCGCATGACCCAGATGGACCTGTTCCCATCCCGCTCTGATGTGAATGTGATCCATTGGCCGTTAGGCGAAAAAGACGGACT
>Ga0187827_10006982_pt1 | contig 12695 bp, 8 predicted proteins | sample ETNtaG_39_FD_167969 | JGI IMG/M metagenome (GOLD analysis project Ga0187827, IMG submission 167969) | Marine microbial and viral communities from oxygen minimum zone, Eastern Pacific Ocean - ETNP2014_SV_150_PacBio MetaG (Illumina Assembly) | ecosystem: Environmental > Aquatic > Marine > Hypoxic... | reverse complement strand
GGGCATGGCCGTCATCCAGCTTCGCATGAGCTGCAGGGCCTTGCCTTCATCATCCAGCGGGTGAAGGGCGATAGGCATGTTGGCCGGCACTCGGAAGAGGGCGGAGCCATCGGACTCGACAGGCACGGTACCAATGATGCGTTTGACATCCCACGGACCATCAAGCCCCACCCGGTTGACTTGCCCGCCCATGCCGTGATAGGCGAATTGGTAAGAATAGATTCGAAGCTTCTTCACCGTTCCACGGGGAACGCCTGCCAGGCCGCCGCCAGTGTACATGTCAGCCACGTACACAAGAGCGTCTTTTCTGCCGGGCTGAACTTTTTCGGGAATGACCTGGGGAGGAGTCACCTGCTTGAGCGGAACAGGCTCGAACAGAGCATAGTAGGGAAGCTCTTTGAGCAGGAGCATGTTGTCGAACACATCCACCAGGTAGATTCCCCAGCGCGACTGCGGCGATGGTTTGGAGGAGACGAGAAGATACTTATCGCTGAGGGGCCAGGGATGAAGAAACTTGGGCCAGCTACCGCGCACCAGGCCGTCGCGAATAACCGGGTCGACTTTCTTTCCGTAGCCCGGAATCCGCTGGACGACTCCATCTGCCTCGCGGCGTCCCTTCGCCGGATCGAAGATGACCAGCTCGCCCATGCGCGGCACGTCATGATGCCCACCGACAATGGCAGCGAACTTCGTTGGATGCCCGGGGCAGGGGCGGGCATAGAACATGGCATTCGGCCAGTAGGAGTTGCTGCCGTAGTACTCCATCTGCTCCGTGCCATCAGGATTCATGTGGAAGAGGATGCGGGAAACGTAGTGCGGTATATCCGAGTATTCCCATCGCAGGTAAAGCACGCGCCCGTTGTTGAGCACCGTCGGGCACCAGTTGTGATCCTGCTCGAAAGTAAGGCGTCGGATTTTCCTCTTTGAATCGAGCACATAAATGTTCGAAACGTGAGAGGAACCGCCCACGCAGGGCACGCCGGTAAATGGAGCGGTCGATGTAAAAAGAATGTTCCCCCCGGGCAGGTAGCAGGCGTCGTAGTTGTCAACGTCCGGTTCCGTAATGAGGGGAAGCTGGCGCAGACCGGTGCCGTCCACAGCCATCTCGTAGACCTGGAAACGCCTGTTCTTTGCCGGCATCGAGAACAGCATTTTCTTGGCGCCGAAATGCATATCGACGTCCCCGACGAACTGGCCGCCGTCTGGCTTGAAGAGCGTGTTCAGTTTCCCTTCGCCACGGAAGTCAGAGAGCACAGTTATCTCATTGTCGAATCCACTGCGGGGAAGGCTGGAATTGCTTTCCCAGTTTTGGACCAGTCCGAGCCGCGGCGAGTTTTCGCTGCGCTTGACGAGGAGGATGCGGTCGAAGTCGATGAGCGGGTTGGACAGGAGGGCCTCTCGGCGAAGCTGGTCAAACTCCTTTTCGAGCTGAGCCAGTTGCTTCGCTGACGGGTCCTTTTTCGCGAGGAGTTCTTTCTGTGACGCCCGAATCTCTGACAATCGAGCCAGGTACTTTCGTCCATTGGGATAGCGTCCTTCAAATGTCGTCAGAAGATCAGTGACCGCACGTTCGAGAGATTTCAGGTTCGTTTCCGCCAGGGCCGGACTGGCATGGTCTTGTCCCCGTTTTGAGGGAGGCGGGCCCCGTCTGAAATTGATGACGACCTTCTGCCACTCTTTGGGGCTTGCCAAATAATTGAGGATGTTTCCTGCGAGCCTTTCGAGATTCGGGCGATGGGGATTGTCCGCGTGCGCGAAGTGAGGGAGACGCCAGCCCATCACGATGATGCGTCCTTTGCCAATTTCATATTCGGCCATCGGGTTCTCGGAACCGCTGGGCGCCTTGGCGAGCAGCATCCCACCGGTCGGCCCGCGGCCCGGATGAAAATCCGAAAAGGCCGGATAGCCTCGGTTGCTGACAGGCACGACTCTCCCGGCGTACTTCAAATCCTTGAATATCGGGTGCTTTGGCAGAACCGGGACGAGCCCTGCAAAGCCTCCGTCGTTGCCCGGCCCGCCGAGCCTGGTCATGACCGATTCGATCCGAAGCGAGCGCACCATCGCCAGCGCCGCACCTGTGAGGGCCAGGCCGCCCCCCTCTTCAACATACTTTCGCAGGGCGTTGAGAGTCGCCTTTTCGTAAATGATTCCGGCCTGTTTGCTCGAATCGCCCTGGTGATACCAGACCACAGGAAACTGCTTGAGAGATATGTCCTTCCCGTCTTCGCCAATAAACTTGCCACCCGCGATAGACCGCACAACGGTTGCCTGCCCCAGTTTCCCGGCAAGGGTCCAGGCCGCCTGACCCTCAGGCCCGAGCTTCGCCAGGGCCCGGTCCACGAGAAAACCGACTTCCCCTTCTGCACATATGGCAGCGGCCGAAGACAAGACAAAACCGACGAGAGCAGTACTGACTGTTGAGCGTGACATCATGGCGTTTCGGTGTGGCTCTTTGTAGCTGATACTCTTGGGACGTCCATCGCAGGCCGTATCGTAGGCCGGGCTGCGTGGTCCGCCAAGACCGCGGGCGGTCATTTCTACCTTTATCCATGGCCGGTGAAAGGCCCGACCTGAAGGCCATGAACATCTACGATTCCTCTGCGCGTGTATCGAATCCACTCGTCCTGGATGTTCTCAGGGATATTACTGCGGCGATAATCGGCCTCGAGTTCATTGAGATCGTAATCCACTCTTCGGAAATGAAATTCACCATCCTGCAGCAGCCAACACTGCGCCCGGTAATCACCATCTCGGGGTTGGCCGATGGTTCCGGTGTTCAGAATGGTCGTGCCGCCGACCTCCAGCTTCATGGCCATGTGGGTGTGCGCGCAAAGGATGACTTCCTCCTGAGTCATGGATGCAGCTTCCTCCAGGATTTCAAGATCTGTCGCAGGCCTGAGTCCTGAGCTGACTGGACCCTGCGGAGAACCGTGGAGCAGCAGGAGTGACTTTTCATCGACTTCCTTCGTGAGCGAGGACGGAAGGCTGGCAAGGTATTCGCGTTCCTCTTCAGAGACGTTCGGATAATCGTACGCAGCCCAGGAATCAGGATTGCCCGTCACCGGATCGAAATTGGCGAGCGTGCGGTCATGATTACCCATCACGACGCAGGTGCATGCCTCACGTAAAAGTTGAATGCATTCAGACGGACTTGGTCCGTATTCTACAATATCTCCGAGACACCAGATTTCGTCCGCATCACCGAATTCATCCAGGACTGCCTTCAGAGCTCGATAGTTCGAGTGAATATCGGAAAGGATGAGGATGGTCACTGGTCACCTGGCTCGGCAATCCCCAAGGCGTCTGAAGTCAACCTGTTCCACGAGTTCATATGATTGCAGCTCAAAGGTTGCGGCAGAGCGCATCCCGCCCACAACTGCGTAATGCGCGGCGTTCTGCTTACTAGTCTAACGCCAGGTTCTGATAATCCGACTCAGGGAAATCACCATCATGCTTACAATCAGCGGCCGAAAAGTCTGTGAATCTGTTTCAGAAGTAGTGTCGCCTGAAAGGGCTGTGCTTGCAGTCATCGATATTGAAGACTCGGAAATGTGGAGCAAGGGAGCTGACGCCATCATTCTTCAGAAGGTCAAGGAGCTCATCGAATCTGCGCGAAATATCAATCTTCCGGTGTTCTACTTTTTCAATCAGCGGGGACCCTCTCTTAACAACATCTCGCCGGCTTACATCCGAGTGCTGATGAACCTCGGCTGGGACATCGAAAGAATTCGCACAGAGTGGCCGGAGGGCGAAGCCGTTGGTGCGCTTCATCCCGATTTCAACCCGAGGCCGATCGAGAGCGTTCTGCCAAAGGGTCGAGGCGCTGCATTTGAAGGCACAGATTTCGAGCTTCTTCTGAAGAGCATGCAGCGGGAGTCTGTCATTCTTGTCGGCTGCTCGACGGATTGGTGTCTTGAGGCGACCGCGTGGTATGCGACGAACAAGGATTATTACACCGTCGTTGTCGAGGATTGCGTTCGGGGGCCGCGGCCAGATGGCCACGCAGCCGCGCTGAAACAGTTCAGAGCGATTGGACTGGATGTGTTGGATTCGAGTGAACTGTCGAAAATATGGGGGACGATGCTTCCTGCAGCGACCGACTGAATCGAGGCCAAAGCTGCCGAGCTCAATAAGACGCGAAACACGGCTCCGCGCCGTGCGAAGATGTTGGAGTGCTTGCTGGGTGCGCCGGCGTCTCGTTGGCGTGCCCAGGTTGCGGCCGCAAGGCATCCTTAGAGTCTGGTTTCGTAACTTCTCCGCGTGGTGCGCACCTGACCGTGGTCTTGGCGCTCCGCGACAAGTTGCCGCGGAGCGTCAACACCAGGATACCATCGCGGTCGAAGCCAGCCTTAAGTTCCACGCAAGAATAACTTCCCATTTTCGAAAGATGGTGACGCTCGTACGATGACTGCTGATAGGTCGCGGACATCACGGTGAGTTTGTGCAGCGATTTGAGTGACCAATTCTTGCGGACGAATTCACGCGAAAGCCAGTCCAGCAATTTGGGATGAGTGGGTGGCGTGCCCTGCGTTCCGAAATCGTTTTCCGTCTCGACAAGGCCGCGGCCGAAGTAACGCATCCAGATTCGATTCACCGTGACCCGTGCGGTCAGTGGATTGCCCGCGTCTACCAGCCATTCTGCAAGATGCAGGCGATTCGGGGTTTCAGAATTCTTCAAAGGTAGCAGCACGGCCGTCTCGGCCGTGATTCACGGGCGGGACGCCCGTGCCACAATGTTCTCCGCGCCACGCGAAGAAGACATAGGCTGAGACTCTATACCCCTCACTTGTCTGGGATGGTAAATGCAACTGAGTTGGAGCGAATGACGCCCGTCCAGATTTGTTTGGATTTGTAGAGCTTCAGAATTCCTCTATCAAGTGCCATGCTGACTCGCGCCCTGTACGTGCCGGGAGGGAGCACAGTGAACGCTGAAACCGGCTCGACTTCCGTTTCATGGTGTCCTGGTTCAAACGTGAAGCATGTATCAACCTTGCTGCTTCCCCATCTTGGATGCTGGAACGTACGCCAGCCGCCAGAGACGTCAAGAACTTCAAGGAACATTGGAGCATGTTCGACAATGTCAAAAGACTTCTGAACTCCATTCCTAAAGTGTATGACAAGCTTTGGAGTGCCGTCCGCTTTGGAGCGGACCGTCAGGCCAAGCTGCAGGCCATTGACAATTTCAGCAGACTTAATCCAGTCTTCTTCCTTCTCACCGAGAGCGATACGTGTGAGAAGGAAAGTGAGAAGTGCCATGCAGCAGTACCTCATCTGAGACATTTCATTATCCCTCGAACAGCAATCCGATTATCACGGTAAACCAGTTTCAGGCGGCTCTGAATACAGCCTGCCTGCAGGAGAATTCTATTGCAGACCAAGCTCTGCAAATCTGCACCGATTGCGGGCACGTTCCGCGAGTGCAGGCCCAGAGGCAGCCTCAAGATTGTAGCGCGCCTGATCCGCCTCGCAGAAATGGCATTGCAAAAGTCGCGCAGAATCGAACAATCCCGCGCCCCTATGAAGATTGCCATGCCCAAAAAAATCTGGTCCGCTTCAGCCCAGGCCCGTACGATTCACGCATGCGAAATTCGCTGGACTCTCCTCGATTGGCCGATCGAATGGCCCGCCCTCTTCGGACGTTCCGGACCGCTGCGGCTTGAGATCGGATTTGGCAATGGCAGCTTTATGACGGATCAGGCGGAGAAACATCCGGACGCGAATTACATCGGAGTCGATATCTCGTGGAGCTCGGTGTCGCGCCTCTTGAAGAGACTCCACAAGTATAAGCTCACCAACGGCCGCGCCGCCGAAGTACCGGGCAAGCTCGCCCTTGAAAGGCTGTTCGCCCAGTCATCTCTGGACGAAGTCATCATCAACCATCCTGACCCGTGGGCTAAAGAAAAGCACTTCAACCGCGTGATCGTTCAGCCTGAGTTTGTCCGCCTGCTGGCTTCGAGGTTACGACCCGGCGGCCGCGTCACGATCGCCACGGACCATGTAAAATACGCAAACTGGATCGCCAGCGTGCTCGAAAACCAGCAGGATCTCCGTTCCTGTTTTGATACGACCTTCGTGCATTCGCTGCCTGGACGTACGCCGACCAAGTACGAAAAAAAATTCCTGGATGCGGGCCAGCCAATTTACTATTTCGTCTGGGAGAAGGCGGAAGATTGCCGGTTGGATTTGCCCACCCTGAACTCGCCGTTTGGAGACATGCCAAATATCCTATTCAAAGTGCCGGATGGTGTAGAAGTTTCACTCGAAGTTGAGCCCGGCGCCATTCGCGAATCTCATGAGGGGCTCGACTACGTGGTCAAATTCCTGAGATCCTACCGGCAGACGAACAACAACAATTTGCTCGTCGAAGTGCTGGTGATCGAGGGCGAGCTGACTCAACAGTTCGGCATCGCCGTCCTTCGCCGCGACGAGGAGTGCCTGCTGAAACTGGCCCAGGTTGGGCATCCCCGGCCCACGCACGGGGTGAAACGCGCGGTCTGGCACGTTGGCAAAATGCTGCGAGAGCAGATCCCGGAGCTTGAAATCCACGCCAACAGCGTTGAGCCTTTGGATTGAGCTGCCGCCTTAATCTTAGGCGCTAGGGGCAAGGGGAGACTCCCGGTTGCGGCCGTCCCGACCGCGCTAGGAGGAACTCAGAACTGTCTATAGAATAGAGATTGGAGAATGGGAAGTAAGGGAGTAAATCCAACCAGTATCACTTTCGACGCAGCATGGACACCATAAGGACCAGGACGAGAGGGAGAACCCAGGAATTCGTGCGCCAATCGGGCGGGCATTCGGCGCATAAACCCATCCTGGTCTCGCTTTTGGTCGGTGCTGTGAGCGCCTCGTTCTGCTCCTATCTGTATTTCTCTCCGCCTGACTTCCTGAAGAGATTCGAGAATCAGGTAAGGGACTCGTTCTTCCCGGCCCGCCGGACCATTAAGACGGATCCCTCCATTGTCTTCTGTAATGTTGATGATGAGGTGTTGAGGCAGATCGGCGAATGGCCCCTCCCGCGGGTTTATTACACGGAGCTCATCAAGAACCTTAAAGATGCCGGGATGATTGGCTTCGATGTGCTCTTTCCTGAGAAGGGCATGATCTCGAAAAAAGAAAGCGCGCAGGCGACAGAGAAATTCGGCAGTCTGCTGCAGGTGGTTCAGGCGGCATTCTCCGGCGAAGGCGAGCAGGACACCGTGTTGCAGCAGTTGGAGAAAATCTATCAGGAGGCGTCGAACAGCATGGCCGGCCCGGATGGACCTCTGTCTGATGCTGCGCAGAAGCATGGGCGTGTCCTTTTCCCGATGGCATTTCCGGAGGAGTACCCCGGGGTGGCAGAACTGGAAGAGAATAACAAGCGATTCAAAGAGATTGCGAGCCTGCTTCAGAATGAATTCTTTCGGTATCCTGAGCTCTACGAAGCCTGGTTCGATTCCTCGCCTTTCATCGCGCTGTACGAGTTGAAAGTAAAACTCGAAGGAAAGGGAAAACCCGGCCTGGGAGATCTGAACCTTTCGGACGAAGGGGAGGATGGAAAGAAATTCACATGGAGCTACATCGAGGGTGAGCTCATCAACATTATCCCTCGTGTTTACGAAGCAGATGCCCAATTTGTCCTGCAGCGACTCGAGCAGGAAGGTTTCATCATCTCCAGGAAGGAACTCGAAGAATACGGTGCAGGTTACGATGATATCCTTGTCAGAGCGATGACCGACGCCCAGGGCCAGTCGGTGGACCCGCCTCTGATGGAAATTGAGAAAAGCACTTATCGTTTTCTGACTGAGCCTTTGCCGATTTACGAAGAAAACAAGGAGCAGTTCAGGAAGTGGGCTATCCACAAGTACCCTTTCCGAATAACGCATGAATTGATTTTCGCGAAGGCGATGGGCGGTCTTCTACTCTCAAACTACAGAGACGATCTTGCCGCAACGCTCGAGGCTCAAGCCAGTGAGCTCACAGAAGAGCTCTACAACACTCTCGACCTGTTCATCAGGGAGAGAATAACTGATGAGGATGCGCCGCGTATTCGTGACATTCTTGTCGATGAAGCGGGAAATGCTCTGGAAACCCAGGACCAGCAGGAGGCAGCGGCCAGTACTCTGACGACGGCATTCAAGAGCTTCACGTATGCGAAGACACCACTCGTCAGGTTCTGTCTGGCGTCAACAGCTTCCTCCTACTTCTCCGTTCAGAAAGATTTCGATGGTGCCGTGCGGCATTATCCATTGGTGACTGTCCGAGGGGATCGTGCGTTTTTCTGCATGGGGCTGGTTATGGCGTGTCATTATCTCAACGTCCCTTTGAAGAGTATTCGTCTCTGTCCCGGCAAGTTCATATTGCTGCCAGGTGCGCAATTCCCTGATGGCGTGACAAAGGACATTAAGATCCCGGTGGATGAGCGCGGGCGGATGGTGATCAACTGGGTTGGCAGATTCAAAAACACCGCCATCTTCAAACATTACTCCTTTAACAAAGTTCTTGAATCACCTGAGTACCGGAACGAGCTCAAGGGCAAACTTGTCCTCATTGGTTTCACAGCGACAGGTTCGCACGATGTGGCGCCCAACCCTTTCGAAGAGGAAGGGAACTATCCTCTGGTCGGCGCACACGCCAACGTTCTGAACAGCATCCTTACGCAGAGCTTTCTGCAACCCGAGATCGGGATACGCCGCCATCTGAATATCATTGTGATATGCGTAACTGCCATGTTGATGGCCCTGGGGACCGGTTTTCTGTCACAGCACTGGAGCGGTATCGCGCACCTTGTCTCATCCGCCACCTATATTGCGATCGCATTCTTCCTGTTCTCGCTTTGGGGTGAGCCGTTAAATGTGAGCTTCACGATTCTTGGGATCACTTTCTCCTTTGGCGGCGTGCTCCTCTACCGGTACATGACCGAAGAGCGGCAGAAGAAGGTGGTGAAGGCGATGTTCTCAACCATGGTCAGCCCTGAGGTTCTGGAGTACCTGCAGGAATCGCCCGACCGGTTCAAGCTGATCGGTGAGAAGAAGTTGGCCACCATGTTCTTCTCCGATGTGGCCGGCTTCACCACGATTTCCGAATCACTCACCGCAGAAGATCTGGCGAAGGTGCTTAACGAATACCTGACGCCGATGAGCAACATCATCATGAAATACAACGGCTACATCGATAAGTACGAGGGCGATGCCATCATGGCCGATTTTGGGGTGCCACTCTGGAAGGACGAAGAAGAGCCGAACTCGCACGCGTGGAAATGCTGCTGGTCCGCGCTCGATCAGATGGAGAAGCTCAGAGAGATTCAATTCGAGATCAAAACCCGGTACGGTTGCGATATTGATGTCCGAATGGGCATCAACACTGGCGATGTTTCGGCCGGAAACATGGGCTCGGAACAGAAATTCCAATACACGGTCATGGGCGACGCGGTGAATCAGGCGGCTCGCTTCGAGCCGGCGAATAAAGAATTCGACACACACATCATGATCGGCGAGCCGACCTACCTGTATGCCCAGCACAAGGTCGAGGCCCGCAAGCTGGCGGCCCTTGTCGTCAAGGGAAAGACCGAGCCGGTCATCTGTTACGAACTGGTCGGCAAGAAAGGCGAGGTCTCGGACGAAATGCTCCATCTCATTGAAAAGTTTGAGATGGGCTGGCGGCATCACGCGATCCAGGATTTTGAGAAAGCAATCGAGTACTTTGACGAGTGCCTGGCCATCGATCCCAAGGATGGGCCATCCATTAAATACAAAGGAATATGCGAAGACCTGATCAAAGAGCCACCCGATCCCGCCTGGCGCGGAGAATTCATTCAGACGAGCAAGTAGATTAGCCGTGGCAGCAGTTGCGCGTTCTCGAGAGCCTGATTCCGAATGACCACTGAAACTCAAGCCATCGTTGATTCTGTTCGCAGCGAGGGAGTCTGTCTCGTGCCCGGCCTTCTCACCCAGGAGGAATTGGAGGAGGCCCGGAACGATCTGACCCGTGCCTGTGAGGATGCCGGCAAAGGGGAGATTACACCGGGGGAACGGACCCGGGTATCCGGTCCATGGCTGATGAAGTACCCGGGCCTTGCGCGCGTTTACGGGCATCCGAGGACCATCGAACTATCCGCGCTCATCACGGAAGAACCGATGCCCTTTCTTCAGGAGATCGTCGCCAACCGATACATCCCTCCACATCCTGGCGTTCCTCCACATCTGGATGAGGATTTCGGCGAACTCATACCGCCTCTGATGAGGGTTACCTGGGCCCTGTTCCTTGATGACATCTCACCTGAATCCGGGTCGTTGACTTATGTGCCCGGCACTCATTGGAATAACTACATCGATCCCCAGGAGCACGACAAGGCCACTCCAACTAAAAAAGAAGTGCAGCAGGCTGAGTACATCCCCATAACCCTGACGGCGGGCACATTGGTTCTACGCGCCGCGGATGTCTGGCACGCGGTTCGGCCGATCCATCATCTGCGCCGCTACATCACAGGCAGTTTCTCGAGCCGTTCACGTCCCAGCCAATGGCTGAAGGCAGACATGGCCAGGCAGTTGGCGGAGCGGAGGACTGTTCCGAGGGAGGAGATTCCTGCCGCGATCCGGCCTTATTTCATTTGAATTCATTGGCCTTCTCTTAAGGCGGCTTTTCGGGCGCAGCCCGAGAAAGGACCGCGGATGAAGAGAACCGCGGATATCAGAACCAAAACGTCCGCGGCCCTCTTCATCCGCGGCCCTCTTCATCCGTGGTCCTCTTCATCCGCGGTCCTCTTCATCCGCGGACCTCTTCATCCGCGGCCAGAAGACTTCTTCTCTGCGGCCAGAAGACTTCTTCTCTGCGGCCAGCGTGCCTTTGCGGTGCCATGTCCTGCTACTTACTCAGGAACACTCACTCGCTTGCCACCGCTGTCGATGGAATCGCAGATGGCCTGACAGACCAGAAATGCCTTGTATTCGTCCTGCCAGGTGGAATAGGTCGGCTCGCCGCTCTGAATGCACTTGCAGAAGTCCTGCACCTCATCGAAGTAGCCGGCCTCCCTGCGACCGTAGTCATGCTCGATGGGCTGCCCCCAGGCGCTTCCTTCGTAACGGATACGAATGCAGTTATCGATGGAGATGAAAGTACCCTTGTCGCCCACCAGTTCCATCTGGGCAACCACATGGGGGGCCGCGCTGGTCATGTTGATCAGGCCGGCGGCGCCTGATGCAAACTCGCACGAGACCACATAAGAAATCGCACCGTTATCGCCTTCTCCGCGTGCGCATGAAACCGTGGCGATATCGCCCATCATCTGCCGAGCCCAATCGACCGGATGCACGGCCTGCACCAGCATGAAAGTCCAATCGAGCGTCGGCGATCCCCATCTGATGACATCTCTCGGGCCCGGTACAAAGTATTTGCTTTCGCAGAAGATCGGAGTCCCGAAATCCCCGCTTTCCATGACTCGCCGTGCAGTCTTTGAAGCCGGCGCATGTGGCAACATGTGACCGACCTGTGTTCTGCGATCCGAGGCGTCCGCAGCATCGGACAGAGCCTTTGCTTCTTCGACCGTTTCGGCTGTGGGTTTTTCGGTGAACACGTGGTAACCACGCTCAAGCATTTCGAGACCGATGTCGTGGTGCATCCGCGGAGGCCCAACAACAAAAATCGCGTCCAACTCGTGCTGTCCGAGCATTTCGTTGTAGTCGGTATACCAGTGAGGGATGTTGAATCGGTCGGCATTTCGCTGCGACAGGGATTCGACCAGATCGCAGCAAGCCACAAGGTCGGCCTCACGGATCGAAGCCAGATGGGGATAGATGTTACCTGTGGCTTGATTGCCACAGCCGATGAAACCAACTTTAACAGGCATGGCTCAGACTCCAGTCAGATTACAGATCACAAACAGAATTCAGATTTCAGACTGCAACCTGAAATCCACGGTCCGCTTCCAGTTTAAGGGAGAGGTGCAAGTGAACACAAGCTAATGAAGGATCGTGCATCAGGCTGAGTGGAGCCTGGACTTATTTCATTTGAACTGCCGCCAGCGTTGCCAGCCTGTAAGCTCTTATTAATCTAACCTGGCTCACAGGCTGCTGCAGCCAATTACCACGAGTTCCTGGTTCCTCGACTTAACTTTGGCAGGTGGCATGGAATGAACATGCAACGTTCAGCACTCATTGTTCTGATCTCATTTCTGCCCCCCGAGCTCGCTGCCGAGGCCGGGCCTACCGTCCCCCTCAAGCCTGCCTTTCTCATGGCGGGATCGAAAGGTCGCGACGCCGAATTCCTTTCGGCCATCCTCGACGAGCGGCAGGTCATCCACCACCTCAAAAGCCAATGGCTGGAAACCGGCGATTACCGAAAGTACGCACTGGTCGGCATCGCGGGCGTTCCTGAAGAGCGTAACTTCAAGCAGGCAACGTTCAGCAAAGAAGATCTGGCGAGGATCGAAGTGTTTCTCAAAGAGGGTGGTTCCCTTCTGCTGATGGGGCCGGCGGCTAAGGTGTTTGATACGGATCACGGAAAGAGATTTCTGAATCGTCTCACCGGTAAGAAGCAGCCACCAAGAGACGACTCTGGAGATGTGACGACCGTTCTGATTCGTGAACACTCCTGGATACGGCACCTTCTCCCACCGGAACGCAAGAAAGACAACGAGACCCTCATCGAAGACGATCTCGAAGAGGTCGAAGAAGAGGCTGAAGAGGCTGCTCCAGGTCTCCTTAAGGACGCGGAGCTTTCCA
>Ga0187827_10006980_pt1 | contig 12696 bp, 11 predicted proteins | sample ETNtaG_39_FD_167969 | JGI IMG/M metagenome (GOLD analysis project Ga0187827, IMG submission 167969) | Marine microbial and viral communities from oxygen minimum zone, Eastern Pacific Ocean - ETNP2014_SV_150_PacBio MetaG (Illumina Assembly) | ecosystem: Environmental > Aquatic > Marine > Hypoxic... | reverse complement strand
GCAACCGAGCGATGGCGCGGGAGCCAAGGCGGTCGATCACGGATTGCATACCTTTGTGCCCTGCGGACCCACCCAGCGGCCGCATGCGCAGGGCGGCGGTTGGTAAATCGAGGTCGTCGAATACAACCAGCGTTTTCTGCAGCGGCAAGTGGAAATAGCGCAGCAATCGCTGCGCTGCCTCCCCGCTCATGTTCATGAAAGTCTGGGGCTTTGCCAGAAGCACCTGCGCGCTGCCCAGCCGGAAATCAGCCTGCAGCGCCTTGCCGCGGCGGCGGGTGAAGGCCACCTGCTGCCGGCGCGCAAGCTCGTCGAGTACCATGAAACCGACGTTGTGGCGGTGGCGGGTGTAAGAGCGACCAGGATTGCCCAGCCCGATAATGAGAAACCGTTCTATTTGCATGTTCAAACACAGATAGGGCTCGCCGTGTGACCAGCCCTCGTATACGCTGTGTGATTATCGCCGCAATTGTAACATTTCGGCTGCGGCGCGGCGGGCGCTACGCCCTGCGCAAATCGCTCCGCACGCGCCGCAGCAACCGGCGCACGTGTGGGCGCACCAGCTTCCGCAACTGCAGGTACACCCCCAGAGAAAGAAATGCCACCACGGAGTAGGCAGCGCTATTTAGGAAGATGGAACGATAATCGTGTTTTTCGCGCAGCTGCGTGAAAAGGTTGCGCAACGGGGGATTCACCGTGTCGCGTTGCGGTGCCATGGGGAGCGCCGGGGCGGCGACAGGAGCAGGTGCAATTGTGGCGGCAGCGGCCGGGGTGGGCGTTGGCGTGTCCGATTCCGGGCCGGCACGCACGACAACACCCGGGACTATCACCTCCGCCGGCAAACTCCCGTCGGCGCCAATAACCTGCAGGCGCAACATATATTTTCCGGAGGAGATTGAGCCGGTGCCCCACTGGGCCAGCGGCGCATCATCTACGGGGGTGGCGCCCGCAAGCACGATTGGAAACCACGTGTCGGTGGGGTTCGGGTCGAGGGCGAAATGAACTTCGTAATGGTCGAAGGCTGGATGAGTAGCGCTGCCCAGAATCTGCACCACGCCGTCCACGCGCTGACCACGGGCAGGCGCGGTGATTGCCGCCACCGGGTCGCTGCCGGGTGCGCGAGTGGGATGGGCGAATGCGAGAGCCAGCGCGATGAGCAAGGGCGCAAAAGCGATTCTCATCGCGGTGAGTATACAACACGTGGCGCTTTCCCTTTTTCTGTTCTGGCGCTTCTGGTATAATCTGCGCGTTATTCCGATATCAGGACCTGAGACAGGGTTTGCGGGGACACTTGGACGGGGGAATAATCGCGCGTTGATAGGGGTACAGATTTGAAGCATTTCGTCGTAGTGGCGGTGCTTATTGCAGTGGTCACGGTGGCGGTGGCTGCCGGACTAGATTCGGCGTCGCTGCTGCCCCCACTCGCAAGTGCGCAGGGCGTGATCATTGACTGGCTTTTCGGCCTGCACTTGAAAGTGATTGCTTTCTTGTTCGCGCTGGTCATGGTATTTATGCTTTACAGCATCGTCGTCTTCCGCCGCAAAGCGGGAGAAAGCGGCGACGGTGCGCACATACACGGTAACACCACGCTGGAGATTATCTGGACGGTAGTGCCGGTGTTAATCGTGGCTTACTTCGGCTATCTCGGTGTGGTCACCCTGCGCGATGTGACCGCGGCAGGCCCGGACGAGATGGTGGTGAAAGTGACCGGGTCTCAGTGGTCGTGGAAGTTCGAGTACCCTCGCCAGGGGCTGACTTCGTCAGAACTGGTGTTGCCGGTCAATCGGGATGTGCGCTTTGACATCACCTCCATCGATGTGATCCACTCGTTCTGGGTGCCGGAATTCCGCGTGAAGCAAGACGCGGTGCCGGGTGCAGTGAACCCGCTACGCGTGACCACTACCGTGGTTGGCGAATACAAAGTGCGCTGTGCTGAGATCTGTGGACTCGTTCATGCCGGCATGCTCGCGCCTGTGCGCGTGCTGCCGCGGGCGGATTTTGACGCTTGGGTGGCAGCTGAAATCGATCGGCTGGCAGCCCTGGAAACACCCGCAGCCCGCGGGGCACAGCTCTACGAGACGCAAGGGTGCAAAGCCTGTCACTCGCTTGACGGCAGCGTGCTCGTGGGTCCAAGCTGGCAGAATCTCTTCGGGTCGCAGGAGCCGCTGGCTGACGGCAGCAGCGTCACTGTGGACGAGGATTACATTCGCAATTCCATCCTTAAACCGGGTGAGCAGCTGGTGGAAGGGTTTAACAATCTCATGCCGGCCACGTACGAGGACATGCTCACTGAGGCCGACGTGGAAGACATCATTGCCTATATGCGGTCGCTGCAGGATTGAGCCGTCGGCGCAATCATGATTGAATTATTGGGCGGAGGTTTCTAGTGACGCACATCATCACCTCGCTGTGCCTGCGAGATAGCTCCTGCGTGGAGGTCTGTCCCGCGGAGTGCATCATCCCCGGGCGGCCGATGGGACAGTGGCCGTGGTATTACATTGACCCCGATGCCTGCATTGATTGCGGCGCCTGCATTCCGGAATGCCCTTTTGACGCTATTTTCGATGAGAGTGCGGTTCCGGCGCAGTATGCTGCCAAAGGCGGCGAATACATTGCCAGGCTGGGGCTGGAAGGGCATTACGAGGGGAAGAACGAGCACGGCGAAGCGGTGGTGCTGGATTGTACCCGGCAGCTGCAGGCCGGCGAAGAGGTCGATCTCACCCCAGACATCAAGCCAAATTACGACTATTTCTCCGAGGGTACTGGTTATGATGCCTTGCAAATGGAAGCGGCCGTTCCGGCTGCCAGGCCAGCCGAGACGGAAACCCCGGCAGCTGCTCCAGAGCCGGCCGCGGCTGCGGAGGCTACCCCGCCTGCGCCGCAATCGGAACAGCTTGAAGAAGTTGAGCAGCCCCCCGATGACGGCGGCCCGCCCGAGGCGCCTGCCGCCCCTCGCCGGGAGCCGCCGCTGTTTCTGACGCTCGGACTGGTGCGCGGGTTGATTGGCCAGGTGGTCGGAACCGTGTTCGGAATGGGGCTGACCTGCCTGGTGCGACTGGTGCTCGGTCTGGAGGAAATCTGGGCAGCAGAACCAGCCTGGGTGGTGGGCGCGCTTTTCGGCACTGTCGGCTTTGTCGTGGCGGTGGGGGCGGTGACTGATTGGGGCAAATGGATGCTCGGGCAGGAGACACCGATGCGGCATGGCCCTCCGGAGGGAAAGCCGACGTGGACGCGCTACTTCTGCGTGGATTACAACCACAGGGTCATTGGAGTGCAGTACACGGTGACCGGCATCGCCATTATGCTGATCGGCGGAGCGCTGGCGTGGATTTTCCGTTTGGAGTTGCTCGCGCCGGAAATGCAGATAATCACGCAGGGCACGTTCAATTCATTCATCAGCGCGCACGGGATAATAATGATTGCCAGCATCCTGCTCGGAGTGGGCGGCATGATGAACTATCTGGTACCGCTGATGATCGGCGCATCGGATATGGCCTTCCCGCGCTTGAACGCGTTTGGTTATTGGATAAACGTCCCCGGTGCAGTGCTGGTTGTCACCGCGCTGTTCCTGGGTGGCTGGGACACCGGCTGGACGGGTTATCCGCCGTTGAGCGTGCGCGCGCCTATCGGCGTGCAGCTGTTCTTTTTGGGCGTATACATGGTGGGGCTGTCATCTATTCTTGGCTCGCTCAACCTGCTGGTTACTGTGGCGCGCATGCGCGCGCCGGGGATGAGTTTATTCCGCATGCCCATTTTCGTCTGGGCTTCGGTTGCCACCGCGTTAATTCAACTGACCGCCACTCAACTTATTGGCCTTTCGTTTCTGATGGTGCTGGTGGAGCGAGTGCTGGGAATGGGCTTCTTTTCCCCTGTCCTTTCTGATGCGGCTGTGGCCGTGGGCGCTCCGCCGGGAGACCCGATTCTCTTTCAGCACCTTTTCTGGTTTTACTCGCACCCGGCTGTCTATGTGTTCATTCTCCCCGGCCTCGGCATTATCAGCGAGCTGCTGCCGGTGTTTGCGCGCAAGCCGCTCTTTGGCTACAAGTGGATAGCCATGTCCAGTATGGCGATTGCGCTGGTCGGGTTTCTGGTGTGGGCGCACCACATGTTCACGGCCGGGATGGAGGAATTCCTGCGCGTTCCCTTCATGCTTGCCACTCTGTTTGTGGCCGTGCCTACCGGAGTGAAATTCTTTAGCTGGCTGGGCACGCTCTGGCAGGGCAAGTTGACCTTTCCGACGCCGATGCTTTTTGTGCTTGGCGCGATTTCAGTGTTCCTGATTGGCGGCCTGACCGGGCTGCCCAACGGCACGGTGACGACGGATTTGTTCCTGCACGACACGTACTGGGTGGTGGGTCACTTCCACGCCACCATGTTCGGTGGCTTCGCCTTTCCGTTCTTCGCAGCCATCTATTACTGGTATCCCAAGGTGACCGGGCGCAAGTACAACGAAGCGCTGGGCAAACTTCACTTCTGGTTGATGACGCCTGCATTCTGGGTGCAGAGTCTGGGGCAGGCTGCCGCCGGCCTGAAGGGGATGCGGCGACGCATTGCTGATTATGACCCGGCGCTCGGGATTGAGCCTTATCAGTTGTGGGTGACACTGGCCGGAATAGTCATTGGTGTATCGGTGCTGATTTGTATTTTCAACCTCTGGCAGAGCGCGCGCAAGGCGCAGCTGGCGGAGGCGAACCCGTGGGACTCGCGCTCGCCCGAATTCCAGATCCCCTCCCCCATTCCCGAGCACAGTTACGCGCAGCCCTTCGAAGTGGTGGGCGAGCCGTATGATTATGGCCTGCCCGGCTCCGTTTATGTGGACATGCGCCCGGCGAGCGCGGTTGATTGAGCATGAGAGTGGCGCGTCTCAGCGGGCAGTGGGCCGGCGCGGCAGCTGGAGAAATCTAGACTGATGGACAACACACAGCTATTCATGATAGCCACCGCCGCTATTGTGGTGTTGACGCTTGGTGGCGGCGTGGCGTTGGCGCTGGCTTTGTATCAGTTGAGCCGTGTGCTGGCTGAAGGCGCCGTGGCCGGAGCTGCGCCAACAGAAGCCATGGCACTGGAGGCTGCGCCAACAGAAGCCATGGCACTGGCGTTGTGGAAAAAAGAGCGCGACGCTGAGCGCATGCGCGGTGCGCGGCTCACCGCGGCATATCGAACCGGAGTGATGGTGCTTTTGTGGTTGGGGCTGCTTACTGCTGTGGAGTTTGTGGCCAACCTGATGGGGGTTTCCACCGTGGCCATGTTCATGATTGCTCTCGTCAAGGCAGGCATTATTCTGCAATTTTTTATGCATGTTTCTAGCCTGTGGATGGAAGGAGGCAGCCACTGATGAGTGCCGTGACAACCACACTAGCAGAGTATCGCGAGCAACTGAAGAACAATCGCCTCGGGTTGTGGTTCTTCTTTCTCTCGGAAGCCTTTCTGTTCACCGGGTTGCTGGCCGCACGCTTTTATCTGTGGGGAAACACGCGCCCGGATCTCGATCAGGGCCTTGGCCTGGTGGTCACCGTCATTCTGCTGGCGAGCAGTTTCACCATGAATCGCGCGGAAACCGGCATCGTGCACGATGACCGCGAAAGGTTCCTGAGCAACCTTCTGGTCACCGCCGGGCTTGGCGTGCTCTTCCTGATTGGCGTGGTCGGCTTCGAGTGGCAGGGGCATATCCGGCCCGGCGATGGCGCTTTCGGCGCAGTGTTGTATGGCATGACCGGCATGCACGCGCTGCACGTTTTGAGCGGCGTTGTCTTCATTCTCATTATTTGGAACAACGGGCGCAACGGGCATTATTCGGGCGAGCGGCACTGGGGTGTGGAAGCGTGCGCCATTTACTGGCATTATGTGGATGTGGTCTGGGTATTTTTCTATCCGGCGATTTATCTGATGGGGCACGTGGTGCACTGACCGCGAAGCGGCGGTCGCTGCGGCGGGCATCGCCTGGCCGCTGACAATATGGATCCTGTATTGAGCGCGCTGCTCCGTTCCTGGGAGTGGCGCGCAGACGTTATAGGCGCGCTTGTTGTTTCCGGGACGATGTACGTACTGGGCTGGAAGCGCCTTCGCACAGTGACGTTGGGCTGCACGGGGCGCAGCCCGGGGTCTCTGGCAGGGGGCTGGCGCCTGGCGAGCTATCTGGGCGGATTGCTCATAATCGCGGTGGCGTTGCTTTCGCCCGTGGACGTTTTGGGCGGACAACTCTTTTTCGTGCACATGATTCAACATTTGCTGCTGGTCATGTGCGCGCCGCCGCTGTTGCTATTGTCCAATCCCTTCCCGGTCGTGCTCTGGGGCCTGCCGCGCGGCGTTCGGCGCGCGATTGGGCCCCTTTTTTATAGAGAGGCCGGGTTCCGGCGGGCGTTCGCGCAGCTCACTCGCCCAGGGCTGATCTGGTTTTTTTTTGTGATTATCTACGTTGGCTGGCACGACCCGGGCGCATACGACGCGGCCCTGCGCTCTGACCGCATCCATGACCTAGAGCACCTGAGCTTCTTCGCTGCAGCGCTGTTTTTCTGGTGGCATGTGACCGCGGCGGGACCACGCTTGCACGGGCGTTTTTCGTACGGCTGGCGCATTGCCTATTTGCTCTTGACCGTGCCGGTGAACATGCTTGCCGGCGTGACGATAACCTTTTCCAGTGAGCCAATCTATCGCTACTACCTTGATGTGCCCCGTCCGTGGGGTCTGACGATGATGCAGGATCAGATGCTGGGCGGGGTCATCATGTGGATACCCGGTAGCATGATGTTTCTGATAGCGGTTCTGGTCATCGTGGCGCGCATGCTGGCGCAGCAAGAGCGCCGTGCTCGACACGTGCCTGTCGCAGCGCCCAGATAATGGACCCGAAGCCGGCCCGATGGGGCACAGTGCCCTCGCTTTTGTTCAACCGCCGTTGGTGGTGGAGCACCCTGCTCGTGCTGCTGGCGATGCCGGTGATGACGCGGCTCGGATTCTGGCAGCTGGAGCGGGGCACGCAGCGTAGAGCGCGCAACGAGCATGTCTCCCAACAACTGGCCGCCGACCCGCTGCCGCTAGCCGGCCTTGACCTCTCCGTGGACGCGCAGCAGCTTCTTTTTCGCGCTGTGACCGTGCGTGGCGAATATGACCACACGCAACAGGTTATCCTGCGCGGTCAGAAATTCCGCGGCCAGCCGGGCGTCAATCTGATTACGCCGCTTGTGCTGCCCGCTGCTGACCGGGCGGTGTTGGTGAACCGCGGCTGGATTCTATACGATTCCGCAACGCCCGCTAAGCTGGCGCAATTCGATGAGCCGGGCCCGCAGCTCGTGCGTGGGCGCATCCGCCTTTCGCAGCTCGGGGCAGCGAAGGCCGCTCCGCAGTCTGCACAACTGGATTGGTATCGGCTGGACATCACGGCTTTGCAGGCGCAGATGTCGTATAATTTACTGCCTGTGTACGTGCAACAGCAACCGGACGAGAACGGTGTGAACGGGTATCCACAACGCGTACCCATAGATATCGAGTTGAGCGACGGCCCGCACCTTGGATACGCTATTCAATGGTTCCTGTTCGTGCCGCTGCTGGGCGGTGGCTATCTGCACTTCTTGCGCAAGAATGCAGCCCTCGGGCAGGCGGAGACCCCATGAGCACCACTATCAGCGATACCGGCGCAATCGCGGCCGTCAAGGCGGAGCAACGCGGCGCGCCGATATCGCGCTGGCAGCTATTCGCGGTGCTTTTCAAGGTGCGCGTGGTCGTGCTGTTGCTTTTCGCAGCCGTCGGCGGCGCTTTTCTGGCGGCGGGCGGGATGCCTGCGTCGGGCTCGCTCGGAGTGCTGCTGCTGGCGGGAGGGCTGGCCGCCTCCGGGTCAGCGGCGCTGAATGAGTATTATGAGCGAGCAAGCGATTCGCTCATGATTCGTACCCGGCTGCGACCGCTGGTCACCGGGGCAATCGAGCGCCCGGCATGGGTACCCTATGCGTCCGCGCTGATGATTATAGCGCCGTGCCTGGCCGTGCTGCCCTTCAATGCCGCGCTGGCCTTCTTTCTCTTTCTGGGTGCGGTCATTTACGTGGGTGTGTACACGCTGTGGCTAAAGCCGCGCACGCTGGTAAACATCATCATCGGAGGGGCGGCCGGCAGCGCGGCGGTTCTCAGCGGCAGTGCGGCAGTAGGTGCGTGGAATAACCCCGGCGCGCTGGTGCTGGCGGCGCTTCTCTTTGCGTGGACGCCTACGCATTTTTGGAGCCTCGCTATTGTCTACCGGGAGGACTATCTCGTCGGTGGCACGCCGATGCTGCCGGCGCGCGTGAGCGTACGGCAGTCTGCTTGGTGGGTGCTGCTGCATACCGCTGCGACCGCGCTGGCTGCATTAAGTCTGGCGGTTCTACCTGGGCTTGACTGGCTCTACACTGTGCCGGTGTCTGCTGCGACGGTCGCACTGCTGGCGCTCAACATTGGGTTGATTGCCCGGCCGCAGGTGGAGGCGGCGCGCAGATTGTTCCACGCTTCGAATCTTTACCTCGTAATCGTATTGTTGATGATTTGCGTGGACATACTCATCACTTAGGCAGCGCAGGATTCTTGGAGAACCCTGTGGGAGAATCACATGACAGTGAAAACGTCCTTGATTAGCGTGGCCGGCCGAGCCGGCTCCGGGCTGCCGGCGCTGGCGCTCTCGGCTGTCATGAGCACCATTGTGCTCATTCTGGTAGGCAGCATCGTGCGCGTGACCGGCAACGGGCTCGGTTGTCCAGACTGGCCGTTGTGCTACGGGCAGGCCATTCCACCGCTTCTGCACCGCGGTGAGTGGGTCGAATTCTCCCACCGGCTGGTCGGGCTGGCTGCAAGCTCTCAGATTGTGCTCGTTCTGGTGCTGGCGTGGCGACATCATCGCGATGAGAAATGGGTCTTTCGGCCGGCGCTGTTCGCCAACATTTTGCTCGTGACGCAGATTGTGCTGGGAGGCATTCATGTCATTCTGGAGATTCCACCGGTGACCGGCTGGATTCACACCGGAAACGCGATGTTGATTGTCGGGCTGATTGCGGTGGTGCTGGCGATCGCGCTCATCAGAGCAGACTGGCGGCCGAGTGCTCTGGCGGCACTCGGCAATCGGACTTTTTTTGGGTGGCTGAGTGCAATCACCGCGGGACTGTATCTGGTGCTCCTGGGCGCGTCGTTCGCGGTGGGCGGCGACGCGAGTTTGAAGTGCCCGGCCGGCCCGACCTGCGCGGTCACCTTAGGAGCGCTGCGCGATTTGGCGGCGCTGCTTTCCGGGTTGTGGCTGGCGGCGGCGCTGGCGAATGTAATCATGGCCACATCGGCAGTGAGTGGTGGTGCGGCCTCCCTGCTGCGTGGCAAACCGTCCTACGAATGGATCTCGTGGACAACTGTGGCTGTGTACGTGTTGCTGTTGACTGGCTCATATGTCACGCGCAGCGGGGCTTCGCTAGTGTGCCCGGGTTTCCCACTCTGCGGACCGGCGCCGGCCGGAATGGCCGCGCTGGTCAACATACAATTGCTGCACCGTTACACTGCTTACGCTGTGGTCGCACTGCTGCTGCCGATTGTGTACCGGCTCTCCAGTCAGCGCCTTGGCCGTGAGGTTGCCCGCTTTGCGCATGGCCTGACGGTGCTGCTTTTGTTGCAGGTCAGTCTGGGGGCGGCGAACATCCTGTTGAAACTCCCGATGTGGTCACGGGCGCTGCACCTGACGGTAGGCGCTTCCATCTGGGTGACCGTGGTGATGCTATGGGTCGCGGTCACACTGGGGCGCGGGCAACTTCCGCGGACCGCGAATTAATCCGTGCTGTCATCGCTTTTGTTCAGGGCCGGTGCCCGACCGGCGACGGCTTTTGTTGGCGCGCTCAGTGGGCTGCTCATCGCCGGTGTGGCAGCCGCGCACGGGGGCGGCACGCCGCAATTGAGCGGCGTGACCGCCGGTCCGTACTGGCTGACGGTTTGGACCAGTCCGGAACCGGTGCGCGCGGGCGAACTGCATGTCACCCTCGGGGTGGGGGGCGCGGACGGCGCGCCTGTTCTCGACGCCGAGGTGCAGGTGGAGATTTCCCCACTGCCCAACGGAGGAGTGTCGCTTACGGGCGCTGCCACCAGCGCGCAATCGTCCAACAAATTCCTGTACGAAGTTGATTTTGAACTGCCTGAATCCGGGCTCTATCTGGTCACCGTGAAGGTGAGCGGCCCGGAAGGGCGTGGCGCGGCCAGCTTTGAGCTGCAGGCGCTGCCCGCCGAGGCGTCCAACTGGCTCGGAATCTTGCTCGTGGGCGTGGGTGTGGCCGCGCTCGCCGTGTGGCTGCGCTTGAGGAGCCACGCGAATGTTTCGGGGTAGAATCCGGCAGCGCTTTGCTTCACCGTTCGCGCCAAAGGCGGTATAATTCCCGCCACGCCAGCCCCGGCTCACGGGCCACAGGGTTGGAGTTTGTGCGAAAGCCACAAATAACGCGCTGATTATGTATTCAAAGTCCTCACGCTGGCTAATTCTGATAGTGGTGGTGTTCGCCGCGGCGCTTTGGGTGGCCGCGCCAAACGCCGGGTTGCACGTGGATGTTGCCGGCCGCAGCATTGACTGGTCTGCGGAGGTGCACCAGGGCCTTGATTTGCAGGGCGGGCTGCAGGTACTTTTGGAAGCGGACTTGCCCGCGGATCAAGCAGTGGCTAGCGAAGCCATGGCGGCCACGCGTACCATAGTTGACCGGCGCGTGAATGGCCTCGGTGTGGCCGAGCCAATCGTGCAGAGCCAGGGCGAACGGCGCATCTCGGTGGAGTTGCCCGGAATCGAGAATCCGGAGCAAGCCGTGGCGCTACTGAAGGAAACCGGGCTGCTGGAATTCGTGGACATCGGGTCCAACCCGCTGCCGCCCGGCACGCCGGTGCGCACCGACGTCAACTCGGGTGATGACGCGAATGTGGAGGCGCTCGCCGACCGGGCGGCAGCGGGCGAGGAAATCACGCTCGCGGACGCGATCTTTCCAACCGTCATGACCGGTGCAGATCTGCGCAGCGCCAGCGTGGGCCGCGACACGGTCACGAACGCATACGTTATCAACTTTACCCTGACGGACGAGGGCAGCGGGGCGTTCGGCGAGCACACGTCCAACAGCGTCGGTTCGTATCTAGCAATTGTGCTCGATGGGCATGTGATTTCCAGCCCGGTCATTCGAGACGCAATCACTAGCGGGAGCGGTACTATCAGCGGAAGTTTCACCTCCGAATCGGCAAATAAATTGGCGTTGCAGTTGCGCTATGGCGCGCTGCCCGTTCCGCTGGCGGTGGTGAACAGCCGCACCGTCGGCCCGACTTTGGGGCAGGATTCGGTGCGGCTCAGCATGGTGGCTGGCGCCATTGGCTTCGCCACCGTGGCGGTGTTCATGCTGCTGTATTACCGACTGCCGGGGTTGGTGGCTGTGCTTGCGCTGGTGATGTATGCCGCCATCACTTTCTCTCTGTTTAAGCTCATTCCGGTAACGCTCACGCTGCCCGGTATCGCCGGATTTGTGCTCTCGGTGGGCGTGGCCGTGGACGCCAACATATTGATCTTCGAGCGCATGAAGGAGGAGCTGCGCGCCGGCCGGCAGATTGTATCCGCTCTGGACGAGGGTTTCAGGCGCGCATGGCCTTCCATCCGGGATTCGAATATCTCCACTATCATTACCTGCGCGATTCTGTTCTGGTTCGGGAACACATTCGGCGCTAGCATAGTGAAGGGCTTCGCCCTCACTCTCTCGATCGGTGTTCTCGTCAGCCTTTTCACCGCCATTCTGGCCACGCGCACCTTACTGCACACCTTTTTGGACCGCATTGATTTCGCGCAACGCAAAGGGTTGTTCGGTGTCTGACCGGCCTTAATCATGCTGAATATTGTCGGACGGCGCTACTGGTATTTCGGGCTTTCGTTGCTGGTCATGATTCCCGGCCTGCTCGCGCTGGGGTTCTGGGGCCTGCCACTGGCGATTGATTTTACCGGTGGGAGCAAGCTGGAGGTAAGCATCGCGCAGGCTACTGACCTGAGCACCAGCCGGGTAGGGGCGCTGCTGGACGAGGCCGCCTTCCGCGATAACGTGGTGCAGCTCTCCAGCGGAAACGTGGTCATCATCCGCACCAAGAGCATGGATGACGCCTCAAAGAGCGATGTCATCGCCGCGTTGGAAACAGAGTTTGGGGCCCCGGTGGAGTTGCTCAGCTTTGAGAACGTCGGGCCGGTCATCGGGCGGGAGGTCGGCGGCCGCGCTGTACAGGCGGTGGGCATCGCTGCTCTGGGCATTCTGGCGTACATCACCTATGCATTTCGCGGCGTGGAGCACTCATTTCGCTACGGCGTGTGCGCGATTCTGGCGCTGTTGCACGATGCCACAGTGGTCATTGGAGTGGCCGCGATTCTGGGACGACTGTTGGGGTGGGAGGTGGATGCGCTTTTCCTGACCGCGCTGCTCACCGTGATAGGCTTCTCAGTGCACGATTCGATCGTCGTCTTCGACCGCATCCGCGAAAACCTAGGCCGCTATCGCCGTGCGGATTACGAAGAGGTGGTCAATCTTTCTATCGTGCAGACGCTCGACCGCTCCATCAACACGCAGCTCACAGCGCTTTTTACCCTGCTGGCACTGGCGCTCTTTGGAGGCGCCACCATTTTTCATTTTGTGGTCACGATGATGATTGGCATCCTGAGCGGGACGTATTCGTCCATTTTCAATGCCGCGCCCATCCTTGTGGTCTGGC
>Ga0187827_10006978_pt1 | contig 12697 bp, 4 predicted proteins | sample ETNtaG_39_FD_167969 | JGI IMG/M metagenome (GOLD analysis project Ga0187827, IMG submission 167969) | Marine microbial and viral communities from oxygen minimum zone, Eastern Pacific Ocean - ETNP2014_SV_150_PacBio MetaG (Illumina Assembly) | ecosystem: Environmental > Aquatic > Marine > Hypoxic... | reverse complement strand
GACGACGACGGAGACGGTCCTTACCCAGGTGGCGCGCCTGAAACGGCAGAGACCAAGGAAAAGGATGGCAGAGACACAAGGTTCGCTAATGGAAGAAATGGCCTGGACGACCGCCGTGAGGACTGGCGGCAGGCTGAGAGGCTTCTCGAAGCAACCAGTAAACCTGGCTCAGCCCGCAGAGGCTACGAGTATGGCGAGGTCTCCAGAAACAGGGCCTTGGGTATCGGCGGAGATAAGATTGAACTCGATTTCGGCCTGGAGAAAGAAAGAGCGCGGGATGAGAAACTCGAAGACCAGCCCTCTGAAATAATGCCCGAAAAGCCGAAAGTGGCAGGCCCCGATCTGCAAAAAATCGAAGCTATGTTCGAACGCTTAAAGGGAGCCCCCCTAGAACCAGTCACTGCTGGTCCAGTGCTCAGCCTGGACAGCCCGTACAAGAAAGGGAAAGAGAAGAGAATCCAAACGACTCCGACCACGAATGTCGATCCCGACGACCCGCTCAATGCAGAAGCAAGAGGATCCAGAAAATATGACCGCTCTGACACTGCCGGCAAAACTTCAGAAGATTCAGATGAGTTGATCACTCAGACCGCGGAAGTTGGTACTCCTATTACTACACTCTTTGAGTACCCCGATAACTGGCAGGAGATTATCGCCAAACGTAAGCACAGTGGTGAAAAGGCACAGGATCAGGAGATCAGAAATCAGATGAAGAAGCGATTGTCCGCTGACTTTGTCGATGCACCTGCCACAGATGTGGTCTCCTTCCTCTCGTCCGTGACGAACGCGAAATTTGTCCTGTCCCCCGCCGCTGTTGAGGGGGATGACGTCTCGTTGACTCTCAAAGTTGACGACAAGCCACTGGGCGAGTTCCTTGATGAGGCGACCGCCAGCCTCGGCCTCGATTACGAGATCAGAAATGGAGCGGTTTACATCTCCACCAAGGACCGCCTGAAACAACTCTCCAGGGACGAAAGAGATCAATCCAGAATTCTGCCCAAGGATCATAAAATGTTCCTCGCCTGGGCTGGTGGTTATATGGTGGACGGCCCCAAGCAGACAGAAGCGAATGACGCGAACACCTACACCTTCGACGCCACCAAATCATTCGATGCGGACAAGGACCTCACCTACGAATGGGATTTCGGTGACGGCACACCTGTCCAGCACGACGGCCGGGTAAGTCACATTTACAGGAAACCCGGCAGATACAACGTCACCCTCAAAGTCAGAGAAAAGAACAAACCCGATGCACCGGTCGCCACGGCAACCAAAGAGATCGTCGTCATTGTCCCGGACACGCCGGACGACCCCGTCACTCCAACAGTCCATCAACCCAATACTCCACTCCCGCCCGTCAACCCCTTCGTCCTAACGTCACAGGACAGACTCTCCACCTTCGCCATCGACGTCGATACCGCCTCCTACGCCATCGCACGCCAGCACATTCAGCGCGGTTTCCTGCCACCTGCCGGCTCCGTGCGGATGGAAGAGTTTGTGAATGCCTTCAACTACAACTACCCGGCTCGCAATCGGAACACTTTCACGCTTCATGCATCCGCGGCGACTGCGCCGTTCGGAAAGGGCCTGAAGCTGTTGAAGGTCGGCATCCGGGGCAAAGTCATCGGCCGTGATGGACGCAAGCCTGCGCACATCGTGCTGGTCGTCGATGCCTCTGGATCGATGGCGAAGGCGGACCGCATGCCCCTCGTTCAGCACTCGGTGCGACAGCTCCTGGATCAGCTCAAAGAGACCGACCGCGTCACAGTCATCACTTGCGGCACAGAAGCCAGGCTCGCGGTCGAAGCCCTGCCGCTTGTCCGCCGCAAGGCTATTGAAAGTGCTCTCGCACGGCTCCGTCCGGAAGGCCCGACGAACCTCCTCGAAGGCATCCACGAAGGCTACAAGGCCGCCGAGCGTTTCTTCCGCTCCAATCAGATCAACAAGGTCATCCTCTGCTCGGACGGCGTCGCCAACGTGGGCGAGACCGCCGCCGGGGAAGTGCTCAAGAAGGTCGACCGCTATCGCTACCAGGGCATTTCCATCACCAGCGTCGGCTTCGGCTCGGGCTCTTACAACGATGCCTTCCTTGAGAAGCTCGCCAATCGCGGTGACGGCAGTTACGTCTTCGTCGATTCGCGGAGCGCGGCGAAAAGAGTCTTTGCCCAGGAGATCACCTCTTCGCTTCAGACGATTGCCAAAGACGTGAAGATCCAGGTCGAGTTCAACCCGGACAAGGTGCGCCGCTACCGCCTCATCGGATACGAGAACCGCGACGTCAAGGACAAGGATTTCCGCAACGACAAAGTCGACGGCGGCGAAGTAGGCAGCGGCCAGTCAGCCACCGCTCTGTATGAGTTCGAGCTTCAGAACGAGGAAGACGCCGACCTGGGCACTGTCAATGTTCGTTTCAAGAACCCGGACACCGACAAATTCGAAGAAATCGCGTATCGCCTCGAATCCTCCGTGATTCAGACACGCACAGCCCAAGAGGACCCCAGGTTCTTCCTCGCCGCAGCAATCGCCGAGTTCGCCGAGATACTCCGAACCAGCGAGCACGCAAAGGACGGCGATCTGAAGAGTGTTCAGGAATTAATTGAGAGGGTGGCTGTCGAATTACCGCTCGATGAGCAGGTTCAGGAGTTGAAGGAATTGGTTCGCAAAGCGCAGGGGCTGCCGAGAAGAAAAGGGAATTAAGGAAATAGGGCATTAGGAAACTGATATCAGGCTGACAGCCCTCTCTTGTTTGTGAGAAAGATCTCTGAAAGAAAGCGCCGACGGTTCGGTGCCCGCTTGAGGTACGTAATCCCAATCTTCCAACATACCAATCTTCCAACACACCATCACTCCAACACTCCATCACTCCATCACTCCACAACTCCCACCCATCCTCTTACCAATGCTCCACACCATCCTCTTCCTCACAACAGTATCAGCTGCACCAAAACCACCGCCGCTTCGCGTTACCGACCTGAGCGTCAAGGGCAATATCGAAGGCGTGCACATCACTTTTGATATTCGATTCACTGCCGAGGTGAACGATAATTCGAAAGCGGTCCCACTTGTTTCCGGCGATCTTGTGCTTGAAGAGATCACCGTAACGAAAGCGGAATCAGGCGGTCGCGGAGCGGCTGCGCTACAAACTCCCAAGGTCAGTTACGCGGCTCCGGGGCAGGCCTACAGCCTGCAATTTCAGAAGGAAGGACGCTACAACGTCGAAGCAACCTTCGCGGCCCGGGCGGCCAACGTTGAGAAAGGCCCCTGGAAGGAATCGCAATTCCAGATCCCCAACTCGCAGATTCGTGAGCTCGAGGTCACCTGCGACCGGACGGATCTCGAAGTGCTCTTCCCTGATGCGTTGCGTGTGACAAGAAAGATTGAGGCCCGAGAGTCAAGTCCGGAAGAAACCACCGTAGAAACACCCAGCCCCGAAGTCCTCACCATGAGCGCTCTGCTCGGGCCGGGAAAGCCGTTCCATGTGAGGTGGAAACCGCACGTGCAAAAGATGGTGGCGCAGCTCGTCTTCAGCAGCACGGCCAACACACTTGCGACGGTCGGCATCGGCGCGGTCAGGCAGGACACCCTTTACACGCTTCAGATCAGTCAGGGTGAGATGTCGGGCATCAAGTTCATCGCGCCCGATGGGCTCAACATTACCGAAGTCCGTGGCGAGCATCTGCGCGACTGGCGCGTGCTTTCCGAAGACGACAACCAGGTGCTCTCCGTCGCGCTCAACCAGGCGCAGTCGAGCAGTTACTCGTTACAGATTCTGACCGAGCAGTTTCTCGGCGAGTTTCCGATCGATACCACCATCAAGACGCTCACACCCGCGGATGGCATCCGCACGGCTGGGCACGTTGCCATAGGCACCGAGAGCGCAGTGCACATTGAGGTCACGAAAACAGCGGGGCTTTCGCAGATTGATTCGACTGAATTTCCGCGGGCCCAACTCGACGCGCAGCACCCTCGTTCCATGCCGAGCCAGAGCGTGTTCTATTATTCCTATGCCTCTGTGCCTTTCTCACTCGATCTCAATCTCAAAGACGTCGTGCCGTCTTTCGATGCCAGCCATCGCCTGGTAGTGACCGTCGGCGAGGAGACCCTCAGCATGGATGCCGCGGTCGAGCTCGATGTTCGCGATGCTTCGATTCGTCACGTCACCTTCAGCGTGCCGGAAGCCTGGATGGTCTCTGACGTCTCCGGTGCGCTCGTCTCTGACTTCCGCCTCGATCCCAAAACGCCCGGCACACCGCAGGAACTCAAAATTCATCTCGCAAAGCCGCTGCTCGGCCGCACGCTCCTCAACTTGAAACTCGAGACCGGCCGAAGCCCTCTGGATGCCCTTCAGAAGGTCGGCGATTTCGGCGTTAATGATTCCGGCAGCGAGCGGGGCTACCTAGTGCTTGTTTCCGAAAAGGGGATCGAACTCGATCCGCCGACTGTTGCCGAACTCCGCGAAATCAACACCGGTGCGACCAGTATGAAAGTCCCCGGTGCCAAGTATGCCTGGCGTCTGCGCACGAAAGGATGGTCCCTGGAATTGTTGGCCCGCAAGAAGACGCCCTCGTTGCGCAGTGAGGCATTGCATCTCGTGTCGGTCGGCGAAGGCGTTGTCTACGGAAACGTGGTTCACAATATTCTTGTTACCGGCGCGCCGGTCGACACTCTACAGTTCAAGATTCCTGCAGACCTGCAGAGCGTCGAATTTGTCCATACGGATCTTCGACGCTGGACAAACGAAGGCGAGACCTGGACGGTCAAGTTCAATCGCAAGCTCATCGGCAATGTCACTCTCGCTATTTCATACCTTCATCGTTTCGAGCCAGGACAAGCGGTCCGGGTCGGTGGGATTGAATCCATCGGCCCGGAGACGCAAACCGGTTACCTCATCGTCGCCAGCCACCTCGACCTCAAGCTCAGTCTTGAAGGCGACGCGGACGAGCACCTGCTGAAGGTGGAACGTGAAGAGATACCGCCCGGTTACCTGCTGCTCGCCAATGCGCCGATTCTCTCTACCTATAAATACGTTTCCGCTCCCCACACGCTGCCGCTCAAGATCGAGGCGTTTTCACGTGAGCTGACGCTGCCCGCAGTCGTCGAAATGATGGACGCCGAAACCATCATCTCAACGCAGGATGGCGAACAGACCGAATCGGTTACCCGTGTGAGCTATCGAGTGAAGAATGCCTCGGCCCAGTTTCTTGCACTTCAGATTCCGCCGGGCGCGGACGTGTGGGCAACCCGCATCATTGAAACCGACAAGAACGGCCAACAGAGCATCCGGCGCGTCACCCCTTCGATGGATACGGAAGCCGGCCAGCTGCTGATTCCGGTCAAACGTCTTCAGAATCCGAATCAGCCGATCACTCTCGAGGTGGAATACGGCGAAGGTCACCCCGACCTTGACTGGCAAGGCGCTCTTTCGCTCACTGCGCCGCGCAGCAAAGTCGCGTCTACGTTTGCGTCGTGGAACATCCAGGCCCCAGAGGAATGGGCCGTCCTGCCGGGCAACACTGGCAACATTCGAATCGACCCGCGAAACAGCATCGCCCTCAGCCTGGCCTCGGTGATGGAACGCGCGATGAATGCGTGGAAGTGGGCATTTCAAAGCAGGGCCGAGTCTGAGGTCCTGTATCCCATGCTGGCAATAGCCCTGGCCATTCTCGTCCTGACGATCTGCATTCGTCGTGAATCACTGCCGGACGCGTTTCTGTTCGTGTGCCTGGCGGCCGTGCTGGCCATGGGCATCAAGGCGACCGGCGCGCCCAGTTATTCGGAACAGTTCGAAAAACCGCAGTACGGCTCGACCATCCGTTTTTCCGAGGCGCTGCACGTCCAGCCTGATACACCCCTCGAACTCGGCATCCGCGTGGTTCCCGCGTGGAGACAGAATCTCAAGTGGGAAGGTCTGTTCAGCGCACCGGTGCTGGCGGTCCTGTGCATCGTGCTTGCCGTCGTTGTGAAAAAGGCACGACGCCTTTTCATCTGCGCGGCCCTGACCGCGTGCCTCTGTTTCATCGCCAGGGTTCCCGTAGCCTATCCCTGGCTTGGACACGCGCTTACCTGGGGGATTCCTGCGGTTCTTGCATTGGCATTCTGTGTTCATGCGACAAGCCGAATCAGCCTTGCGCCCAAGATGAAGGCCGCAGTCGCCACTTCCCTGGCCATCGGATTTCTTTTCTGCAGCAGCGTCGGCTATGCGGAGGAAGCGAAACCAACAGCGAAACACCGAAGTGATGCGACGGGCCTCTCACCCGCCGTGGCATCGAAGCTCGGGACCTTCGACATCCTCGAGTGTGACCTTAAGGCCGAAAAGGACAGCATGGCCGTCAAGTATGATCTCCAGTTCGAAGTGAAGGAGCCGATGTTGATTCCGCTCATGTCCGGGGTGGCCATCCTCCTTTCGAAACACAGCGACAGAGAAATCGTGCGCGTCATGCAGCACGAGGAAGGCATCACCCTGGCAGTTTCAAAAAAAGGAACGCACAAGATTCAAGTCGAGCTTCTGACGCCGCTGTCAGAGCCTGACGAGAATGGCGCGAGGAGATTCTCGCTGCCCGTTCCACTCGCGGTCAGAAACCAGGTGAGCCTCACTCTCCCGGCGAATGACATGGATGTGAAATCGCAATCGGCCATCCGCCTGGAAGTTTCAGAAACAAAGACCAGTACGACGGTCGACGCTATCTTCGGGCCCGGGGATGCGATTCACTTCCAGTGGCAGCCCCGCTCGCGGGAAGTGAAGCTCGAAGAGCCAGTCTTCTACGGGGAGATTGATTCGCTGATTTCACTCGACACAGGCGTGGCCGATTGCCATCACCTTGTGCGCCTGAAGATCGCGCAGGGAGAGCTGCGCGAATTCACGGCCCTGATTCCGGAGGCCATGTCCGTCACCGAGATTGAAGGGGAAGGCATCGGCGCCTGGCGTTTTGACCCGGCGACGCACGAAGTGCACATCAAAACGAAGACGCCGCGGACGGGGCCGTTCTCCTGCCGGCTTCGCACGCAGATTCCTCTCGACACCTTGCCCGCGCAGGTGGAAGTAGCCGCGGTGCGCATCCCCGATGCCGAGCGGGAGCGATGGACCATGGGACTGCACACCAGCGATTCGGTTTACATCAGCGTGGACGAATTTCCACAGCGCATGAACGTGGACGACTTTACTCGCGATGCCGCGGCCCTCCTGCATTGCAGATCCGGGGTGCAGCTTCAGCATGCGTATCGATTCCTCCAAGCGGAAGACGTGGTCAAGCTGCAGGTGCACGAAGTCAAGCCGGAGATTCAGGCCGTCGAACGATCCAGTTTCAGCGTGGCCGACGACCGCTTCGCATACAACGGCCAACTGACGATCAGAATCGCCAAAGCCGGTCTCTTCTCCATTTTCCTCGATGTGCCCGAAGGTTATGACATTGATGTCCTGCAGGGCGAGGACGTGAGCCACTGGGACGAAAAGAAAGAAGAGAAGGAAGAGGGCGTGCAGGTCCATTTTCGGAGGAAGATGCTTGGTACGACGACGCTGCACTTGATGCTTTCGAGCACGTTCGATGAGCTGCCCGAAGACATCATTGCACCGCGCGTTCAGGTGCGTAATGCGTCGAAGCATACGGGCGCTCTGCTGGTGGCCGCGGCCCGAATGATCCGGCTTGCGGTCAGGGAGCGAATCGGAATCAGCGAAATGGAGGCAGCCACACTCGGAATCAAGCAGAAAGGTGTTCTGGCGTTCCGCATTCTCCAACCGGCGTGGTCCCTCAAACTGAGCCCGGAAGCGATCGAGCCGCGCATCGTTGCTGACTTTCTTCACGTGGCCGCGGTCAATGACGGACTGGTGAATCACACGCACATGTTTCGTTACAGAATTCACAACGGCGGCATTCGGAATCTCACCGTTCGTGTGCCGTTGAACGCGCTCGGCCTGGTGATCACCGGTCCGGAGATTACGAAGAAGAAACTCACGGACGAAGCCACCGGCACTTGGAGCATCGAGCTCGCCGAACGCTGGTTTGGGCGCGCGTACCCACTGACTCTGTCTTACGAAACGCGCTTCGACCGCTCGGGCGAAAGCGTGGATATCACCGGCCCGGTGGCGGAAGAGGCCGACCTCCAGCGCGGACATGTTGCCCTGCTCGCCTCAGAGAAAACGGAGCTCGTTCCCGCCGAGATCAGCAACATTCTCGAAGCCTCTGAGCCCCGGCAGATTCCCGGCGAGTTCGGAGCAGAGGATCTCTCGTACGCAGCGTGGTGCTACCGGAGCTCGTCCGGCGATTTCAGCATAAAGATGACCGCCAGGCGCCATGGGGATGTCGCGCTGCTTGAGGCGGAAGTCCTCTCGACAAAAATCACCTCCGTGGTCAACACCCGCGGCGAGAGCATCAATCACGTCGCCATGCAGATGCAGGTCGGCTCGAAACGGCATCTCACAGTTGGCCTGCCTGAGGGTTCGGAGTTCTGGTCACTTCGGATCAATGGCCGTCCAACCATGCCTTCGATGCCGGATGGAGAAGACAACAAGCGCCTGCTGCCCCTCGCGCACGTCGCCATGAGCCACGAGCCAGTGCTGATCGAGTTCACTTTCGTTCGCTCATCGGAACAGAATCTCAAAGGGGTCAGCAGTCACCTGGGCCCCACATTCGACCTGCCGCTCAAACAGGTTCAATGGGACATCTATCTTCCGGACGAACACGATTACGAATACGTAGACGGCACACTTACCGGAGATGAAGACCTCTTCAAGAAGACCCACATCCAGGCTTACGACGCCCGGGTCTATGTCAACGATGTGCAGCAGAGCACGAAACACGACTACCGGCGTTCACTGGAGATGCAGCGCAAGGGAGAAAAGCTCTCCAAAGAGGGCCGGCAGGAAGACGCCCGACAGGCCCTTCAATCGGCCTACTACTATTCCTTCTCCGATTCCTCTCTCAATGAGGACACCCGCGTTCAACTGCACCGCCTCATCCGCCAGCAGGCAGTCGTTGGACTGGCCGGCCGGCGCGATCAGATGCAGGTGGAGAAACCTGGCCTCATGGGTTTCCGAGGCCAGGCCCACGAGCGTCTCGACCCGACGCGCATGCAGCGTCTTCGAAGCTCTCTGAGTAAAGACGAAAGCCACAACCTCGAACAGATCACTAACCGCATCATCGAATCCCAGGACGCGGCCGCCAGTTCCAAAGCGCAGGTACGATTCAACCTGCCGCTTCATGGGAGGCTCCTTCGGTTTTATCGGTCACTGCAGGTGCAGCCGGACGCGGAAATGCTTGTCACCTTGAAGGCGGAAGAAAAGGACGAGCGACTCCCGGATACGAAGAGTGCCGGATGGGGAATCGGTTTTTGTCTGATGCTCTTCCTCGGCTGGTCGACGGTTGGATGGAAGAAGAAGCTGGAAGAGGAGGTTTCGTGAAGTGGTGGCTTTACACCGAGCGCTTCATTTCCGTTTTGGCTGTCAATTTGATTACCCATGGCCAAGGTCATGGGGGTCTTCTCGCATCCCTAAAAGAGCTATCTACGTAGTCTGTCTGTATCCACAGATTGTATGGGCGCAACCCCTTCGGGGTATAAGATGTTCCGCATCGGGACCCAGGGTAGCTCGCAGAACCTCGCAACTTGGGCTGTAAGGCGTAATACCTTTGGCATAGAAGAAGGATCTGAGTAAAGCCCAGCCGGCACTGCCAGCACCAGCAAAGAGTATCCAGTATCCAGTCCCGGCCGACGCCCCCAACAACACCGGCACTACCAGCACCAGCATCGAGTATCCAGCATCCAAGCCCCAACCGACGCCCCCCAACAACACCGGCACTACCAGCCGCCGTTACTCCAACCTGCCCGTCACCCAGTGGATTCCCCGCTCTAGCACTTTTCGGAAATTGAGATCTGCATAGGTCTGATTGTCGTGACCTGACTGGTAGCAGAAGACCCTCGCATTCCGGAATTGCCGCACCCAGGCGATGTTCTTCATGCTCACATCATGGTCGGTCGTCAGAAGGATCTCGCTCCCCTCACCGGGCTCGTCCATCAGATAGGTCTCATCGATCATCTCAAAATCAGTCATCCCGTGCGTGATCGGATGGTCAGCACTGACAATGGTCATCGGCAGGGACACGTCGTGCACGAAGTCCCTGATCGTGCGGTCTTTGATCCCCACGATGTCCGACCACAAATCCCACTCGGCGTGATCCAGAAGCGCGTGATGCAGTACGACAATCCCCTGGTCCGTTTCGCCCAGCTTTTCAAGCACGTCCCTGGTCCGTTCGTCAGGCATCGGGATGTGCATATTAAAGAAGACCAGTCCGTCGTAGTGCTCCCGCACCTTCCCCGCATCCGCAACGAAATCCCCCAGCGTCTGCGGATAAAAGTCGACATCCGTCATCGATCGAAAGACAGCGTGGAAACCGGGCACGTCAAAGAAGTGTCCCCCGGTAATGACGGCGGCCTTTATTCTGTTACTTTCAGGAAAACTCTTTGTGGGCATTTTTTATTTCCCCGACTCAGTTAATCCCACAACCCCATGCTGAAGTAGCGTTCGCCGAAGTCAGGGAAGACCGTGACGATTCTGGCTTCCGGGAACATCCGCGCGACCTCGCATGCGCCGTGCAGTAATGCACCCGATGACTGCCCCATGAAGAGGCCCCTCGCTGCGAGGAGGTGGGCTCTGTCCGCCGTTTTATCGATGGGGACGTCGACGTAGCCATCGATGACCGTCTCGTCCAGAATGTCCGGAACGATGTCCTCCGGTTCTCCGAGCGGCTTCAGTCCTTCCACGCCGGGGAAGCGTTCGGGGCGGATGCAGTAGATCTGGATATCCGGGTTGGCTTCTTTGAGCCGTTTGCCGACGCCGGTGATCGTGCCACCGGTGCCGACCCCGCCGACAAAGTGCGTCAATTCGCCGCTTGTCTGTTCGAGGATTTCCTCACCGGTGGTTTCGTAATGTGCGCGCCAGTTGTTCTCGTTCGCGTACTGGTCGGCAAAGTAATAGAGGTCCGGGTCTTCTTCATCTTTCCGATGGACCACGCGCAATGCTTCGTCATAGCCGAGCATGGGGTCTGTGTAAAGGACATCCGCGCCGTGGGCTTTGAGGCGCATCTTACGCTCGTTGCTCGCATTTCCGGGAACGACCATCTGAACTTTGAAGCCGAGGATGGCGCCTATCATGGCGTAGGCGATTCCGGCGTTGCCGGAGCTCGAATCGAGGATGATCTTGTCGTGGTTCAGTTCGCCCGCTCGTACCGCCTCGATCAACATCCTCCGCACCGGGCGGTCCTTGATTGAGCCACCGGGATTATAGCATTCGATCTTCGCGCTGATTTCGGCACCCGGGAATTCCTCTTTGACGAAATCCAACTGCAGCAGAGGCGTATTGCCGATCATCTGAAGCGTTGGATGGCGGTCGAGATTGTCGGCGAGCTCTTCGTTGGATGACATTGAAGGTTACCGGCTAAGTCAGTTCTTTCCTGAATTGAGAGCGATTCTCGAAGGCCCCAATGAGCTTGCCCGCTTGACAGGCAGATGAACCAGGCTGGACAGTTATAACCATCTGTTCCTTGAAGCTGAAACGGTGTAATGTGTACAGTAATTACCTTAACGGGCCATACAGGCGGTTCCGGTCGTGTCGGATGGTGGTCTTGTTTACTTGTCTGGTATGAACAGACCTGTGATATTGAATGATGCCGGCCAGCAGAAGCCACCCGTAGTCACTCCATGCAGAAGAATGAGATCGCAGAATGCAGAATAAACACGTATCAGTAATAGCCGCAGAGCAGGGGGTTCATCCCAGGCAGGTGGCGGCCACTGCGAAGCTTCTGGCGGGGAGTGCCACGGTCCCCTTTATCGCGCGGTATCGAAAAGAAGCGACGGGGAGTCTGGATGAGACGATCATTCTGGGCATCCGCGACCGGCTGGATCAGCTCCATGCCCTGGATCAGCGAAGGGAGACGATTCTGAAGTCCTTGAAAGAGCAGGGGAATCTCAGCGATGAGCTGCGAAACCAAATTCAAGACGCCGACACTCTGGCCGCCCTGGAAGATCTCTATCTGCCTTACCGTCCGAAGCGTCGCACTCGTGGAGCCCTGGCCAGAGAGAAAGGTCTGGAGCCGTTGGCCAGGAAGCTGTTCGAGCAGGGCCGATTTGAGGTCAAGTCCGAAGCGGCTCGTTACGTGAACATGGAGAAAGGCGTCGCCACAGCAGATGAGGCTCTGGCGGGTGCACGAGACATGATCGCGGAAAGGATCAACGAAGACTCCGAGGCCCGGGCCCGGCTGCGAAACTTGTTCGGAAGGAAGGCAATCCTCCAAAGTCGAGTCGCCCGGGGGAAACGAGATCAAGCGGCAAAGTACCGAGACTATTTCGATTGGAACGAGCCACTGCCCCGCGCCCCTTCCCATCGCATACTCGCCATTCTTCGCGGGCATCATGAAGGACTGCTCACGATTTCACTGCAGCCACCAGAGCAGGAGGCGACGTCAGTCCTGGAGCGCATTTTTGTCAGAGGCCACGATGCCGCATCGCAACAGGTGCGAGAGGCCGCGTGCGATAGTTATGCACGCCTCCTTGCCCCGTCATTGGAGACCGAGTTTCGTACCGCGGCCAAGAAGCGTGCGGACGAGGAAGCCATCGGCGTCTTCAGTGACAATCTTCGCGAACTGTTGCTCGCCGCGCCGCTGGGCCAGAGGAACGTGCTGGCCGTCGACCCTGGATTTCGGACCGGCTG
>Ga0187827_10006977_pt1 | contig 12697 bp, 10 predicted proteins | sample ETNtaG_39_FD_167969 | JGI IMG/M metagenome (GOLD analysis project Ga0187827, IMG submission 167969) | Marine microbial and viral communities from oxygen minimum zone, Eastern Pacific Ocean - ETNP2014_SV_150_PacBio MetaG (Illumina Assembly) | ecosystem: Environmental > Aquatic > Marine > Hypoxic... | reverse complement strand
TATAGATAATTTTATAAGAATACCTCGTTTGTAATTGTTGTAGCGTTCAGCGGACTTACATATACGAAAAAAGATTTAATATTAGGCGGATGGATAGGAACCTTGTTCTTAATTTTTGTTCCAATAGCCCTAATTGCTGATGACGTAATTATCGATCAAAGTTCACTCTCCCAGTATCAAACAGATAACTGTGCGCGATTTGATGAGTTTGATTTTGATGGTACCAAGTTTGGCTATAATGCATCAACAGGAAACGCTACACCTGACAGGATTGATCTAACCGATAATCCTATCATACTTGGTGAAACTTATACACAGGAAGTATGGATCTATAGGAGGGTTGGTGGTATAAATATCCAGAAAATAATTGGTACCAGCTATGGTCAAAATTCTCCTCCAGGTATCCATATCAATAAAATAGATGGTTTTAAAATCGTATACGGTTATGGAAATGGAGGTGCCTCGAAATTTTACGCTGTAGCAGTAGGGAACACACTTAATCAATGGACCCATATTGCTGTTACAAAAGATGCTACTAATCTGATACTCTATATCAATGGGGAAGAGGTTGACCACATTACGTTTGGTAATAGTCAGATACCGGTTGCATCACCGCAGATTAAACTTGGTCAAAATTATGTGGGTAAAATGGATAATGTGCGAATGTGGAATCTAGCCAGAACCCAGGAACAGATACAGCAGTACATGTATGAGGATGTACCTTCTGATGAGCCAGGCCTGGTAGCGAACTATAGAATGGATTTAAATAATGATAATAAGTTGATAGATCGAAGTCCCACACAGAATCATGGAATAGTCGTTAATGTTGACGTTGTAAAAGAGTATTTTTCAGATGATTGTCCACAACCAATAGGAACCTCTGATTGCCCATACCCGACCATTAATCGTGCACTTGAAGATGAATATACATTTAATTCGGAAGGAGGAGCTCGTGTTTATATTCGTGAAGGCAGGTATTCAGAGAAGGTACGTATGCAGTATGTGCATGACCTAACGATTGAAGGTTATCCGGATGAAGATGTAGTTATCGATGGGACAGTACCAGTTGCACTAAATTGGATACCCTATGATCATGGTGGTCACAGTGTGTTCAAGGCCGAGATAAACTTGGCTTCTCTATCCGTGGAATTAGGCAGTCCCGTGGACTCCATTTACAGCGTTTATGTTAGTGATAGATATATGATCCCGGCGTCACCATATAACTATAAAAATCCCACTGATCCCACAATCGGGAACCCTGAAAATCCTGAGCCTGGAACCGTTTGGTCATTGGGTATCCCATATACCGAAGAATTTATACCAAGTCAGCTTGAATATTTGGACACACTAGAAGAATGGGCGCATGATGCCAGTGAGCACGCATTATATATTTATCCCGGTAATGGATATGATCCAGACTTTTCGAATGTTAGAGTTCAATTGGGAGAAAATGTGATGTCTATATTTGATTCTGATAATCTGCAATTGAAAAATCTTCATTTTTATTCTGGAACATTTTATGCTGAAAGTTGTGACAATTTAATTATTGAGGATAGCAAATTTTCATTCAGTTCAGATCTTAGTGATTATAATACTAGAGCTTTTAATGAAATTAAAAATGCGGATAACTGTCTAATAAGAAACTGTATTTTTGAAAATATGGGTGCTGGCAACCCAATAGTAATTAGCAGAGTAATGTACCCTACAATTGAAAATGTTTTATTTAGAAATTTTGATTGGTATAAGGGTAACACTGGGTATGCACAAGTAGACAGAAATTATGATGTAGACTTGGGGTATGGTGAAGCTCAATGGCGTTATGTTACTGTTGAAAACAGTTTTAGTGCTGGTATATTTGCTGGGTTTCGATCTCTTGTTGAATATTGTCGGTTTGAAAACTTATATGATGTCTGTGATTGCAGCGGCATACAAAGAAATGGATCATCTGCCACACTATCGACCACGCGTTATTGCTGGATCATTAACGCTCCACATACAAACGGAATGCGTTGGGATAGTATGTGTGGCGGTAATAATGGTGATGTACACCATGTAGTTTCTATCGGAAACAGGAGAAACTTTACACTGAAAGGTGACTATCACGATGCATACCACCTAACATCTTACAGTCCTCAGAATAAGGATATCAGGTTACCAGAGATGAAATACTGCGGTCTAGATGGTCAAGGAAATTCTGGAGATGAACCAGGTAATATTCACTCAGAATTGCGTAATACCATTGCACAAGGTATGATCGAGTGTAATTCTCCCGATTGCGGTCCAATTATTGAAAACGGCTCTGAGAACGATACTATTCCAACATCTTGGAATCCATTTTTCTTAGATTCTGCTGGGATATGGTATGGGAAAGCCCTGGATCCAAGAAATCGTTATCAGGAAATTCCATTAAGTCCATATAATCAGCCAGTGCTAGGGTTGGAAAATCCATGGATAAGAAACCGGGCTCGCTCTGATGAATATCTGATAGAAGAGTTTGGATCGATCCCATGGGAAAATTCTGAGCAGAGCTATGATTTTCGTCCCAAAAAAGGTTCCGACTATATCGACAATGGTGTGATTATACCTGGTATTAATGATGGACAAGAATTACTGTTGAATCATCCGCCACTTTACTCAGGACAAAATAGGGCCTTTGTTGGTGATGCACCAGACATAGGTGCTTATGAGTATGGTGACTTAGTCTATTGGATACCAGGTTTTCGTTATGCATATCCAAGTGTACCTCTACCAAAAGATGGAGAAACTAATGTTTCCATGGAATACGGACTGGCCTTTAATTTTCCCTGGAAAACAGATTATTCAGGCACGGTAGCTACTGTAACTCTCAGTGGGCCCGGTGTAAATAGGACTGAGACTTTACAATATCCTTATAATGTACTTTTCGAAACATTTCAGCCTGGGGGATCCTATAACTGGTCTGTTACTGTTGATGGCATGAGCGGTGGTAACTGGTCCTTTACAGTGCGTGATAGAGTATATCCTTTGAATGATCGATCGGTTGCGACTGAAAATGATACAATTGTGTGGCCTTTTATGGTTCAAAATCTAGAAGTGTCAAATAGTCAAATGAGCTTTTTACGTTTTGACATACCTTCTTCAATTTCCAGCAATTGCATCATTCATTTAAATTTGGTGCCTGAGAATATTATTATTCTAAACGGTGGTATTATTATCTATAAGTATAATTATTTGGGATGGGACGAATGGTTAGATGATGAAACCAACATAGGTGTTGCTGATCGTAATCTTTTAACTCCAATCGACACACTTTTTTCTTTAGATGAAAATTCAGGAGTATCTATTGATGTAAGTGACATCATAAATACGAGTGGAGAACACTCTTTTGCTTTGGGTGTCTTAAATGAAACAGACAGTGTTTTATTTTACAGTAAAGAAAAAATGCATTGTGTGGATAATTATACTGACTGCGGTGAAATTGACAAACCAGGTGGGCCAGAGCCTTATGCTCCTCTGACAGCGTACTGGCCAAGCCTTACTTTTGAACAGGATATTTTTTCTAATAATGAGAAAGAGCTCCTGCCATTTAAGTTTGCCCTTTATCAAAATTATCCCAACCCGTTCAATCCTATTACCACGATTGATTATGAGGTGGCCAGAGATGGACTTGTTTCGATCTTTGTATATGATCTTATGGGTAGGAGGATAAAGACTCTAGTGAATAAGGTTAATGCCCCAGGGCGATATTCTGTTAGTTGGAATGGGACCAATGATGATAGTAAACTATTATCTACTGGTATGTACTTCTACAAGATGAGGGCAGAAGGTTTCGAGTCAGTTAAGAAATTAATGTTAATTAAATAGAGTTACCTCTTTGACAATATCAAGCCCCACATTCGTGGGGTTTTTTGTTTCTGGGATGATGGGTAGATTTGGATATGAGAGGAGAGATTAAGTTTTTCATTGGTGTTGCTATTGGTGTTGCTATTGGTGCTGTTGTAGGCGATTTAGTTATAGGGATTAGTATTGGAATAGCCCTTGGGGTTGCTCTATCACAATTTAATAAACCAAATAGAGAGATTGAATACACTTATAATTTTGATTTAATCGCAAAAATACCCAAAGAGTTAAAAGGTAAAAGTAATAATATTGAAGTTGAAAACTGGTTTAATCAAGATAATGATGAATACAAGATATTTAATCAAATAGATATTGATTTTGATTATTGTGAAGAAGAAGATTTAAAATTTGGGGAAGAAGAATTTATTATAGGAATACGAGTCGAAGAAGGAGACGCAACACACAGTCAATATCTCTACGAATACATAAAAAATGTTTTAAGGAAATTTGAGAGCGATTATAATACAAAATGGGAAGGTCAATTTTACATTGATGATGGGAAGGATGATTATATTTGTTATGCTCCAGATTTTGAATTGCAATTAAATGATTGATTATTTTTTCTCAACATCAAGCCTCACATTCGTGGGGTTTTTTGTTACTGGGAGGATGGGTAGATTTGTACTGAGAAGATGATTGTGGAATGAAAAATTTAATATTAATTATATTATTATCTTTCTTGGTTGCCCGTTTTGCTTTTGGGCAGGATTGCCCACCACTTGATAATATAAATCCTGAAAGCTTATGTACCGCATCTGACGGTACGGATGGAGTATTAATATTTGGTGACTGTTATTCTATAGAGAATACTACTGAAATCAGTTTTGATATATTCGGAGGGACAATGGCAACTGAATGGGTAGGTTGGCAAGCTGGAGATACTATTCCTCGAGAAATTGGATTATTGACCAATCTAACACATTTAAAAATGAGAGGGATATTAAGAACAACAGATTATAGATATGGGAATGTGATTCCTGAAGAAATTTGCCATTTGACAAATTTAGAAGAGTTGGATTTGAGTGATAATGCATTGGGTTGCCACAGATACATATGGAATACTGCTAATGGCTCATATCAATTTGATAATTGCAATGAAACTTGTGAAGAATCAGGAGATTGCCGTGCGGTGATACCATCTCAAATTGGTTATCTAACGAATCTAAAAAAATTATCTTTGGGTGACAACCATCTTTCAGGAGAGATACCATCAACTATTGGGAATCTGGTTAATCTAAGAAGCCTTGGTTTAAGTGAAAATGATATAACAGGTTCTATTCCTTCAGAAATAGGCAATTTAACTTTGTTGCATGTTTTGGGACTGAGTATGAACCAACTCACTGGGTCAATTCCATCTACGATTGGCAACATGACAAATCTTGGCGTATGGAATGGAACTTGGTATAATCCATCATCTGGTGGTCCCGATGGACAGGGAATGGATTACTGGCCAGCTTTAGATTTATCTCATAATTTTCTTTCAGGTTCAATTCCTCCTGAAATTGGAAATTTGACTGATATAGAACAGGTAGCTTTATGGCATAACCAACTCTCCGGACCTATCCCGCCGGAAATGGGAAATATGACATCACTTATGATTTTGGATTTACGATACAACTCTCTCAGTGGTTTAATCCCTCCTGAACTTGAGAACCTGTCCAATATGAATTCTTTGTGGTTAGGAAATAACAATCTTAGAGGCCCTATTCCTGAGGAATTATGCAATATCGAACTTTGTGGCTCGGAGTGTAACTCCAGCCAGAATGTGTTTAGTGGAAACAATTTTTGTCCTCCATACCCTGAATGTTTTGATTCATGGCCAGCACAATTTTCACCAACTGGAAATATAATTTTTTCCCAACTATGTAATCCCTATCCGAACTGTCCTAATGGATATATACCTATAGCAAATACACCGCCTATCAATTATTACTCGTGCCAGTTATCTAGTTATCATGGAGTCCCGGATTGGACATATACACATTTTAATGAATATGACGGGTATTGTTTTAGTCAAGAAGATTTAGATGTACTTCAAGATTTTATAGATGTAAATGAAAGTTTTAACGGCTTGGAACCACTTGAATTAGGAGCCCAGAGATGGTATGGTGGCCCCTACGGAATTGGGAGATTAAGTCATTTGAGTTTCTCTGATAAGGAAAATGTAATATCTGATTACAACCAGCATACTGGTAATAATGTAATCACTTCTATTCCAGAGTCGATAAGTAATTTCGATTATTTGTGGCAGGTAAACTTTTCCAATACCCAAATCACATCCATGCCGACAAGCATAGCAGATTTACCTGAATTGAGATATCTGGATTGGGATGATGGACAGCTTACAGGTTCAATTCCACCGGAGCTGGGGAATATGAATAATTTAAAAAGGTTAAGATTACAGAATAATCAGCTCACGGGTTCCATCCCACCAGAATTAGGTAATTCTAATCTGTCAATCTTATGGTTGAAGAAAAATCAACTTACAGGAGAAGTACCCTATGAAATATGGGCCATGACACCTGTATCTGAAAGTGGCACTCCCCAAGACCTTCGCTTAAGTTTACGAGAGAATGAACTCACAGGAGTTATACCCGAGAATGTATGTGATTTAGATTTGAATTGGAATAGTTATGCCTATATTGACATTCGTAACAATCAATTTTGTCCTCCATATCCTTCTTGCCTTGAGAATAAAATGGGACAGCAGGATGATTCCAATTGTTCACAGGCATCAATTATAGAAGATATCATGCCAATCACTTATCATCTTTATAGTGCATACCCTAATCCATTTAATCCAACCACCACACTAGACTACGACCTACCAAAAGATGCACTGGTCAACATCACCATCTACGATATGATGGGACGGGTAGTTAAGACCATGGTGAACAGCCAGCAGAATGCCGGCTTTAAATCAGTCAGGTGGGATGCTACCAATGATGCTGGTTCGCCAGTTAGTGCAGGGCTATACCTTTATACAATACAGGCAGGTGATTTCAGGCAGACTAAGAAGATGGTGCTCTTAAAATAATTACCCTTTCTACAACATAAAACCCCGGTCACCCGGGGTTTTATGTTTGTGGGATGATGGGTAGATTTGTGTATATGATAAGAAATTTTACCATCCCAATTATAATACATTTTCAATTATTATTGGCTCAAACTGGTTGGTCTCACATCCTTAAAAAAGGAGGAAGGATTAAAATATTAAGAGATTTATTGATTGTTGTGTTTCTGGTCTGGATAGGGGGATTGGTAGGATGCAGTGATTCTGCTGGAAGTAGCAAAGAAAATACAGCTAATATTGTAGGATTTTGGTTTGCATGTGAATTTGGTTCTTCGAGTGATTGTATGATCCTTGACGATGATGGTTATCAGTTCACAACTGATGGTGAAATTTATGATATTGAAGAAGTAACTCAAGGATCTGAACCAGAATGCGGACAAAGCCCATGTTTCAGATCTGATCAAAGGTCAATAACAGTCTATCGACAGTTGATAGGTACTTACACTTATGATGATAACTCTTTGGAAATTGTTTTGGATTCTGATATAATGCCAGCTTGTACAGAAAATGTTATCTGGAATACAAATGATGATTTTTTTGAAAATCAATCATCATGTTTATATTTTGAATCCACACATATAAAAAGATATACAGGTGGGGTAACGATCAATTAGGTTATTGTAGCGTTGTGGAATGTTTTACTAATAGCGTCTTTACATGATTAAGCGCATCACACCATTTAATCAACCCTATATTCGTGGGGTTTTTTTTGTTAGTGGGAGGATGGGTAGATTTGGGAATGGTTAAGATCATGACATCATTAGCATAGAAAAATTTTTAAATTATTTAACATTAACCTACTATTTTGAACGTTAATAGTGCATTACTAGCATTTAGCTTGATAGCAATTTTTGGTTTTATATCTGAAACCCTATTTCGCCGAACAAATATACCAGACGTATTATTTCTTATTATATTTGGGTTTCTTATAGGTCCCTACGGATTCGGTTACACATCTCCCGAAGAATTGGCTGATATTGCTCCAGTATGTACCACATTTACATTATTGATACTAATCTTTGATGGTGCATTTAATATTAATCTATCATCATTGATAAGGGAATTTTCGTCTAGCCTTATTCTAACAATATACAATTTCGTTATTTCCACAGTTGTGGTAGGAGGAGGATTCTATTATATCCACCGATTTCATTTGGATGGAACGACACCCATGGCATCAATGATTATTGGTTTTTCTCTGGCTGGAGTATCATCTTCATTTGTAATTCCTATATTGAGTCAAATACGCGTAGGAGGAAAGTTGTTTTCCAGATTAGCACTTGAATCTGCGCTTACAGATGTGTTATGCATTGTAGCAACTCTATCAGTTATAGAGGTTTATACTACTGGAATTTTTGGTGTTCAAAAAACACTTACTTACCTTATTGAACTATTTGCTATTGCTGGGTTTTTCGGTATCCTAGGCGGAATAATATGGATTGTCATCAAAGTGTTTGAAGAACAGAATTATATTATTACTATTGCATATTTATTACTGGTCTATTTGGCAACGGAATATTTTGGAGGTAACGGACCAATTGCCACTCTATTCCTCGGTTTGATTTTGAATAATTCAAAACAGCTTTCCTCTATAAAAGAAGGAATTCTTTCTAGATCCGTTGCGGAAAAACAAAAAGCAATCCAAGGTGACCTTGGTGTTGAAGTAACTACAGCGATCGAAAAACGTTATTACAATTTGATTTCCTTTTTTCTAAAGGCGCTGTTTTTTATATATGTAGGAATATTGCTTGATATGACAGATCACACAGCGCTAGTTATTGGTATTATTTTATCAGTGTTGATCATGATTACTCGCATGGGGTCAATGCCTTTAACAAAGGGGATGAAGAAAGCAGAGAGGGAACTTGTTAATGCAGTTTTTGCCCGGGGATTAGCCGCAGCTGTACTTATTCAGGCTGTTATTCAGGCGGGCATGCCTGATGCTGAATATATGGCTCGGGTTGTATATGTTGTAATTATTGGTACAATTGTCCTTAGTTCCATACGGGTGTTTATTTTGCGTATGAATCTTGCAAAAACAAATGGATAATTGATTAATTAAATATCTGAGTTTACTTTTTTCAATGTTTCACTTGAAGGATTTCAAAATGAAGAAATTTATGTTATGAATATTGATGGGTCTAGTCCCGAGAACCTTACTATGAATACAACTCTAGAACATAGCTGGGTCATTTCACCTAATGGAAGTTATATAGTATACTGGAAAGGAGGTTTTTTTAATGTTGTTAATTGTAGACACTAAAAGTAATAATGATCTTTATAAGATAAGTATTAACTTGTTTTCTCCTAAACCATCCTTTCATCCGATTAGTGGATGGGAATAACATTTTTTGTAATTATACAAGCCCCGATCACCCGGGGTTTTTTGTTTGTGGGATGATGGGTAGGTTTGGTGATGCTTAGGTATCTATATTTAGTTATATAATTATGATTAATTTTAAAAACATTTCTTTTTTGATAATTATTGCATTTTTTATATCATGTTCTAAAGATGGAAACACCAGTGTGACTTCTCCAGATACCGAGATTCAGCCATACTATGGAACCTATTTATATAAAGATAACGATTGTTCAGGTTACGATATTCAATATTTAACTATTGATATAAATGGGATTTCATTTTTTGATTATTTGGGTGATTCTTGTGATGATACGGTTGAATGTTATCTGGTAGAATCATTCGATATTACAGAATCCTCCATAGATACGGTCTTAGATTTTTTTGCTGAGAATGTTAACATAAGTAATGGAACTGTTCATATTGTTTCGGATAGCTTAATATTGATCTCTTATGATCAGGACAATGAAAGGGTAGAACATAGTTGGGAAAAAATAGAAGATGAAATATACTCGTTTACGCCATTATGTGATCAAGAATATGAAAATACAAAAGATATTGTTGACATAATTGCTTACGCTGTCAGTGACGAAGGCAATCTATTATGGGAGACTTACTTGCATGAGGGGATCTGGGACGTAGGCACATCTATTACACAGTTGTCGGATGGTGGCTACATGGTCTATGGTCTCTTTGATGCGATCAATTGGGGCGGTTGTTGTTATAATCAAAAAGCGGGCGTTCGGGATATTATTAAGCTAAATAGTCAAGGGCAAGAGCAGTGGCGTAGAAAACTTAATTTTGATGATAATACTAGTTTAAGCTGGCCACCTGCGACATATATAGGTAAATCTCTCATTCAGACTTCACTCGGTAATCTGGCGGTGATAGCACCTGGATTGGATAACATAATCAATGTTGTTATGATGGACACTTCTGGAAATTTAATCTGGACAAAAAATCTTCCAGGTATAAGGTCTTGGGGTGGATATAATGATATTTTGGAAACAGAATATGGTGATCTTGCACTCATAGCACAAACAATTCCCTCTGCTGCATTTATATTATTAGATTATTATTCAGGCGATGTTCTTGAACAAAAAGAGTACGAAGGATTAAGATATGCAAAATCGATCGTAAATGTTGATGATGATTTTGCCATTCTTGGAACCCTCACTGATCCGGATAGCTTAAATAATAAATCTATATATCTATTGAAAATATCAAGTGAAGGAGATGAGATCTGGAGGAAAACCTGGGCAAATGATTCAATGACAATTAGACAGCCTATGGATCTGATACTTACATCAGATAATGGATATCTCTTCTTCTGTAATTCTGATCCACCTCCATACGCAACATTAATTAAGACCGACTCGGAAGGGAATGAACAATGGCGGAAAAGGTACGATGACTATACTTCGGGAAGAGGTTGGCTTCACCAGACAGATGATGGTGGGTATTTTATGGCCTCTGTTTATGCGGTCACAAAACTCGATGCAAATGGAAATGTAGAATGGAATGCTGCAGGTTCTTTCAGCTTTGCTAAGTATTTTAATAATGGTATGGTGACCGCATCCAATAAGAATATGAGAAAGATAGATGGTGGTGCTGTTTTTACAGGATATGGTGCGGTAGAATGAGAGTAGTAGGAAAATTTGAATAAATTACTGATTATATTTTTCTCCCTTGGTTTTTGAAGCGGCAATCATCACTCCCCACATTCGTTGGGTTTTTTGTTACTGGGAGGATGGGTAGATTTTGATATGCATAGATATTTACTATTACTAATATTGATTGGGTTGGCTATTTGGGGATGTAATCAATCTGCAGAGATTGCAAGTAAAGAGGCTATTAGATTATTAAATAATGAAAATTATTATTTTCTGGATGTAAGAACAGAAATGGAGCATAATAATAAAGCAATTCCCAATACGCCTTGCATTCCTGTTCAAGAAATCAATGAGAGGCTTAATGAATTAGAAGATTATAGAGATAAAAAAATAATAGTTTACTGCAGAAGTGGAAATCGCTCAGGTACTGCTACAAAAATATTGAATGAAAATGGTTTTGATGCAGTCAATCTTATAGGTGGCATGAATGAGTGGAGTGGTGTAGTAGTTTCAAGTGAATGAAGTAGTAATTGAATTAATCAAGCCCCGGTCACCCGGGGTTTTTTGTTTGTGAGATGATGCGTTATTCTAAGAATTTTCAATTCAGGCTATCGTTAATTAAATTTTTCCAGTGAAACTCTTACTACTGGCATTAATTGCTTACCTAGCAAAAAAAGGCATATTTGTGTTACCATTTGATTTAAAATGGTTTTCCAATAAAAGGAAAAGAACAACGGCTAAATAAGGAAATGACTTTTATTATTGATTTAATAGAAAAGCCCCACCTTCGTGGGTTTTTTTTATGAGACAATCATTTTTAATTAGTATTCTGAAAATATCTGTCTATTTTTCTCATGTAATAACTAATTAAAAAATAGTGAGGATTAACATATGAAATCAAAATTACTACTATTGGTGCTCCCTTTGTTCTTTTTCGCGTGCGAAGCTGAAGAAGAAAGCGCTACTCTTGTAGGAACCTGGACAATAACAAATTTTGAACAGTACGAAGGACCAAATTGTACAGGGACACCTAGCTGGAATCAAGATTCATTGACAGCAGATATTGGCAATAATTATACCTGGACGTTTGAGTTTAATGAAGAGACTATAACAAACACTATGAACTTGTCGTTATCAGATGAAGATATGTGCTCAATGTGGGGTGGGACGTTAAGTAGTGATTCGTGCAGTGTGCAATGGTTTGGCTATACAATAAATATGCCAATAGATTCCATGTGTTTAGATTTTGGTGGCGTGTTATCCGATGGTATTTGTTCCGTGACAGACATTAACACATCTGACTATACAACAGAAGATGACGCGATTACAATTACAACTTATGCAGGGACAGACTCTGCAGAAGTTCAAACAGGAAGCTGGGCAATAACCAATAATGTTTTAACGATGACTGTTTCAGATGACAGTTCCTGTACAAATATAACTTTATCAAAATAATCAACGTTAGATATTATTAAACAAAAAACCCCGGTCACCCGGGGTTTTTGTTTGTGACAATGTTTCATCAGGATGTAATGACTTACTGGTATAATTATTTATTTTTTCTTAATATCCGTCTCAATCAGGAGATATAATGAAGAGAGCATTAGTTTTATCCGTCCTTGTTTCCGGCCTCTGCGCCACCACCATCAACATCCCTTCGGATTATACAACCATTCAGGAAGGTATTGACGCGTCAGTGGACGGCGATACGGTGCTTATTGCACAGGGCACTTACTACGAAAATCTAATTCTTGAAAAAGAAATAGTGCTTGC
>Ga0187827_10006970_pt1 | contig 12708 bp, 9 predicted proteins | sample ETNtaG_39_FD_167969 | JGI IMG/M metagenome (GOLD analysis project Ga0187827, IMG submission 167969) | Marine microbial and viral communities from oxygen minimum zone, Eastern Pacific Ocean - ETNP2014_SV_150_PacBio MetaG (Illumina Assembly) | ecosystem: Environmental > Aquatic > Marine > Hypoxic... | reverse complement strand
TTATCAGAAGACCTATTCCTGAAAAAATACAAATAATTTTTCAGCAAATTGGAGTAGGAGCACTATTATTCTTAATGGTCTTTGCGGTATACAATGACCTTATAAGAATATTTAGTTAATAAGATTCTATTAAAACTATGAAAATCAGGTTAATAATTATTGCTTTGGCTTCTCTTTGTTTCTATTCGGCCCAAGCTGAAGAGCCATTCATTGTGAAAGATATTAGAATTGAAGGTTTGCAGAAGATTTCAGAAGGGGCGTTATTAAATTATTTGCCCGTTAACATTGGTGATACAGTTGATAATGCTAAAGTCAAAGAATCTATAAGATCAGTCTATTCAAGTGGTTTTTTTAAGAATATTGAATTTAGACAGGATGAATCCGGCGTTTTGATTATCTCGGTCTTGGAAAGACCATCCATAGGAAATATTGTGTTTGATGGAAACAAGGATATAAAGACAGAAGATTTGGAGGATTCATTAAATAATATAGGTTTTAAGATAGGAAGAACATACGATCCTTCTGTTTTGGATGAGATTGAAAGATCAATGACAGATCAATATTTCAGTTTTGGTAAATACAGCGCGCAGATCCAAACGGAAGTAGAAGATCTACCTGGCAATACAGTTAATATACAAGTCAATATTAAAGAGGGTGATCGAGCTCAAATTAGACAAATTAACATCGTTGGAAATACCATTTACAATGACGAGGATCTACTGGATCAATTAAAACTACAGATGCCAGATTGGTTATCATTTATTCAACAAGATGACCGCTATTCCAGAGAGGATTTGCAGGGCGATTTGGAAACAATCGAATCTTTCTATTTGGATAGAGGCTATGCGAATTTCAGACTTGATTCTGCTCAGGTTGCTATTTCACCAGATAGAACCGGTATATTTATCACCATCAATATTACAGAGGGGGAGGTGTATAAACTTTCAGATGTTAAGTTGACCGGTGAATTTGTTATTCCTAGGGAAGAGATCGAACGACTTGTTTTTGCTCAACCAGGTCAATTTTTTTCACAAGCACTATTAACTCAAGCTACAGAATTAATTAAATATAGACTTGGAGAAGACGGTTATTCATTTGCTGAAGTTGAAGCAATTCCAGAACTGGATCGTGAAAACAAGGAAGTAAAGATCGTTTTCTATATTCAGCCAAAGAATAGAGTCTATGTTAGGCGTGTAAATTTCTCCGATACCACAGCTATTAATGATGAGGTTTTGAGACGTGAGTTAAGGCAGTTAGAAGGTGCTTATATGTCGAAAAGTAGATTGGAACGCTCAAAAATTAGATTACAAAGATTGCCCTTTATAGAGGAGGTGGAATTCGACACAATCCCAGTTGCGGGAACGACTGATTTGGTTGATGCAGAATTCACTATTAAAGAGGGTCTCCCAGGACAATTTGGGGGAGGCATAGGATATTCTGGTGCACAGAAAATGATTTTAAACGGCAATTTCGTTCATACCAATTTTTTTGGAACCGGCAATAGAATTGCAGTTGATTTGAACTCAAGTAAATATAGAGATCTCTACAGTTTTTCCCATACAAATCCTTATACTGGACTAAATGAGATTTCTAGAACAGTAAGATTTTCATATTCAACCTTCAATCAGTTCACCTCATCAGCTTCAGATTTTTCAACCAAAACTTGGTCCACAGGATTGGAATACTCATATCCTTTAAGCGAATATCAGCGCGTTATCTTCGGTTCAACCTTAAATAGTTCTGAATTGCTAGCTGGAACTTATAGTGCAAATCAAGCACTTCAGTGGGTCAGTAATAATGGCGATAGCAACTGTTTTGATGAAGTATATTTTAATTTTTGTAAAACCAAATTCAACTCTGCAGAAATCATACTTGGCTGGGTCTATGATTCCAGAAATCGTTATCTTTTTGCTGATCAAGGTATGTCGCAAAGAATCATAGTAAGTTCTTCAATACCTGGAAGCGATGTTGAGTATTATGGCATTAACTTCAGTTACAAACAGTACTTTAATATACCGTTTCCATGGGTAAATTATCTAACATTGATGGCAAAAGCTGATATTGCATTCAATGATGCCTATGGAGATACAGTTGGCGTTCCTCCATATAAAAACTTTTTTGGAGGAGGTCCAGATTCTGTAAGAGGCTATAAAGAACATCGTCTTGGACCGAAAGATAATTTTGGAAATCCATATGGGGGAAACCTATTGATTTCAGCCCAAATGGAGGTCATTTTGCCGATGCCACAAAAATGGGCTTCAAGAGCAAGATTTAGTATGTTTTTCGATATTGGTAATGTCTTTTCCACCACTGAGATAGATTTTTTTGATAAAATCGGCAATCCTCTCGATTATGGTTTTGATGCAGGCAACTTAAAACAATCTTTTGGGTTGGCTGCTCAATGGTTGGCTCCTCTTGGGTTATTTAGATTTAGTTATGCGGTTCCATTGAATAGTAACTCCCCAACATCGACTTTATGGGGTGATGAAACTGAACGGTTCCAATTTACAATTGGAGGAGCTTTTTAGACAATAGATTATTATTTTAAAAAAAAGGATAGTTATGAAGAGAATAAATTTTGTATTGATGATAATTGGAGCGGTATTTTTAACACAACCCATTTTTGCTCAGACTGCTGTTGAGGCAAAAATTGGTGTGGTTGATATGAATAAATTGCTTCAAGAGTCACCCCAAGTCCAAGATATGCAAGCCGCAATTGAAGAAGAGTTTGCACCGAGGGTAAGGGATATTTCGGCAAAAGAATCGGCATTTAACGCCAGTAGAGATCAATTGACCAAAGACAATCTTGCCTTGAGTACAGACGAACGTCAGAGCGCTACTTTAAAACTATCTGCAGATCAGAGGGAGCTTGAATATTTGGCACAAAGTTTTCAACAAGATCGCAATAGCAGAAGCCAAATCGAATTGAATAAGATCTTTAGAGAAATCATAGATATTATTAAGAAATATGGCAGAGACAATGGTTATGATCTGATTATTAATGAAGGAAGGATTGATCAGAATACCTTACTAAGTGGTGGAACGTTATACACAGGCGCTTCTGTTGATATCACCAACGATGTAGCTATTCTCTTAGAGAAGAAGTTTCAGGAAGAAAAATAAAGTTGGAGATTAATTAAAAGGCGTCTAATTTTGCAAATGTTGGAGAGTTAGAATTTTGTCCGGACCTGCGATTACTCTTGAGCAATTAGCTTCCCAATACGATTGTAAAATCCATGGAGACTCCTCTGTGGTTATAGCCAATGTAACAACTCTGAGCAGTGCGACGAGTGGTTCCTTAACATTCTTAGCAAACTCTAAATATAAATCTGTTCTAAGGGAAACGAAAGCAGCAGCAGTTGTGCTGACTCAAAATGATCTTAAGTTTTGCCCAACTAATGCGTTAGTTACAAATGAGCCATATTTATTATTTGCTCAAATTGCGAGTCATTTTGATACCACCAAGGAGTTCGATTCGGGAATTCATACTTCAGCGACTATTCATCCATCCAGTCAGATTCCTCCTACTTGTGGAATTGAATCCGGTGTAGTTATTGGTAAGAATGTTGTATTGAGTGACCATGTTTTCGTGGGTGCTAATACGGTAATAGGACAAGACACGAAGGTGGACCAATCTTCTTGGATTAGTTCAGGAGTTGTTATTGGGGCAGAAACACAGATAGGCTCGAGAGCTATTATTCATTCAGGAGTTATTATTGGAGCAGATGGTTTCGGATTTTCAGAAAATAAAGATTCTGAGTGGGTAAAAATCCCTCAGATGGGCTGCGTTAATATTGGCAATGATGTTGAAATTGGTGCAAATACAACCATTGATAAAGGAACCTTTGCAAACACCATCATCGGAAATGGGGTGAAATTAGATAATCTCATACAGATAGGGCACAACGTTATCATTGGAGACCATACTGCTATTGTTGCACAAACGGGAATAGCAGGAAGTGCTATAATTGGTAAGCGTTGTAAAATTGGTGGCCAAGTTGGCATTGTTGGGCACTTGAAAATAGCCGATGACACTACCCTTACAGCAAGAACATCCGTTACAAAAGATATCAAAGATTCTGGTGTCTATTCTGGCAATCTGTTCTCAAGCCAAAAAGCAACGGAATGGCAAAAAAATGCAGCCAGTTTTAAAAAACTATACAAGCTTCAGAAATTAGTAAAAGCAATCAGTAAAAAAATGGGTGATTAAAAGTGATTCACGAAACTGCAGTGATTTCCAAAGAGGCTCAATTAGCCGGTGGTGTAACAATTGGTCCCTACTCAATTATTGGACCAGACGTTTCAATTGCTAGCGGCACTATTATAGAATCCCATGTGTTGATCACTGGCAGAACCAACATAGGAAAGGATAATCACATATATTCGTTTTCTTCAATTGGAAACCACCCCCAAGATATGAAATATAAAGGTGAGGATACTAAATTAGAAATAGGAGATAGGAATACCATCAGAGAGTATTGCACTATCAATAAAGGGACTACTCAAGACACAGGGGCAACACAGTTGGGAAATGATAATTGGATAATGGCCTATGTCCATATTGCCCATGACTGCCAAATTGGTAGCAATACCATCTTTGCAAACAACACGACTCTGGCCGGTCATGTGGAGGTGGGAGACTACGCTATTTTTGGTGGTTTTTCAGGTGCTCATCAATTCTGTAAAATAGGCTGTCATAGTTTTTTAGGGATGTATTCCGGTGTGTCAAGAGACTTACCTCCTTATATAATCGTCACAGGTCAGCCTGCTGTACCCAGGGGAATTAACTTAGAAGGCCTAAAGAGAAGAGATTTTAATCCCGACCAAATCAGAAATATAAAAACTGCTTACAAATATTTGTATAAATCTGAATTAAGGGTAGAGGAAGCGCAAGAAAAAATTTCTGGGCTTGATGCAGTTTCAGATGAACTACAGATAATGATTAATTTTTTGAAAGCTTCTTCAAGAGGAATTGTTCGTTGAATTCTATAAGATCCAGTTATTGTGTCTAGATTTGTTGTTGTAGCAGGGGAATCATCAGGAGATTTATTAGCTTCCAAGATTATTAATTCAATAAAGGAGCAATTGCCAGATGCTATATTTGAGGGCATAGCAGGCCCAAAAATGGTTAAAGCTGGATGCTTGAATTGGTTTGATTCCTCAGAGCTTTCTGTGATGGGTATATTTGGTGTTCTTAAACACCTACCAAGAATTTTTTTGATTAGAAGAAGAATAATTAAAAGAATTCTTAATAATCCTCCCGATGCATTTATTGGAATTGATTCTCCTGATTTTAATTTAACACTTGAGAAAAAACTTAAAAATAAAGGCATAAAAACAATCCATGTGGTATCACCTAGTTTCTGGGCATGGCGTAAAAATAGAGTTCGATTCCTAAATCAGTCTACTGATTTACTGTTATGTCTTTTTCCTTTTGAAGAAGATCTTTTACGGCAGCATAATGTCAATGCTATCTTTATTGGACACCCATTGGCTGATTCAGTAGATCACAGTATTGATATTTCGTCTGTGAGAAACGCTTTGCAACTGGATGCTCAAACAAAAACTGTAATTACACTAATGCCAGGTAGTAGAAATACTGAAATTAAAAGACATGCAGAGTTATTGTTTGAGGCAGCTGATTTAATTTCGAAAAAATATGATTTTGTTGAATTTGTTGTCCCAGTGGTAAATGACTCTATTGAACAAGTGCTTAAGAAGATATTAACTGATCGATTTCATAATCTCAAAGTAGTTATCACTGATAATGCAACATTAGCTTTATCAGCGTGCGATTTAGTTATTACCAAATCTGGCACTGCTACTCTTGAAGCAGCCTTGTATAAAAAACCTGTGATTGTGGTATATAAAATGTCTTCACTGAGTTACTGGTTTTTGAGAATTTTCAAGATAGTTCAGACAAAATATATTTCATTACCCAATATCCTTCTTGGAAAAGAAGTGGTGCCTGAATTGATCCAGAAAAAGGCACATCCGGAAACTATATTCAACGAGAGCCTGTTGTATCTTTCCAATCAAAAAGTAGTCAAAGAGGTTCAAGAACAATTCAATGATTTATACCTTGAGTTGAAAAAAAATGCTTCAATGCTCGCAGCAACTGCAATAATCAATACCATAGACGAATAATAATAGTTTGATTTCCTTATTTATGTATTGATTCTATGAAGTTAATTGCAGGTGTTGATGAGGCAGGAAGAGGGTGTTTGGCCGGACCGGTTATTGCCGCTGCTGTGATCATTCCTAACAATCAAAAGATAGAAGGTTTGAAAGATTCAAAAAAATTATCTTCTATTAGAAGACAACAATTATTTAATATCATTAAAACTCAAGCAATAGAGTGGTCCATTGGTCTTGCTAATCACCAGGAAGTGGATCAATATAATGTTCTTAGGGCAACAATGCTCGCAATGCAAAGGGCAATTGAGAAACTACAAAACAAGGGTATCAAGGTCTTGATAGATGGACCGCATTGCCCATTGATCGGCTCAAATAAGAATATAGTGATGGAGCCAAAAATAGGTGGAGATGATTGTTATCCTTGTATTTCAGCAGCATCGATAATAGCAAAAGTAACTAGAGATCAATTTATGTTAGAAATGCATAAGAAATTTCCTCAATACTACTTTGATAAAAACAAAGGTTATCCTACCAAGGACCATTTATTAGCTATTCAAAAATTTGGCCCGACACCAATTCATAGAATGACATTTAAATCAGAAATATATAATAGTTAAAATGATAAAAAAAGAACCATCATTCATTCACTTAGATGTTTTTTCTGAATATTCTTTAGGTCAAAGTATCATTCGAATTGAATCTGCGTTAGACAAGTGTTTTGAGGATCATATGCCAGCATTGGGTATTGTCGAGCATAATAATTTATTTTCAGCATTTAAATTCTATAAAAAAGCAGTTCATTTAGGTATTAAGCCTATTATTGGTGCAAACATTTCAGTGCAAACAGATCATCCAAATTTGGTTTGTGATATGACCTTTCTATGTAAGAATTCAGCTGGGTATAAAAATTTATCTCATTTAATTACTAGATCTTATATTGAAGGATACTGGAATGGCCAAGCGTCGATTGATATTGATTGGTTGAATGAGAAAAATAGTTCAGGATTGATAGCAATTTCAGGAGGTGAAAGTGGTCTTATCCAGAGTCTACTTTTATCCGGTAAATTGAATGATGCCGCCGATCAACTGAAACAGTTACAAACTATTTTTTTCAATGATGTTTATCTATCAATTCAGAAATTAGGCACCAATAGGGGTGAAGAGTTATTGCACAAAACTCTTGAATGTTCATTTTTGTCAAATACTCCACTTCTTGCAACTAACAATCCAAGATTTTTGAATAAGAGTGACTACTTGGCTCTAGATGCAAGAGTTTGCATAGATCAGGGCGATGTCATTGATAATGCAAAAAGGATAAGGGATTATACAAACGAGCAATACCTCAAAACACAAAAGGAAATGTCAATTTTATTTTCAGATATTCCTGAAGCGTTGACCAACACGGTTAATATTGCAAAAAAATGCAACTTTAAATTTAAAACCAATCAAGTTGCTCTTCCTGCATATTTACCTCCTAAAGGCTTGAGTGTAGAAGAATATTTAGAAAGAGAGGCGAAGCAAGGCTTAAATCACCTTATTAATCCAGATGAAAAGCAAAAAAAAATATATTTAGAACGGTTAAATACTGAGCTAGATATTATTATCTCTACAGGATTTTCAGGTTATTTTTTAATTGTTTCAGATTTTGTTAAATGGTCCAGAGAAAAGAATATTCCTGTTGGACCGGGAAGAGGATCTGGACCAGGGTCTTTGGTTGCTTTTTGCTTAGGGATTACTGACATCGATCCAATTCAATATGATTTAATTTTTGAGAGATTTCTTAATCCTGAGAGGATTTCTATGCCAGATTTTGATATCGATTTTTGTGTTAAAGGTAGAGATCAAGTTATCGATTATGTTTCAGATCGATACGGATTAGAAATGGTTTCCCAAATCATCACTTTTGGCACAATGTCAGCAAAAGCGGTTGTCAGAGATGTTGGAAGAATACTTGGCTATCCTTTTGGGATGGTTGATCAAATTGCTAAATTAATTCCATTTGAGATTGGCATTACTATTGAGAACGCATTGAAGAAAGAATCAGAGTTAAATGAGCGATATGAAAATGACCAAGAAGTTCAAGCAATAATAAATTTAGCTCTACAGTTGGAAGGCTTGGTAAGAAACGCTGGGAAGCATGCAGGTGGAGTTGTTATAGCTCCTTCCAACCTTTCAGATTTTATGCCACTTTATACGGTTGAGGGGGACGAAGGGGGAACCGTTACTCAATTTGACAAAGATGATGTTGAGTCTATGGGACTGATTAAGTTTGATTTTCTAGGTCTTAAAACACTTACAGTCATACAAACTACCATTGAATTAATTGACCAACAACAAAGCGATTATAAAACTAAAGCAATCGATATTAGAAAAATACCGACAGATGACATTCATACTTACCAACTATTATCATCGGCTAAGACCGTTGGAGTGTTTCAATTAGAATCAACGGGTATGAGGGATCTGATTAAGAGAATGCAGCCTGACAAATTTGATGACATCATAGCTTTGGTTGCGCTTTTCCGGCCCGGTCCATTGCTCTCAGGAATGGTGGATGACTTCATCGAACGAAGAAAAGCTGGTCAATCAAAACTGATAGATTTTCTCCACCCTATGCTTGAGTCAATTCTACGAACAACTTATGGAGTAATTGTTTATCAAGAACAAGTGATGCAAATTGCACAAAAGTTAGCCAAATACACACAGGGCAGTGCTGACATTCTTAGGAAAGCGATGGGTAAGAAAATCCCTGAGGAAATGATTAAGCAAAAGGATATTTTTATCCAAGGTGCCATAGATAATGATGTTAAGGAGAGTACCGCAATAAGAATATTTGACTTGATAGAGAAGTTTGCTGGCTATGGTTTTAATAAATCACACTCAGTTTCGTACGCCTTCATTGCATATCAAACAGCGTGGTTAAAAGCACATTATCCAGCTCAATTTATGGCCGCTTCAATGACAGCAGATATGAATAATACAGATAAAATAATTCCATTAAAAGAAGATTGTAGTGATTTAAATATCAAGATTCTGCAACCTTGTATTAATCATTCTGGTTATGGTTTTATTGTACAGGATTCTGAGTCCATCAGATATGGTTTGGGTGCAATTAAAGGAATTGGTGAATCTGCAGCTGAAGCGATTACAGACGAAAGGTTAAAAGAAGGTGACTATAAAGATTTTTTTGATTTTTGTTCTCGACTTTCTGATCAAAAGCTTTCAAAAAGAACGATTGAAGCATTAATCAAGAGCGGAGCAGCGGATTGTTTTAATGAAAATAGATCCACGTTGTTCCGATCGGTTGAAACTGGAGTCAATTTTGCAAATAAAAAGGCAATGGATCGAAAATCAGGACAAAATAATTTATTTTCCATTGATGGCGCTCAAGCAGAGACCCCTCCAAGTCTTAATAGGGGCAAAGAATGGAAGTTAAATGATTTTTTGCAAGGTGAGTTTCAAAGTTTGGGCTTTTATTTTAGCGGTCATCCATTTGATCCTTATAGAAAAGATTGTATCCATTTAACTAGGGGACCACTGATACAGATAAAAGCAATGATGGAAACAAGCAACGGATCACAACGATTTGATAACCAATATTCCATGGATATTGCGGGTTTAGCTCTTGACGTAAAGCGTAGAGGAAACAATCTTGTATTCCGACTAGATGATGGTACTGCAATCATTGATGCAATTGTTTTCGGCGAGAATAAAGACAGATTTAGAGATTTGATTAATAACAACGCTGTGTTACATCTTAATGGAAGCTTTCGCTATGATACTTATGCTGATACATGGCAATTTGTTGCTTCAGAGATTTTAGAATTGAATGCATTAATTGAAAAGAGAGCAAAAACACTCTTAATTAAATGTGATTCAGGTTTTGACCCAGAAAAGCTTAAATCAATTCTTCAGGCCCATACTCCAGGATCTTGCGAAGTTAATGTTCACTATAAAACGGATATCGACGTTTACAAATTACAATTTGGCCAAGAATGGACAGTTAAAGTGACTAAGGAACTGAGAGATAGATTAACGGTTGAGTTTGGTTCAGGTAACTTTCAGTTCTTAACGCACCACTAAATTTCAATATTTTTTTATAAGCTTCTTTTTATTTTTTCTAATGTAGAATGGTAGACATATTTCAATAGAATATTTTACATCATGGATTTTTTGGATTTTGAACAACCTATCGTTGAGTTGGAAAAAAGAATTGAAGAACTCAAGCTAACCGTTTCTGATTCAGAGTTTTCTGCAGATATTGATAATGAAATCAATAAGTTAAGTCTAAAATGTGAAATCTTAACTAATAAAATATTTTCCAACCTGACTGAATGGCAAATTGTCCAGTTATCAAGACACCCAAAAAGACCAAAATCTTCAGACCTTATTAATGCCATAGCACCTGATTTTCAGGAATTACATGGTGATAGAATGTATGCAGATGATAACGCAATTATTTCTGGGCTAGGGTCCATAGATAATTTATCCATGATGTTTATAGCACAGGAGAAAGGCAAGGATACAAAATCAAGAGTGTATAGGAACTATGGGATGCCTAGGCCTGAGGGTTACCGCAAAGCACTTAGAGTAATGAAACTTGCTGAGAAATTTTCGATTCCAATTGTCACCATAATCGATACTCCAGGAGCATATCCAGGGATTGGTGCTGAAGAAAGAGGACAGAGTGAGGCAATTGCAAGAAATCTCTTTACACTTGCATCGATTACAACCCCAGTGATTAATCTGGTTCTCGGTGAAGGTGGATCAGGAGGTGCTTTAGCAATAGGCATGGGGGATTCACTTATGATGTTGCAATACAGTATATACACTGTAATTTCCCCTGAGGCCTGTTCTTCGATTCTTTGGAGGAATCCTGAAGAAACCGAAATCGCAGCAGATTCTATGGGGCTTTCAGCAAGAAGATTATCTAAATTAGGAGTTGTAGACCAAGTTATCAAAGAACCTATAGGAGGCTTTCACCGTAACCCAGAACTAATGTATCAGAGTATCAGCAAGTCCATAGTTGATGAAGTACGTCTACTGAGCAATATGAACATGTCTGATCTGTTAGAGCGAAGGAGAGTCAAATTCAGAGCCATTGGACAATTTAAGGAGATTTAATCCATGGCGGTAAGCAAAAGTCTACACCTCGAGGAGACATTAAAGAATTATATTCAAAGACTCAACATAAAAAAAATCTGTGTATCATTGAGTGGTGGACTGGATTCCATTGTTTTGCTTCATTCTTGTCACCAAATATCCGGAGAACAGATTTATTTAAGGGCAATTCATTTTAATCATAACTTAACAGATGGTTCTCATAGTTGGGCTCAATTTTGTAAAAAAATTTGCAATCAACTCAATGTTAATTTAGACACTTATTCTTTAAAAATAAATTTACATGAAGGATTTGGAATCGAAGCGGCTGCAAGAAGAGTTAGATATCAAAAATTAAGAAAGAGCATCCAGAAGGATGAGTGCTTAATGACAGCACATCATCAAGACGATCAGTTAGAAACTATTTTATTAAGGATGGCAAGAGGCACTGGAATTGATGGTCTTCAAGGTATTCAGAGACAATTTGATTTTGGGCAAGGAATCATTTTAAGACCTCTTTTAGATTTCACCAGAGATCAGATAGAAGATTATGCAAAACGAAATAAATTAGAATGGGTTGAGGATGTTAGCAATAAAGAGGTTTATTTCGATAGAAATTTTTTAAGAAAAAAAGTTATTCCGATAATTAAGCAAAGGTGGCCTAGTTTTCCTAGCGGTGTTTCTAGATTATCGGAGATCTCAAGTCAAACTTTGATTTTATTAAAAGAGCTAGCAGAACAAGACATAGGAAAAGATTGTTCAATAACAGAATTAAATATCGATGTATTCAATGATAAATCAAATGAACGAATAATTAATATTATGCGTTATCTAATTGCGAGAAATAAAATGACAACGCCTTCGATGCGAGTTTTAAATGCTGGGATTAGTATACTTTTAAACAAAGAATCGATTAATCCATCGATGATTTGGGACGATTATTGTATAAAAAGATACCTTAATAAACTTTATTTTCTTGATGCTTCTCAATTAGAATCCAATCAAAATCTTGAACCAGAAAACTGGAAGATAAAAATGCCATTAAGATTAGATAATGATGGCGGTTTATTAAAAGTTACATTAGTAAGAGGACATGGCTTATCACTGAGTAAATGCGATCAGAATTTGACTGTTAGGTATCGCACTGGAGGAGAATCTATCAAACCAGTTGGACATAAAATAACAAAGAAGTTGAAAAATTTGTTCCAAGAAAATCATATTTTACCCTGGGTGAGGGATAAGATTCCTTTGATATATAGTGGAACTGAGCTTATTGGTGTTGCAGATCTTTGGGTTCATGACGATTACATCGCATCTCAAAATGAGCATGGGTTTTTAATTGACTGGCAGAGAAAAATTAACATAAAACATAATTGATGATTGTTCATTGTCGCAATATCTGTTAGTTTGAAATACCGGGATATTAGTGTTGGGAAAGCCTGAGATTATATTAAAAAAATCCCAAGTAAT
>Ga0187827_10006968_pt1 | contig 12712 bp, 15 predicted proteins | sample ETNtaG_39_FD_167969 | JGI IMG/M metagenome (GOLD analysis project Ga0187827, IMG submission 167969) | Marine microbial and viral communities from oxygen minimum zone, Eastern Pacific Ocean - ETNP2014_SV_150_PacBio MetaG (Illumina Assembly) | ecosystem: Environmental > Aquatic > Marine > Hypoxic... | reverse complement strand
TTGGAAATGTCAGAAATATTATTGTTTCTGATCAAGCTGGCAGATCAAATATCATGTCGAGATTAAACAAATATGGAATCAAGATTGATAAAAATGATCCAAAAATTCAAACTTTGCTGGAAGAGGTCAAAGGTAGAGAGTTTATTGGCTATTCATATGATGGTGCTGATGCATCATTTGAATTATTGGCAAGAAGGCTTTTAGGAGAAATACCAAAATATTTAACAATTTCAAAATATGATGTCTCAGTTAAAAAAGAATCGAAAGATAAAATAAATTCTTTTGCAAAAGCACATATCTTAATTGATGATCAAGAAGTTATTTGCCGAGGATCAGGAAATGGTCCAGTTAATGCACTAGATAATGCAATAAGGTCAAATGTCGATAAAGTTGGAAAATATTCTAAATATTTAAAAGATTTGAAATTAGTAGATTATAAAGTAAGAATTTTAAATACTGGAACTAACGCAACTACGAGAGTTTCTATAGAAAGCACGGATTCAACAGGTAAAAGTTGGTTTACGATAGGAGTATCAGCAAATATTATTGAAGCCTCGTTTAAAGCTTTAATCGATAGCCTAGACTATAAATTGTATAAAGAAAAAGCTCCTGCTAATATCTGATGAGCTATTCAAATGTTCATTTTATATTATTTAAACCACAATTACCTGAAAATATAGGATCTTGCGCAAGGGCATTAAAAAATTTTAACTTTACCAAATTAAAACTGGTTTCTCCAAAAATGAGCTTTCCTAATGAAAAAGTTTTTGCAACCAGTGTAGGTGCTAAAGATATAATTAATTCTAGTAAAGTATACAAAAACTTTGAAGATTCTATCAAAGATGTACATTGTGTAATTGCAACATCATCTAGAATGAGAAAAAAAAATTATAAGTATCTTTTAATGTCAGAATTAAAAAAAATAAATTTTAAAAAAAAGGTAGCAATTGTTTTTGGACCTGAAGCTTCAGGATTAACAAACAATGAACTTAGCTATGCAAACTATGTGATAAAGTTACCAACCAATGATAATTTTCAATCACTAAACTTATCACATTGCTTAATATTATTTTGCTATGAAATATTCAAGATATTGAATAAAAAAATAAAGAAATTTGACTCGAAATATCAAAACAAAGAGATCAACAAAAGAGATCTAAATAAATTTATTAATTTTTTGGTTAATTCATTGGATCAGATTGGATTTTTACAGCCAGAACATAAACGTAAAAGTATGATACAAAATATGCGAACAATTTTTCACAAAATGAACTTATCCGACAAAGAAATGAGAATATTATTGGGTATATTTAGCTCTTTAAAGGAACAAAAGGTTCATTGACAAACTAAAGGTAGTGATTATAAATCATCATTTTAAAAATGACAAAAAGACTTGCATCAAAGCACAAAGTAGACAGAAGACTAAAAGTAAATTTATGGGGAAGACCAAAAAGTCCATTCAATTCTCGTAATTACCCGCCAGGTCAGCATGGAGCAAGAAGAATTGCAAGGCCATCAGATTATGGAATTCAGCTCCAAGCCAAACAAAAATTGAAATTATATTACGGAAATATAAACGAGAGGCAATTTAGAAATTTTTACAGAAAAGCAATCAAAAAAAAAGGTGATACCGCGGAGAATTTGATTGGATTATTAGAAAAGAGACTTGATACAATTGTATACAGAGCAAAATTTGCTTTAACAGTTTTTTCTTCAAGGCAATTAATTAATCATGGTCATATTAAAGTAAATGGAAAAAAAGTTAATATACCCGGTTATCAATTAAAAGAAGAAGACGTAGTAGAATTGAAGGAAAAATCAAAACAATTAACATCTGTAGAAGTTTCACTTGCTAGTAAAGAACGAGATGTTCCAGAGTATTTGCAACTGGATGAAAAACAAAAAAAAATCAAGTTTGTAAGAACACCAAAATTTTCTGAAATTCCTTATCCGGTCTTGATGGAACCAAATTTGGTAATAGAATATTATTCTAGATAAAAGATTGTTATTTTTTTGCGTAATTTATTGATTTTTTAGAGAGTTTTTTCTGTAATTCTCCGGATTCGTACATTTCTTTTACGATATCACAGCCACCTAAAAATTCTCCTTTAAGATAAAGCTGAGGTATAGTAGGCCAATCACTGAATTCTTTTATCCCTTGTCTTAATTCTTCATTTTCCAGAATATTGACAGCTTTAAAATTTACTTCTAAAATTTTTAACATATTGGAAATTGCCATTGAGAAACCACACTGAGGTGCATCTGGAGTACCTTTCATAAACAAGCATACATCATTATTTTTGAGTTCATTCTTAATTAGATTGCTTATCTCCTGGTTCATTAATCTTTTTCCTTAGTTTTTATTTCCAAAGCATGTAGTTCATTTCCCATTTTACCTTTTAAAGCATTATAAACTATTTTGTGTTGTTCTATTTTACTTTTACCTTTAAATAAAGATGAAATTATTGTCGCAGAATAATGATTACCATCTCCAGCTAAATCATGAATATTAATGATGGCATCAGGAATGGCTTTTTTCACTAAACTTTCAATTTCGATTAAATCCATTGCCATAATTTTTCAATTTATATATTTTTTGAACCAACTATTGTTTAATTTTCTTAGTTCTTTAATGTTTATATCAAATTCACCTTTTAAAGTTAAGTTTTCTCTTTGTGTAATACCTATTTTTTCAAAAAAAACTGAATTTTTATTTAAAATTTTTATTGTTTTTTCTAAATTTTCATTTCTAATTTCAATAATATATCTGCTCTGATCTTCACCAAAAAAATATTCATTTAAATTGATTTGTATTTTTGGAAAGTTTATTTTAGCACCTATACTTCCAGCAAGGCACATTTCACATAAAGTTGTTAACATTCCACCAACAGAAACATCATGAGCTGACAAGACTAATTTTTTTTTAATAAGTTTTAATAATGTTTCACCATTATTTTTTTCATTAAATAAGTTTACTTCCGGAGGAGGCCCTTCTTTGACTCCTAATATTTCTTTTGAAAAAATACTTTGGCTTAAATGACCAAGTGTCTTTCCTAGCATTAATAAAATATTATTTTCACATTTTAAATTCATTGAAATCATATTATTTATATCATTGATTAGGCCAATACCCCCTATTGTAGGAGTAGGCTTAATGTTTTTATCATTGGTTCCATTATAAAATGATACATTTCCTGAAACGACGGGGTAATTTAAATATTTACATGCATCTGCTATTCCATTTATAGATTCAACAAATTCTCCCATGTTTTTTTCTTTTTCTGGGTTTCCAAAATTTAAACAATTTGTGATTGCTAAGGGCTTGGAACCAACGGAAATTAGATTTCTCCAACTTTCACAAACAATTTGTTTTCCACCAGTTAAAGGATGTGAAGCACAATATTCTGCAGAGGAATCAATTGTCATTGCTAGTGCTTTATTACCATTATGAAGCCTGATAACGCCAGAATCACCACCTGGTTTTTGAATTGTATTGCCCATTATTGTATGGTCATATTGTTCCCAGACCCATTCTTTACTACAGATATTTGGATGTGAAATAATTCTTTTTAATGCATCTGATACTTTAATTTTTTCTAATCTCTTCCCATACGTTTTTTTTTTAGGTAGATCTATTTTTTTCCACTTTCGATCATAAATTGGTACTTTGCTAGATAAAAATTCAATAGGAATATCTGCAACAATTTTATTATTAAATCTCAACATTAGTTTTTTTGTATTTGTAGTTTTACCTATAACTGCAAAATCCAAATTCCATTTATCAAAAATTTGTTTGGCCTTTTCTTCTTTGTTATTATTTAAAATGATAAGCATTCTTTCTTGACTTTCCGATAACATCATTTCATAGGGTGTCATATTTAATTCTCTACAAGGTATTTTGTTTAGATTTATTTCAATACCAAGCTTTCCTTTTGAAACCATTTCAACACTCGAAGAGGTTAACCCCGCTGCTCCCATATCTTGGATAGCAACAATGGAGTCATCTTGCATTAATTCTTGACATGCTTCTAATAAAAGTTTTTCAGCAAAAGGATCTCCAACTTGTACTGTTGGTTTTTTTTCTTCTGCTTTGTTATCAAATTTTGCTGAAGCCATGCTAGCTCCATGAATACCATCTCTACCAGTTTTTGAACCAACATATATTACCAGTTTATTTAGTCCATTAGCTTTGGAGTAAAAAACATTATTTTTCTTTACTAAACCGACTGTCATGGCATTTACTAAGTTATTATCATTATAAGATTCATCAAAATGAGTTTCCCCTCCAATAGTTGGAACACCAATGCAGTTTCCATATCCACCAATTCCATGAACTACCCCATTCAGTAAGTTTTTCGTTTTTGGATGATTAGGAGATCCAAAATGAATTGAATTAAGATTGGCTATAGGTCTTGCTCCCATGGTAAAAATATCCCTTAATATTCCACCTATTCCTGTAGCTGCCCCTTGGTATGGTTCAATATAAGATGGGTGATTATGGCTTTCTATTTTGAAAACCGCTGCTTGATTATCTCCTATGTCTACGATTCCTGCATTTTCACCTGGACCTTGAATAACAATCTTGCTTTTGGTTGGTAGTTTTTTTAGATGTAATTTTGAGGATTTATACGAACAATGTTCATTCCACATTGCAGAAAAAATTCCAAGTTCAAGTAAATTTGGAGTCCTTTTTAAAAGTTCAAGAATTTTTTTATATTCACTTTGAGTCAAGCCATGATTTTCAATTATCGAAGTTGTTATTTCCATTTTATGAGTGCTTGTTAAATAAATTTTTAAAAAATAATATACCGTCTTCACCTGATAAATATTTATCAATCATTCTTTCAGGATGAGGCATCATGCCCAATATGTTTTGTTTTTCGTTATAAATACCAGCTATATTTTTTATAGAACCATTTGGATTACTTTTATTAGAAACGTTTCCGTTTTTATCACAATACTTAAATGCAATTTGATCATTATCCTCAATTTTTTTTAAATCATCATTATTTATATAATAATTTCCATCATTGTGAGCTATATGTAATTTAATTATTTCTTTTTCAAATTTATTTAGAAAATTGTTAGTGTTATTTGTTACCTTTAAATAAACATTTTTACATAAAAAGTTTAAATTTTTATTTCTAATAAGAGTCCCTGGTAACAATCCAGTTTCAATTAATATTTGGAAACCATTACAAATCCCTAATACTAAACCTCCTTTTTTTGCAAATTCTATCACTTGATGAATTATTTTTGATTTTGCTGCTATACATCCGGTTCTTAAATAATCACCATAAGAAAAGCCTCCAGGCAAAACTACCAAATCTGATTTTGGCAATTCAGTCTTGTTATGCCAAACCATTGAATTTTTAAAATTAAACTTTTTCAAGGCTACTGCGATATCCCTATCACAATTAGAACCTGGAAAAATAATTACGGAAGATCGCATTACTTGTTTCAGTTATTTATGATTTTAAAGTCTTCTATAACTAAATTAGCCAATAACTTTTTACAAATCTCTTCACCTTTTTTTTTGGCTATTTCAGAACTATTTTCATTAATTTCAAGTTCAAAATATTTTCCCTGACGGACATTGTTAATATTTTTTATACCCATATTATGAAGAGTTTGTTGAATTACTTTACCCTGAGGATCAAGTACATTATTTTTCAGAGTAACAATTATTGATAGCTTCAATTTATTTTTTCTTTAAATGAATTGCAGTTGGCTTACTAAATTTAATTTCACTTATATTTGATTCTTCGGGTAATATTTTTAATCTATGTGCAACTTCTTGATACGCTTGAATTACATTACCAAGATCTTTTCTGAATCTATCTTTATCTAATTTTTTCTCGCTTACCATGTCCCATAATCTACAGGTATCAGGACTAATTTCATCAGCTAAAATAATTTCTTTTTTGCCATCAATTTCTAATCGACCAAATTCAAGTTTAAAATCTACCAATTTAATACCAATAGCTCTAAACATTCCCAGCATAAAATCATTAATTCTTAAGCTTATACTTTTAATTTTATTTAATTCATCTTTGGTTGCCCAACCAAAAGCTACAATATGTTCTTTGGCAACTAGAGGGTCTCCTAATTCATCGTTTTTATATGAATATTCGATTAATGGGCCATCCAATATAGTTCCATCAGTTATTCCTAGACGTTTTGTTAAAGAGCCAGTAGCTATATTTCTGACAATAAATTCTAAAGGGATTATCTTAACTAGCATAATGAGTTGTTCCCTCATATTTATTCTCTTGAGTAAATGAGTTTTTATTCCAATCTGATTTAGGTTGTTTAATATATGTTCTGAAATTCTATTATTTAAGACTCCCTTACCTTCGATTTTAGATTTTTTGAGATTATTGAAAGCAGTGGCATCATCTTTAAAATGTTGTATAGCAGTTCCTCTTTCCTGACCTTCATATATAATTTTGGCTTTACCTTCGTAAAGTTTTTTTCCTTTGTGCATAAGCTATTTAAAAACCCGATTAAAAATTAAATCTATTTTTTTAATATGATAATTCAAATCAAATATTTTTTTTAGTTTCTTATCACCTAATTTGCTATAAATTCTTTTGTCACCCTTTAAACTATCTAATAAAGAAATATTCTTACTCCAAGCTTTTTTTGAATGTTTTTGCACTATTTTATAGGAATAATTTTTTGAAAATCCATTTTTTGTTAATTCTATCATTACTCTTTGAGAAAATATTTGTCCCTTTGTTATATTCAAATTATCTAACATTTTTTTAGGATAAACATTCATATTTGTTAATATATTTTTTAGTCTCATAAGAGCAAAATCTAACGTTATAGTAGAGTCTGGACCTATATTTCTCTCAACACTAGAATGAGAAATATCTCTTTCATGCCATAATGAGATATTTTCTAATGCTGGAGTAACATAACTTCGCACCATTCGTGAAAGACCAGTTAGATTTTCGCTCAGAATTGGATTCTTCTTATGTGGCATCGCGGAAGAACCTTTTTGATTTTTTGAGAAAAACTCCTGAACTTCTTGTATTTCAGTTCTTTGTAAATTTCTTATTTCAGTAGCAACTCTTTCTATAGAACCAGCAATAATTCCTAGTATACAAAAGAAGTAAGCATGTCTGTCTCTAGGTATAATTTGTGAAGAAATAGGTTCAATTTTCAAATTTAATTTTTTAGCTACATGTTTTTCAATTCTAGGATCTACATTTGCAAAAGTTCCGACAGCACCTGAGATCGCACATGTAGAAACTTCTATAATGGCATGATTTAATCTTTTTTGATTTCTTTTAAATTCTGCATAATAACTTGCAAGTTTTAAACCAAATGTAGTTGGTTCAGCGTGCATACCATGGCTTCTTCCAATACAAACAGTTAATTTATGTTTAATTGCTTGTTTTTTTAAAATGTTTAATATTTCATTAATATCTTTTAACAAAATTTTAGCAGATTGAACCAATTGAATATTAAAACAAGTATCCAAGACATCTGAAGAAGTCATTCCTTGGTGCAAAAATTTCCCCTTAGAACCTACTTTTTCAGTTACTGATGTTAAAAAAGCTATTACATCATGTTTAATTTTTTCTTCAATAGCATGTATTCTTTCTACATTAATCTTTGCTTTAGATTTCACTGTTCTTGCAACTCCTTTTGGAATTAATCCATTTTTTTCCATTCCTTGTGCTGCAGCCAATTCAATATCAAGCCATATACGGTATTTATTTTTTTCTTCCCAGATATCAGTCAATTCTTTTCTTGAGTATCTTTTAATCATATTGCGTAAGGAGGTTGAGTAAAGTTTTTATCTGATTTTGTAAATATTTCAAATCCTATTTCAGTTACACCAACAGTATGTTCAAATTGTGCAGATAAAGATCTATCTTTAGTAACAGCGGTCCACCCATCTTTAAGTATCTTAATTTTATACTTGCCTTCATTTATCATTGGTTCAACGGTAAAAATCATTCCAGCTTTTAATTCCATGCCTGTATTTTTTTTTCCATAATGTAATACATTAGGAGATTTGTGAAAAATAGTTCCTATTCCATGACCACAAAAATCCTTTACTACAGAAAAACCTTTTGATTCAATGTAATCTTGAATTGTTGCACCAATATCACCCAACTTTATTCCAGGTTTAATTATTGATATTGCTTTCATCATAGATTCATAAGTCGCAGATATAAGATTCTTACTTTTTACAGAAACATCTCCAACACAAAACATTCTACTTGTATCACCGTGGTGTTCATTTATGAATACGGTAACATCAACATTCATAATATTCCCATCTTCGAGTACTTTTTCAGATGGTATTCCATGACACACAATATGATTTGTTGATGTACAACATGATTTCGGAAAACCTCTATAATAAAGTGGCGCAGAATTTCCACCATGATCCCTTATATATTCATAACATATTTTATCTAAAAAATTTGTTGTTACACCAGGTTTAACAAATGGTGTTAGCTCATCAAGGGTTCTTGCAGCAAGTTTTCCTGCAATATGCATTTTTTCAAATAATTCAAAATCAACTTTTTTCATTTATAACTATAATATTTTAACAGGTTCATTTACTTTTATCTCTTGAGGACTCAATTTACAATTATAGCTAAGTATTTTTACACCTTTTTTTTTAGCCTCAATAAAAGCTTTTTTGTATTCAATATCAATTTCATCTGCAATTTTAAACTGGTAACAATTTTCCCTTTGAATTAAATATAAAATATAACTTTCATACCCTTTTTTTTTAGCTTCTAGTAATTTTACCAAATGTTTGGTTCCTCTCGAGGTAATAGCATCTGGAAATTCTGCAACATTTTCTTTTGTTGAAAGGGTAACATTTTTAACTTCTAAAAAAATTTTTCTATCATGTTTTTTAAGTAGAAAATCAAATCTCGTATTTGCTTCATAAACAACTTCTGTTTTGATGTTTTCAAATTTAGAAAATTCTCTAATCATTTTATTATTTAGTGCTTCAAGAACAATTTTATTGGCAAACACTGTATTTACTCCCACTAAACTCTCTTTGACCTCAATTAACTCTAAAGTGAATTTAAGTTTACGTTTTGGATTGTTAGATTGTGAAATCCATATTTTATTATTCTTATCCAGCAAACCTAACATGGAACCAGAGTTAGGACAATGAGCAGTAATTACTTGGTTATTTATTTTAACATCTACGAAAAATCTTTTATATCTTTTGATTAAAGTTCCAGCTAACAAATTATCTGTAAATTTCATAAAAAATATATAATATTAATCTCAAAATGAATAACAAATCAAATAAAGTAAATGCAGCAGTAATTATAATTGGAAACGAAATTTTGTCTGGAAGGACCAAAGAAATAAATCTTGGGTGTATTTCCGTATGGTTAAATAGACTTGGCGTAAAAGTTGAAGAATCAAGAATTATTCTTGATATAGAAAACGAAATCGTAAATTGTGTTAATGAATTAAGAAAAAAATTTAACTATATTTTTACTACTGGTGGAATTGGACCTACTCATGATGATATTACTGCCAAGTCAGTTGCGAAAGCTTTTAACTTAAAATATGAATTTCACAAGGAAGCCTTTGCTATATTAGAAAAATATTATAAACCAGGAGAATTCAACGAGAGCAGACAAAAAATGGCTAAAATGCCTTCCAACGCAAGATTGATTATCAATCCATCAAGTGGCGCCCCAGGATTTATTGTTGAAAATGTTTTTTGTTTGCCAGGAATTCCATCTATTCTTCAATCAATGTTAGGGAATCTTAAAAATGAAATTTTAGGAGGGAAACCTTTAATAAGTAAAACGATTAATTTGAGGACAGTTGAAAGTGAAATTGCTGTACCTTTAAAGGTAATTCAAGAAAAAAATGATAAAGTTGAAATAGGTAGCTATCCTTTCATTCAAGCAGGCAAAGTTGGCGTTGCAATTGTTTTAAGATCTGAAGATGAATCCAAAATTAGTATTTGCAATGAACAGGTTTTAGAATTAATAACTAGTAAAAAAATTCAAATAATTAATAAAGGTTAGTCAATGTTATATTTTGCATACGGTAGCAATTTAAGTCATGAGAATATGAAAAAAAGGTGCAAGGATTCTTATTTTATAAAAGCAATAAATTTAAAAGGTTATTTACTTACATTTCGAGGTAAATGTGGAGCGGCAGATATAGAAAAAAATAAAAATTCAATAGTTTTAGGTGCCTTGTACGAAATTTCCGAGTCAGACGAAAAAAAACTAGATATCTATGAAGATTATCCGATTCTTTATAAGAAAATGTATTTTAACTATTTTGGTAAAAAAATTATGACTTATATAATGCCAAAAAAAACAACATTTAAAAATCCCACCACCCGATATTTAAATATTATTATGCAAGGATATAAAGATTGCAAACTTGATGAAAAATATTTAAATAAGGCTTTAAAGCCCTCGTGGTGAAATTGGTAGACACAAAGGACTTAAAATCCTTGCCCAATAGGGAGTGCCGGTTCGAGTCCGGCCGAGGGCACCAAAAATTCAATTCAACATTCAGCGAAGCTAATGATAGAATAATTTATATCAAAGAGATTTAAATGATTGAATTTAACTCAAGTCCAAATCCTACAATTGGTGTTGAGATAGAACTTCAGATAGTTGATAAAAATACCTTAGATCTAAAAAATATAGCTTCCGAAGTGCTTGTTGATGTAGATAAAAAATTTTCAGATAAAATTAAATGTGAACTTATCGAATCGATGATCGAAATTAATACTGACATCTGCTCAGATATTGATGAAGTTGAAAAAGATATTAAACAAACTTTAAATCATCTAGAAGAAATTTTAACAAATTATAGTGCTGATTTTAGTTGTACCAGCCTCCATCCTTTCGCCAAAGGAAAGAATCAAATTGTTTCAGATAACCCTCGTTATAAACGGATAATGAAAGAACTTCAGATTGTAGGTAAAAATTTTATATCACAAGGACTTCACGTACACATAGGTATAGATAATCGGGAAAAAGCAATGCAGGTAAACAATACATTGAGGATATATCTACCATTGCTTCTTGCACTTTCTACATCATCACCATTTTTTGAAGGAGAAGATACCGGACTCCACTCTTATAGAACAAAACTTTTTGAGGCCCTACCTCTTGCTGGCATGCCAGATTATTTAAAAGATTGGAGTCATTTTGTACAATTAACTGAACAACTGCAAAGAGCCGGCATTATAAAATCGGTCAAAGATCTTTGGTGGGATGTCAGACCTCATCCTGGATTTGGCACTGTCGAAATAAGAGTTTGTGATATACCTATAAATTTTAAAGCAATTCTTGCTTTAGTTGCCTTAATACAGGCGCTAGTCGTAAAGATAAAAAAGGAAAACTTTTATTCTGGTACCCATATTCAGATTCTACAATCAAACAAATGGCAAGCTGCAAGATATGGTCTTGAAGGTGTGTTTGTTGATCCATTAACTTATAAAAAATTATCCATGAGAGAAGCAATAGAAAATCTTTGTAATTTAATTGAGCCGACTATTATTTCCTTAGGTTCGGCTAAATATATTAAAATAATAAAAGAAATATTAGACAAAGGAGCAGGATCTATTAGACAGAGAGAATTGTGCAATAATTCGAATAATTTTAAATACATGTTACAATTTTTAAAAGAAGCATTTCACTAATGATTTTTAAAAATAAATAAGATTGATCATGAATTTTAAGAAAATCCATTTTGTTTTTGATAAAACGATTAAAGGAAATCGACAAAAAAAAATATTTTTAAGAAAATATAATAATTTTTCCACTCAAAAAGCAGACTTGATAGTTGTTTTTGGTGGTGACGGATTTATGCTTAAAACACTAAAAAAATTGGGAAAGTTTAATAAACCATTTTACGGAATAAATACGGGCACTTATGGTTTTTTAATGAATAAATTTAAAAAAGGAAAGTTTATAGAAACTCTTTCGAAATCTAAACCAACAACTATTTCAGCCTTACAAATGATTGCAAAAACAAAATATAACACTTTCAAGAAAGCTATAGCGATCAACGAAATCTCTATGTTTAGACAAAGTAAACAAGCTGCATCCATTCAAATAAAAAAAGGAAAAGCAATAGTTATGAAAAAATTGTCCTCAGATGGAGTACTAGTGTCCACTCCGGCGGGTAGCACAGCATATAATCTTTCTGTTCATGGTCCTATTTTATCCCTAAATTCGAACAAATTAGCAATTACACCCATTAGTCCATTTCGCCCAAGAAGATGGAAAGGAACTATAATATCTGACAGATCAGTTATAAATATAAGTAATTTAAATATTAAAAAGAGACCAGTCAGCGTTGTAGCCGACAATGTTGAATTTAGAAATATAAAGAATGTTAAAATTTATATTAATCGTAAGATTAAATTTAATTTACTTTATGATTCGAAAAACAGTTTGAACAAGAAAATAAAAATAGAACAAGTAAGAAAAGAAATAAATTAAAAGTATAGTTTATGGAAAAAATAAAACCTCACGCGAAAGTTGTAATTATAGGTGGGGGAATTTTAGGCGTTAGTCTCCTGTATCACTTAACCAAAGAAGGCTGGAAAGACCTAGTTTTAATTGAAAAAGGGGAGCTAACATCAGGTTCGACCTGGCATGCTGCTGGTCAATGCCCTCATATGGTAGGAAGCTATAATTTAGCAAAAATTCATTTACACTCTACAAATCTT
>Ga0187827_10006962_pt1 | contig 12718 bp, 11 predicted proteins | sample ETNtaG_39_FD_167969 | JGI IMG/M metagenome (GOLD analysis project Ga0187827, IMG submission 167969) | Marine microbial and viral communities from oxygen minimum zone, Eastern Pacific Ocean - ETNP2014_SV_150_PacBio MetaG (Illumina Assembly) | ecosystem: Environmental > Aquatic > Marine > Hypoxic... | reverse complement strand
ATCTTTAATCATTTTTTTGCAAACATCTTCCTGGCTATCACATTCCCAGAAAGATATATTGTTTGCTATCGTATCATTAAATATGACCGGTTCCTGAGTTACATAGCCGATGACATTTCTGAGACTTGAAAGCTCTAATTCCGAATAATCTATACCATCAATACTGATTTCACCGGACTGTGGTGTTAATAAACCTGTAATAATATCAAATAGTGTAGTTTTTCCTGCTCCAGATTCACCAATAATACCTATGGATTTATTTTTTTGTATTGTAAGGTTTATATCAAAAAACACCTGTTTTGGACCATAGCTAAAATTAACATTCCTAAGTTCTATTGCTTTATTAAAAGTATTAATCCGACGGTCCCCTGTCTTTTCAACATTATTATTAAGGACCCGGTTAGCCTTAATCATCACCTCCAATCCTCCCAAATTTCCATTAAATTTCTGCCAGTCTGAATTAAAACGAAAAACATAACTAAATGACTTATAAAAAAAGATTACAAGCACTAATACTCCTGCCATTGATCTTCCCTGAAAACCCACATAATAAAGCACAAGCCCTGATATAAGAAAAACAGATATAGGTTCTACTATTGATGAAGGAATGAAGGTCAATATATTACTTTTAAAGTTATAACGGTACTCATTATTAATTTTCGCAAAAAGGTGCTTAAATATATGAATAAAACTATCTGTAGCTTTAACATATTTATAATTATAAATTGTCTGAATAAGTAATGATTGGACCTGGGCATTTGTCTTTGATACAAGTAGCGACATCTTTCTTGATAACTGAAAAAGACTTCTCATCAATGAGATCAACAACAAACTCACAAGCAACACCAAAAAGGCCATCTTATAATTAATAGCAATAGCAAAAGATATATAGATAAGTATAAATATCAAGTTCCCAATCACAACAGTGTACTGATTCAACGCGTTTACACCCCTGTGAATTTCTGTCGTAATTATATTATTCAGATAGCCAATATTTGTGTTAGTGTAATAACTATATTTCATGTTCTTATACTTATTGCAAAAATCAACCCTTATATCTTTAATAAGATTTAACCTTATATATGAAGCAAACGTTTTTTGAAGAAAAACTAAGGCTCCTTTGAATAAAAAAGCAATTAAAAGAAGCATTAATAACGAAAACAAGGATATATTAATACCTAATGATTCGAGAAAATAATAAATAGTCTTTGTATATTGATCCTGATCGCCCACACCCTTATCAAAATTCAGGATCGGAAGCAGCATCGAAATCCCAATACTTTCTGATATACCACCAAAAAAGAATAGCAATACTAAGATATATAGCTTTCTCCCGGTGTAACTATAAACGACTTTAAAGTAATGGATCAGGGACGTAATTAATGGTATTTTCATTAATAATTATAGTATTGGAGTCGTCAATTCGTATTTGGTATTTACAAATTGGTATCCAAATTGCCAGGATATGCGACGTGTAAGGAATGCAACTATGGCAATTTCGTGCTTCATCATTTCAGTAGTCCATCGATTTAGAGGTACCTTGCTAATACCTTTATACTTTCCTTCAGTACGGTTTGTTGCTGAGCCTTTCAAGTTATTAAGCTTAAATCTAAATTCATTTTTGTCAATTTCCATACTGTCAGTAAAGTCAAAGACTCTGTTCATCTCGAATTCAGGATTATCAACAAAGTCTTCATATCTAATTAAAATTGCATCTTCTGGGTAATTCCGAATAAAATCAATTATTGATCTCGAAAAGCGGCACCAATATATCGATGCTCTGATAATATCTAACAGAAATCTGTTGTTATCCTTCAATCCCTTTCTTCTACCCATACGAATTGTTTGTGACAAAATGGTACTATGTGGATTACGTATTATAAAAACAACTTTTGTCTTTTTTAAAGAGTCTTTAAACAATTTTAGACCAAGGTAATCATTTGCTTTCATTGTCCAGAAAGTATAGTTCTCAGAATCTATCATGTCAGAGCCATGAATAAATTGAGATGCAGCTTTGCAGGCAAGCATTTTTCTGAAATCTCTATTTTGGTAGGCAACAGACATACGCACTTTAATATCATCTACATAATCAGACTCGATTTTTTCGTAAAACATATCAAAAGGAATACGGAACATTTTTTTCAAGAATGCAATCAATGCTAGTTGTCTTTTTCCAATATTCATACTGTTTCATTTTCCTTATATTGAAATAACTAGAATTAATGTTAATAGCACTGTAAATAATGTTAGTACCGCTTCAAGCGGGGCCTGTAATATACAAAAAATTCTCAAATACATTCTCTAGGAATTTACGTTCTACCTCAAGAGCAGTATCTTTTTTGATCTTGACGAAATTGGATTTTTTTTTACCATTAGATGACAAACTCATAAATTTCCCCTTATGAAGATGAAAATGACCCGGATTTGAGTAATCCCTTTTAGGGAAGTAAGTATAGTAGTTAGCATAAATCGTTAAAATTTGAAATAGTTATAACAAAGCAAATTAAGTGCATTCCAATATGTTAGTTTGAATCCAGCCCCCCCCCCTTAAGAGGCAATGTCATTGGATTAAGCGTAAGCCATATATTCATTATCTTTACAGCTACTTAATGGTATAGGGAGGTAATAACAGGAATCTGCATGAAGATTATTAAACTTTACCGGACAGCTAGGGGTTTACTATGAAGCGTAGGAGGTTCACACTGGAATCCAGAACTACATAACTCTTCAGACTCTATGATATAAAGACTATTAGGTTTTTATAATATTATTAACGGTTTCCACGTATTTATCTAACGCGTTACCCGACATACTTGACACATACTTTTCAAATAAAGCGTATCTCCCATTCATTTGTGATTCACTTATCTTTATAGGGTTTCTTAGGCATTCGACTATTAGTCTTTCAAATTCTTTAATGCTATAAGCCACATTAAATAGGTGAAAGGAGTCTTTAAACTCAACAAAATCAGTATATTCTTTTTTTAATGCCTCATCAAAATACGGAATAATGACAGGCCTTCCTGCAATAGCTGATTCAAGTAAAGTTGTAGAAGAAAAGCCGCAGATTATATCTGATCTCAATATCAAATCATGGGCATCTATGTCTGGCAATATATGCAGGTTATTAATATTGCTAATATCCAGATTATTCTTTATTAAAGCATGCTCAATCTCATCAATCCAGCTACCGCCCCACTTTGGTTTGATAACAAAATCAACATCCTTATTTTGCACTGCAAGTTGAGCTATACTAACATGAACATGCTCAAACAACATTTTAAACCCCTTACCATGTTTTTTTGTAAAGTGTCCATCCGGCATTTCTGTCTTATCAACTCCTACAACTTCACCCCCTAGGGTCACATCGATTGACACAGCATGCGTAAAGGAAAAGAGTGTTACTTTTTTCCTATTAGAAGGCTCAACTGCACAATGAATGCTACTATCCAACGACCTAACTTGTCTAACAAAATCATCCATCCTTAGACATCCAAGTACACTAACATTAGCTTCATCTATAAATCCAGTACGTATTAACACGTTTTTCATATCCTCGTTGTGTACAATAATATGTGATCCTACAAATCTACCCATATTCCTATATACGCATTCCAGAGATTTCAAAGCCGTTGGCATATAAATATTCTCACGATGGAAAACAATATAAGGCACCCCTATCTCATTTGACACTAATCCAATATCATAGTCACGAACATACTGCGCGCAAGCTCCAATAACACAATCAATATTTAGTTTATTGCATAGCTGAACTAAGAATCTTTTCAAAAAGGTTCTTAGTTCAGCTTGCATTGTACTCAACTGCTTATCTCTTTCTGGATGGAAATAGTCTACTCGTGTATGTTTAACTAGACTAGATTGAGAAGGCCAGAAAATGGCCAACAATATACTCTGCCACTGCATTGGAAGTATAAGAACACGGAACTGCATGCTGTCTACCAAACATTTAAGATTACTCCCAAAACGATGTTGTTGCAACACTAATATTGTCGGCTTTCCTAATGGAACGTTCCCACCAGTTGGTTTTTCTTCTTTTATTATAATGCGGTATAAAGCAACTAAAGGCCATACTATTCCTGCCTTAGCGGTACTCCTTAAGAGTAACTTGAGATACTTACGCACAATAGTGCCCATTAAGACGCCCTCTCTATCATAAAAACTATCAACTTTTGGTTGTATCTATATATGTAGATTATTTTATAGCCGACAACAAACGATACAGTGAAGAAGCTTTTAATGATACTTTATTTTATCAATAGATCTTAGCTCGTAAATTGTTATCAAACAGCAAAGTTGACTATCACTCAAAACACATTAGACATTGTTTTCTGTGCAGTACTTTTCAACATACTCTTGTCTTAGCTCTTCCCACAACCTCTCAGACTCAGGTGTCAATTTCTCAATCCTAGAAATTTCCTTCCATCGTTTTCTTGGGAATCTTATATAATATTCAAAGGCTCTTCTCTTCCCTTCTATTTGCTCTTTAGTAAATTGCGGCATATCCAACACAGAACTATCAAGGTTAGATGGAGCTATGAGATCAGGATCCCTTAGGTATCCTTTTTTTATAGCATACTCCCTCAAAGGAGTACCCCTAAATGGTGTAAATATAGAGCAACTTGCAGTATCAGGATCAATAGCTCTATTTAGCTCGACTGTATCCATCACCAGCTCTGGAGTCTCATCTGGAAAGCCAATAATATTGTTTGTACTAAATGCTACTTCATATTTTTTTAATAATGACAAGGAACGTATTGCTTGTGTATTACTATAGTTGCGTTTAATAATATTGTTTCTAAAATTTTCATTCCCATGCTCAATTCCGACTCCTAACTTATGGAGTCCTACACGTTTAAGCAATTTTAGTTTTCCTTCGTTAATAGTAGTTGGGTAAGATTGGCAGTAAAATGGCAACTGAAATTCAACGTACATTTCACAAAACGCTTCAATATCTTCCAAGGAAAATGTAAAAAAATTGTCTGCCCAGAAAAACATATAATCAGCTTTTAAAGTATCAACAAAATACTTAATTTCTTCATATATTCTTTGTAATGATTTCGCTCTAAAATATTTTTCTCCAGTTTGATTCTTATAAATCTGGTTTTGTAAGGGTGAGTTACAGAATGTACAAATATTATTGCAACCCCTGTGTGTTTCAATGGGAGCCATTCTATAGATTTCTCCTTCCATAGCCCTATAAATCCTGTTTTCGTTGAATATTTCAAAATCACCTAAAGGCAATTCATCCAGTGGTATAGGGCAACCAATTTTATTTTTTATTATTTTTCCATTGTTCTTAAAACATAGATTATCTGTAGAAGAGTAATCACTCCCAGACTTTAACCTCCTAACCAAATCAACAAGAGCTTTTTCACCTTCTCCTACGCATACTATATCTATTTCATCATAGCTTAATGTATAATCAGGTGAAAAAGTTGCGAACAGACCTCCCATGATAGTTAATATTTTTTCATCACTGATAGTTTTTAGTAAGGAAATTCCATATTCGAAGGTGCTCTCTACACATGTCACACAAATCAAATCTGGTTTAAACTCCTTTGTTTTCGAACTAAGTGCCGAATAAACATCAATGTCATTTGTTGTCACAATATTTTTATATTTGTGGCTAGCCAGTTTATACATTAAATATTTCTCCGCAACCTCTTCAGGGTCAAGAAGGCCTTGCTCTTTATACAAACTTGTATCAAATAGCTCTACTGTAACACCTTCGCGTTTCAATAATGCAGAAAAAAGTGCAATTGTGCCGTACATAAGGGCCATTTTTCTTGGGTTGGGATAGAGTATCAGTACTTTAATATTTGCCATGTTTTATAGAGGAAATGATTAGTGTATAATTATAATAGTTATCATCACTTCATAATGATCAGTTTAATAATTTGTTCTATATTAAATTTCCAAATCGTATTATATTAAAAAGTTAATCTCCAAGAGAGTTGATGAAACTAGAAGGATTCCGAGGATTCGAGTGAAATAATCAGAAGTTTTAAGGACCTATTTACCCAACAAATCGCTCTGTCGGGAAGGTTTGATAAAACCATATCAATTACTTATGTTTAGGCCTTCAGTATCTGTAATATAAACTTAATTAATTCATTAAATAGTAAGCACTTGAATCCTTGAACCCTCTCTGCCAACTAATTGGGAGAAGAACCTGATAAAATTGCTATTATATTAAGAAGGAAAGTTAAACAAAATGACTTGAGTAGCATACGATCAAACGTTTCTATCTATAACCCAAGGAACAACCCACTTACAGGATAAAACGCTTCATAGAATTTGCAAACCAGAACACCATGTCACAAAGATTGAGAATATCCAGTCGGTACGCCCCAGAAATGACAATATGAACACAAGGGCACTTTATCTCTTTTACCTTCTCTGTGGTAGTTTAACCAATTAATCCTTTTATGACTGTTCCATATTTCTTCCAAGGATTGTTTTTTTGCATCTCCAATCACACCTACTCTTTTTGGATCGAACCTTACACATATAGATACTGCTCCTTTGCTATCTATAGCAAGGTGGTGTAGAAAATCCAAACACATTCCTATTTCAGGAACCGTTGGGTTTTTCTTATAGTTAAAACTACCCATCGGAGAATGAAGTATTCTCGTAGCGAAAACCAATTCAAATTTTTTGTATCTTTCCTGAGCAACTTCACCATTAAGGCGCAAAATAGTAAATGGTTTCCTGTCATTTTTTATTTTCAAGAATTCGCGTATTATATCATATTGTTCGTCAGCCTCAGGGTCATTTTCGAAAACAGAAATAGCAACAGTATCTATATTATCAATTATTTCATCTGCCTTTTCTAGAAGTAGCTTGCCATTGGTAACAACATTTGTAATCTGTCTATTAAACAATCTAACGGCCTCACCAAACCTGGGATACAGCAATGATTCACCATTATTATGTAATTGAACTACTATATTAGGTGGCAGCTGTTCTGCTATCCTCTTAGCTAGCTCAAAGTCCATATCACCATATTCCTGAGTTAGTTTAGGAAATTCTCTTTCTGTTTTTCTCCTTCCGCACATCCAGCAATTCTTGTTACACCTACCTGTAAGCTCGACGTTGACGTTTCCAAGTCCATTGAGATTATATTCTGTCATGTAATTGTCCATCCGCCATCTACGGTAACTGATTGCCCCGTAACATACCCGGATGCATCTGAAGCAAGGTAAATCAGCGCTCCACTTAGGTCCTCAGGCCTACCACATCTTTTAAGTACAGTCTTTCCCTTGAGAAGTTCAATAAAGTCATCATTTTGTGGTGCGTTATAAGAATTTCCGTCTATGTTAGGGAATGAGCCTGCTACTATTGCGTTGCATCTGATATTGTATTCACCATAAAACGACGCCGTATATCTTGTAAAAGCTAATAAGGCTGCCTTGGCCGCTCCATAACTCGGAGGGTTAAACACATCATAGCCTTTGTATAACCCAGGATCTGGGGAAACCACAGCATACATAGAGCTGATATTGATAATTGAACCACTTCGCTGCTTCTTCATCATCTCCCCAACTACCTGCGTTGCAAGGGAGTGCCAGTATACTCCGCTTTCAAAGCTCCTCATCCATTGCTGTCTTGATATGGTTTCTATCTTGCCAGAGGGATCATTAAACCCTGTAGCTTTGCTAAACTCATAAGCATTGTTAACGAGTATGTCTATATTTTCGTTGTTATCAACAGTGTTATTAAGACATCTTCTGTACTCATCTTCGTCATAAAAGTTCACAAGCTCACAATCCGCACTTTCGTCTCCATATTTCATGTTAAGAGCATGGGATAGTTCTTTTATCTTATTTCCCCTTCCAAACAAAATGACCTTGGCCCCTGCAGCAATAAGACATTCAGAAAACACCTTTCCCAAATACCCGCCCGCACCAGTTACTATGGCAGTCTTATTTTCAAGAGAAAATAATGATTGTAAATGGTTATCCGTCATCAAAACCTCACGACAAGAATTTTTAAACTATGAAAGGAAACGATGCGCTTGAGCACCTTAAGAATTGTCATGTTGTAACTTTAATATATACTCACACAATTGAAAATCTTCGTAGGTATCAACCTGAATGGAGTTTAGGTAGTCCATTTCATAGATAGCCATTTTCCCCGCAAACAAACCAATAGCTTCTCTAAGTACCCTGGGTGTATATACAAAAATAGAGCCATTGGCCTGATATTGTGGAGGAAACTCTTGTTCCCTCCAAAAGTCTTTACTATAATCAAAATTCACAGACTCTACGCCCTCTTTGCCAACTTGCCAAATATACTTTGTGAAATGGAAGGCTGAGAATAAGGCATCTACCTTTTTATCAACAAAAGCATGAATTGCATTGTCTATATCATCCTCTTTTCTAAAAGGAGATGTGCACTGCAAAAGTACCACAACATCTGGAATATAAAATTCTATATCCTTAAGGTAATCCAGAGAATGCAATAAAACAGACAATGTACTTGCCGTGTCAGTGGCAAGCTCAGGAGGACGTAATATTATTTCACTACCATACTTCCTACTTACCCTTGCAATTTCGTTATCATCAGTTGAAACGAATACACGATCTACAGAACGAGCATTCTTAGCATCCTCAATCGTATAAGAAATAAGAGGTTTACCTCCCAAAGGGAGTATGTTTTTACGAGGGATCCTCTTTGAGTCCCCTCGTGCGGGAATAACAACTATTACATTCATTCTGCACCAGAATGCTGCCAAGACACCCTTCTCAACTTAGTCATTATTGGCGCTTCCGAATCATAAATTTTAATTATGCCATCACCCATAGCTGACTCTATTGCCCTAACATCTCGAGTCAATCTCATAAGTCCTGGTGGTTCCAGTGATGCGGATTGGTCGCTTCCCCACATAGAACGGCCTAAAGTTATATGTCTTTCGATGACACAAGCTCCTAAGACATGAGCAGCCAGTGATGTTGGAAGCCCAACCTCATGACCAGAATAACCTATTGGCACATCTGTATATTTCTCCTTTAGAGTCAATATACCTTTGAGGTTTAACTCTTCTGTCATTGAGGGATATGTAGACGTGCAATGAAGAATAATCAGATTGTCTCTTCCTAATACTTCAACTGCATGATCAATTAACTGTATATCTGCCATTCCTGTAGAAAGCATTATTGGTTTTTTATATTTTCTATGGTGCCTTAAAAGGTTATCATCCGTCATAGAGGCGGAAGCTATTTTATAACAAGGAGGATTAAATTGTTCTATAAAGTCCACTGAGGCGTTGTCCCAGCATGAAGCAAACCAGTCAATACCTTTCTCTTTGCAATATCTATCTATTTCTACATGCTCATTATATCCAAATTCCAAGCCCCTCTTTAAATCTCCATTCGTTGAACCGAATGGATTTTCTCTTGGCCTCGTAAGTTCTTCTTTTGTATATACAACATCAATAGTGCGCTTTTGGAACTTTACTGCATCGCAACCGCTCAAAGCAGCAGCATCGATAAGCTTCTTTGCAATATCTAATGAACCGTTATGATTAATCCCTATTTCAGCAATAATATACGTTGGATACCCATCACCAACCATTTTATTTACTATTTTAACAGACTTTTTACAATGCATTTTACTTTATCCTCTCAAACAATTTTATCGCCTTGTCTATTTAAATTATCCCTTACTTTACGAAATCATCTTATTCTAAGCACCAAATGTATGTCAGATGTAAAATTATTTTTATCAATTTCTAATTGAAGACTATCAGTCAATGATTGCATCTTCTCATCAATACACTGATAGATTTTTGCAGACGAATTTATATTTTTTAAAAACGCCAGCATATGCCTATGCAAATCAACAATATCAGTTCCAAATCTCCACTCGGATACTCTTTGAAATTTAAACTTATTAACAAAGTAGCTGATTGATTCTTCTGTATATAAATGTGTGTGTCCACTGGAGACTCGCATTGACCTATGATAACTTTGAGGAAATAGTAGTTCAAAGATAACAGCGAGGCTAAACATAGGCAAAGAGATAAAAACGTATTTAATATTTTTATTAGTTGATATTGCGCTTAATGCCTCTGCGGGGTCCTTCAAATGTTCTAATACACCGAGGAGTGACAACACATCTACTTTTAAGCTTTTTAGTATATTAATCGTTTGATCATGATTGTGAATTTTTAATAGTCGTTGCTTATTAATCTCATTGCCAAATTTGACTTGTATTTTCGAAACATCTGACCCTTGTAAGTTATTAATACCAAATGACTTTAAAGCACGCAAAAAATAACCAGAACCTGCGCCAAAATCAAAATAGCTGAGATTGTTGGGGTTTCCTCCATCACTAAGCACACTTGTGTAAAGAAACTCTGCTTTTGGCATATAAATACTATTGACTCTGTATAAATATTCGCTCTCATTATCTATAACGTAACCGCCTTGATCCTGAAATCTTTCCCCACCATCTGCTGTATAGATGAAGTTATTGAATTCATTAGTATCTTCATATTGACCGTTTAAATGGTTGCATTTTTCACAAAAAACAAAACCAACATCGTATTTCGTAAAATCTGCTGTTTTACTAAGCTTATGGTTACAATTCTTACATTTCTCTCTTGTTTTCTGCTGTCTGTAATAATCGCATGTTTCTATTTCTCTTTTTACTAACAACTCAATATCGTCGAAATAAGCTTTTTTAATTTCACGTAGCGATTCAGACGATTTACCATATTTTTTTAATACCTGTGATTTTTTAAACTGCATATCAATACACACCTATGTTATTAAGGATTCCTGCAAGTAGCCAGCCGAAGTTCGTTAAACGCTTTATAATCAATGCCTTAAGTTGTATTTTATAAATAATTTTTCCTTGATGCCGGGTATATCAGGTTTACACATTGCCTGCAAATATTATTTTTATACCATTTACCTTCTCTATGTATAAGTCTAAGTTCTTTCATTTCTTTACTATGCCATGCTCTATAGATAGTATCATTATTTACATCACCTATCTTTAAGGCTGAACTAAACATCGAACAACAAGGTGTTATTTCTGAATTTCTTATCGTGACTCTTTGGAATGGTTGCGGACATCTAAATCCACCAAAGAACTGCTTATCAACCTGATCAGTAGCATAATACTCATCATAACCTGGCTCCAGCACTGGTGGAACATATTTCTGGATTGTTACTATATCGACTTTATCGATCCACATATTTTTGAAAATATCCACTTCATGTTCATTAGCGGCTTGTTTACAAAAACTTACACCAGTTACAGGCAGTTTATAGCTTAATTTATCTTTTATTTTAATAAAGTATAGGATATTCCTAATAACTTTCTTATAATCACCACCAATCCTTACTTTATTAAACGTTGCTTCTGTTGCAGCATCTAAACTAAATCTCAGACGTGTCAACCCACTATCTAGCAATGATTTTGCCCTTTTTTCAGTTAGTAGAGAGGCATTGGTGTTCATCATTATATCAATGAATCCATGCTTTCGAGCAAAACTTATGTATTTTTCAATATTTTTATTTAATAACGGTTCATTGTTGCCTTGCACTGAGATAGAAGGACAATTATGTTCTGCACCCTCTTTTACTATTTTCGTATACTTTTCCCATGATAAATGAGTACCAGAATAATATTTATGTGTCATTTTTTTGTTGCCAATTATACAGTGGGGGCACCTGAAATTACATCTTTGATTCATGTCCAATTGTAAGAATAATGGAAAATCAGTCGTCAATTCAAGTTTATTTGCCAAATCCCATTGCTTTCTGTATTCAATAAAATTATCCCCGATAATGCTTGATAGTTTTTCATTAATATCTTCTTCCACCGAGTGATGAACTACTTTACCATCTGTTGTATATTCCTTAAAGTTTATCATTTATTTAATTTACTGACTTGCCCACGTTCTTTGTACTCCTATAAAATGAACCTGCCTTACTATACACATAAAGTGAACTCGCAAAAACAAATCTTTTCACATCTACCTTTCTGCATGCCTCAAGGACGATAGTATTACCTAATATATTGACCTCAACACTTTCTATTGGCCTTCGAGCCGCCTCCTCTAAATCTGCAATACCTGCAAAGTTATAGACTACATCACAACCTTTAACAGCACCTTCTACAATCTCTTTATCCAATATACTCCCAACAATCATCTCCTGATCAGGTCTAAGATAGGGAGACTCTTCACAATCAAAAACGACCACATCATAGCCCACATCGGTGAGAGCGTCAGCCACATAACTCCCAAGGAAACCAGATCCACCAAAAACAATGGCTTTCACCCATCCAACTCCTTGATCTTTTCTTGAAGATGTATCATGTCACCAATCTTATACTCGCACGAATTTAAACCGGCATGATTTTCTGATGTGACCCTTAAAACAAAATGGACTCCAGTATCTTCAGCAGCCTTTCTATCTGATTCTGCATCTCCCACAAAAACTACCAAATTACTATTTAATGAATCTCTCCCCATTATTTTATCCACAATCTCCTTTTTTGTTGAAGGAGACCCGTAAATACCAGCAAAATATCCATCTATACCCTTAAAAGAAATAATCTCACGCAACTCCTTCTCTGGTGTTCCTGAAGCCACAAAGAATTTATATTTAGAATAATAATTCTCAAGAAATTCCTTTGCCCCTTTTACAAAAGGCGCTACTTTTATTTCATCAAGGACTAT
>Ga0187827_10006959_pt1 | contig 12723 bp, 11 predicted proteins | sample ETNtaG_39_FD_167969 | JGI IMG/M metagenome (GOLD analysis project Ga0187827, IMG submission 167969) | Marine microbial and viral communities from oxygen minimum zone, Eastern Pacific Ocean - ETNP2014_SV_150_PacBio MetaG (Illumina Assembly) | ecosystem: Environmental > Aquatic > Marine > Hypoxic... | reverse complement strand
TGGGAATACCTCCTTTTCCATCCACACCAGATCATAGTTACGATTGAGTAAGAGTCTGGCTGTTCTCTTGAAGAATGCATTTAAAGGATTTAAGAACTTTATTTTCCGCTTATCAGAATAGAGATTACCAACATATTTTTCATTGAAAAGAGGAGAAACTGATACATCGAGCCTTTCTTTTTCGAGATAGGGTAGGAATTGATAAAAGCGATAACGGCTGCTGGGACCGGCACGATCGTACCTAGTCAATAGCAGAATTTTCAATGAAAGTAAACTTCTCTGAAAAACTGTTGAAATAGGTGATCAATATTGGACTTCCCTCTGTATGAAATACCAACATTTCGGCACTTTTTTCTAAGATAGGCCTTATCTTCGTTAAGCAGGTGCCGTATTGGGGAAATACCTTCAAGGATATCATTATCGTGAAAAGATTTCACCACGACCCCTACATTATATTTCTTGGCATAAATATCATCCTCTGATACGCCCTCACACGTAATATAGGGCAACCCACACAGCAAATATTCAGCCACCTTCGTAGGTGATCGGAATTTCTGTGAAGGTGTTGGGGGAACAGCGCTAAGACCGATATCAGCTGCTGAAATATAATCCTTTACCTCTTCGTAGCTGAGATTTCCCGTTACGAAAAATGAGCTTTCTGGCAAGCCGTTTCTTTGAAACATCTTTCGAATAGTTTCATGATCATTAGAGGTCACAATTAGGAAAAAAATGTTGTCAATGTTATCAAAAAGTGTTTTACACAACTTTGCGATTTCTTCGTTGTAGTATAGGTAACCAAATTTCCCCAGATAGAGAAGTACGTGCCGATTTTTCAATCCGTAGATCTCCCTAATTTTCTCGCGACCTTTTGACTTAAATAAAAATTCATTTTCGTCCACACTAACTGGTGCCCGAACCACCCGCCCTTTTGCCTTAACGTCAGTTAATAAGTCGACCACATGCTTCGTTGATGCCATAACAAAATCAGCACGCTTACCCGCATATAATTCTATCCACCTGGAGATTCTGTGCTTAATACTACCTTTTCTCCAGATACCCAACTCTACAAGAAAATCACTATGTGGTTCATAGCAATACACGAGCATTTTCAAACGAAAAAAATGAGCACAAACTATTCCAATGGAGGCTGATAGATTCGTGAAGGTGACCAGTAACTTCGCTTTGGTAAGTTGTCTTAACTTGCCTATGAGAGCAATTGCTTGAAAAAGATCGATAATTTTTTTGATTATAATGAAATTACCTGCATGATATGGTACGGGATACCAGGAAATTCCGCTTTGCCGCAAAATTCTTTGTTCACGACGCACTTCCCCAACAGACAATGCATAATGTTTTTGCTCAAAAGTAATCAAGTAAAAGTGCACTCCCTGGGACTTTACAAGGGTCCGAAGATATTTCAGCATAAGGTTCTGGAACAGGGGATCCCGGTAGCTGTGGTAGATAAGAACTATAGCTGCTGAAGATCTCGTAACCATCGACAGTAAGCTCTGAGTCCAGTATATAGCGAAAACTCAGAATTAAATCCCATCTCTTTGATCTTGCTTATATCTGCACACCAGTTTTCTGGATCACCTTTTCTCTTAGAGCCAGAAAATATTATTTTCCCATCCCAGCCAAGTGCTTCGATAAAGGTTTGTGCCGCCTCCCTGATTGTTGTTTCAATCCCGGTGGAAACATTGATAACCTCACCTTTGAGTTTACTTTTTTGTGCAATGGTCTCACTGGCACGAACCAAATCCTTCACAAAGATATAATCTCTGGACTCATCACCATTACCTAACAATTCAACAGTCTTGCCTTCCCTTGTTTTTTGGAATAAATCCCAAAAAAGTTGTTTCTTCAAACCAGGACCGTAAGCGGAAAAAACTCGCATTGAACATGTCCTGAGGCCGTAAAGTTCTGCATATTCTCTACAAACAATTTCACTTTGTCGCTTGTGCCAGCCATAAGGAGAAATGGGAGCAACATCGGCATCTTCACTTACAGGAAGTTTAGAAGGTGTTCCATAAACCGCTGCACTTGATAAATTGATGAAAGCTGTGGCTGGACTTTCCACCCTGATAGCCTCGAGCATCCTCATGACATTGCTTACATTAAGTTCATAATCCATGATAGGGTTTTCAAACGAGAATGAGACATTTGCCACACCCGATGCATTCAAACAGAAATCAGGTGAAACCTTCTCAAACACTGTGTGATAATTTGGTTCTTTGCTTTCAACCCTAAAATAATCGATCAGTTTATAATTTTCAATGACGTCACAACCAGCAACATCATATCCCTGACTTTGATAATACCGCATTGCTGCGGTCCCAATAAATCCAATTGAACCGATTATTAATATTCTCTTCACTTACTCATGCCTTTATGAGATAACGGAAGACCGACCGTGCAGCGTTGTAGGGATCATGCTTATCAAAGAGATAACTGAGAAACATGATCCGTATGATTCGATATTTCAAATAATGAAAGCTAAACGTATCGGGTTTAAGGTCTACCCTTACACTTTCAAGCAATTTGAAGTAGCCTTCCTCAAGACCTGAGAAATCTTTCATAGCTGATCTGGGATTATCACGATAATAGAGGACAGGCTTATCCGTATAGTCATATTTGCGATTGTTTGAAATAGTAAGATAAAACAAAAGATCCTCAGCGTGGGTCATCCCTTCCCGAAAACTATATTTTACCCGTATATCATTTCGAATCATCCACGAAGGTCCAAAATAACATGAACCATAAAGTCTCAAAAGATTTTTATAAGGGACTCCTTTGAAAGTGGGAATATATTCGCGCCCAGTAGGTGTCATATTTTCATTCATGTATATAACCTTGCCGTCAACAAAGGAAACATCAGGTCTGCTGTTGAAGATTTTTTTTCGCGACATCAGGCTCTCAGGCGGCATAACATCATCAGAATCAAGAAAACAGAAGTAATCTCCACACATATGTTTCAGCGCCAAGTTACGCGCAGCACTCACTCCTTTATTCTTCTGTTCAAAATACTTTATTCTTCTATCGCTAAAAGTGCCAATTTCATCTTTTGAACAATCGGTACTACCGTCATTGACAATTAATAACTCCCAGTTTCGAAAAGTTTGAGATAGTACTGACTCAATTGATTCCCTTATGTATTGCTCACAATTATGAACGGGCATGATGATAGAAACAAGATTAGAATGCTCTTTAATTGGAAAATTTAGATAAAAACTTTTCTATTCGATTGATCTGAAGGCTATAAGTATTATTCTTAGCAAGATTTTTCCTTTTTTCAATTAACTCAGACAAATTATACTTGCTAAGATTATTAATAACGTGAGAAAACAAGTCAGGGAGAGTTTTATTATCATCTGCCATGCATATTATATCTCTATGATCACGGTATTCGTCAATATAATGACTAACAACGGGTTTGCCTGTACTTAAATATTCAAGTATTTTATGAGGATTAGCCATTTCAGCTTTATTTTTGTCACCAGTATAACAAATAAGAAACAAATCGAATTCTCTGAGATATGAAGGAAGATCTTCCGAAAGTATTGACCCTAATAAAAAGGCGTTTGTCGCCAATTTTAAATAACTAACGAATTGTTCATTTCTCAATGAGTTTGAGAGATTGCTTTTTCCAGTTGGACCGATAAAATAAAAATCAACCCCATAATTATTTTTTAATATATGAATTAAAGTTTCACAATCAAGAAAGGAATAGTGAAGATTCCCGATTAAGCCAACATTTACCTTATTAGGGCTATTTATAAATGATTTTTTTAATTTTTTAGTTTCGAGAAAATAGTCAGCAATACCATGATTTATTTTCAATTTAGGTTTATTAACACCCTTGTACCTTTCTAAAATGTTGATAGATGTGGCGATTATCAGATCAGCATTTCGGGCTATTGCTCTCTCAAACCTAGGCCTGTGTACATCAACAGGGTGAAAAATGTTAAGTTGAGCTCCAAATGCACTCATATATTGAAATGAAGAAGGATCAAAACTCCAGACTATGTCAATTGATAAATCAATGGAATTAATAATTTTATTAGCTAAAATTTTATGAAAAATTTTCCTAAATACAATAGGAAGTCGATTAGATCCACGAAAGAGTGGTCTATAATCTATTGTTTTGAGGTTCTTTTCTACGTCTTGAATATCAATCGATAAGGAATTAGACAACAGTGGCGGATTCAGAAAAAAAACTTTATTTCCTCTCTTTGCAAGAGCAGAAGAATAATGATGCTTAGAAACTTTAAGGATCCCCCACCGTTCAGGTGAAATTATAAGTATTGATTTATTATACATCAAAGAGCTACATAAAAATTTACGTTATTTTTTACATATCCTAAATATTATAAAATAATTGTCCTAAACATCACACAATTTTACAACAAACCATATATCATAAATTTTTCCATTGCGGAAACATATTTGGAAAACTTACTTACACGAAATGGAATAAATTGTGTTACATTTTGAGCATTAATATCATGATCTTGATTATATTTTAGTTCTAAAATAATGGGATTATTTAAAAGGGATTTCTCTAATCTTATTCCTTGCCAATGAAACCGACCAAATAGAATATTTTCATCTAGAGTCATTCTATATTTCTTGTCAAATGATTGAAAATAACATCGTTTGTATCTATTCACACAAACTGGTTTATTTAATTTAAGAATTTCATAAAGCATATCAGGCAAGTCGGAGGAATAAAGAATAGATTCCAACATTGAAGGATTCATAGATGAATTAAGTTCAAAAGGGATAAGAGAGAATATTTGCTTTTGGCCTAAATGACCCTTCTTTATTTTTAACTCTAATTTAGCTTTAATGTTTGAATTGAAGAACCTACCGTACCACCGGATTCTGATTTTTCTTTTATTAGATAAACCATTTATATTTTGGTTTAAGCTATTAAGATTTATTGAATCAAAATATATGTTATTTACAAACCTTGGTTCATAAACCTCACTGAACATATATGGATTTTGTTTAATGATTTGTAAAACATCATATTTGGAAAATTTCTCAATATAAAACTTGCGCTCAAAACGATAATTTTTAATAAATTTATATTCCACAATGATAATAATGACAATATAATGAGAATATTTTTATATCACATCCTTGATAATATGAAAGTGCCGTTAGATATAAAGTTTACAGGCCTAATTCGCCATTTTATTGAGAATAATGTCATTTTTATCAAATCCACATCAATAAAACTAACAATTGTATGAAGAGGATGATCAATTTGAGAAATATTTCTTAATGATAGAGGAATAGGTGTTTTTAAATAATCTAAACTGAAGTCACCTTGAATAACAAAATTTGAGTCTGACGTGACGTTAAATATTCTCATTATAAATGAATTATCTTTGTTAAACTCAAAATATATATTATTATCTATTAATTTACCTTCCCACATTCCAATTATATTCTTATTGAATGATTCACTTTTCATGGAATTATATATGAATACTAATAAAATGAAGATATATAGGGTTGATTTAATCCATTTAAAAACTCTTTGTTTTACTATTTGAATATTTATTTGGTTATTATGTAGTAGATTAGATGTTAAACTTTACGTATCAAATATTATATTTATATAATTATAAAATACTTTCATTTGCTTTATAAAACTATTGACTCAATAAATAATAAACCGTTTAAAAAGAGTTATGCAAAATAATAATCCGACAGATCCAAATATTGAACCAATAATAAAATACTTACTTAATAAAATGTTCAATAGACGTTGATGAAATTTTATGGGTATACTTGTTGAATGCCCGAGTATTCCTTGCCAATAATTGAGGTCGTAATTCTGTATTAACTCCATTCTTTTCCCACTCAAGGAAATTGGTGAAAATAGCACATTCCTGTCACGGTCTAATCTTACTTTAATAACAACATCGTTTTCATGATCACCCAGTCCTGTAGCAAGATATGTGATATTCGAATTAATATCATTCTGATAAAATATCGTAAACGCACCAGCTCCTATATCACCACTCACGAAATATACCCTTTTATCTTTGATTCTTTTCAATAGGGGTATGATTAATTCTGAAACAGTTAATGCATCCTCAGGATGCCAAGCTGGTCCATTAACCCAATCAATAATTTTGTCAAAAGGTGGATTTCCAATAGCCCAAAGAAGTCGATGAGAAAAAATAAACATATTCTTTATATTCATTTTACTTTCAAATATTTGAATTCTATTTTTAATGAATTCTAATTGATCATCCATAATTTTACCGTTATTTTCTTCACTGTCTAGAAAAACAAATAATTCCGAGGAAATTTCAAAACTGAAATAGGTTTTACCAAAGTGTTTAACATATAATTCTCTGTCTTCGAGATCATGATTACCAGCCGAATTAAAAACTGGATAATCGAGATTATTCAAGAAGGTCTCTTTCAATTGTTGAATTTCGACCTCATTAGATCTTTGAAAAATATCTCCGAGAAGAACCATAAATTCAATATCTTTTTCAGAAAAAATATTCATATTTGCTAATAAAGAGGCTGATGGGTATATCGAACTATTATGAGAGCCATAAATATGACCAGCCATAACAAATGTATATGAATCTTTTATTTCAGACATTTGTAATTTCTTATCGTTCAATGAATGTATATCTCCATTAGCAAATAAGTGGCAAACAAATAATTGACAAAAATATAATTTAGTTATTATTCCAATTTGTCTCATTTCTATTAATGATATTTTGAAGATTATTTACCTTGAATTTAATATTTTCACCATCCAGTATTAATTGCGATCCTTTTTGAACTAAATATGGTCTCTCAACATTATTCACATTAATATTGTTTGCCAATATATATGAAGCTCCAAATTCAGACTTTTTTTGAAATACAATTAATCCATATTTACAATCACTAATTTTAATGTTACTTAATGATACATCTGACATATCCTTACTCGCAAGTGCAATTCTTGATCCAATCACTGTAGTATGTCGGATGTCAACTTGACTCTTTTCTCCAATACTTATCCCTTTATCTCTAGATTTGTTAATAGTAACATCATTAATTGTAACAACCCCACCTGAAATATCTATAGCATCATTACCATTATTAAAAAATTTGGTATTTGAAATAATACCTTGAACGAAATCACCATCAAATGCATCATATTGATTATTTTCAAAGAATGATCCATTTATAAAAAATTCTGATCTCACAATATTCAGAGCGTCTTCCGATTGTGATCCGTTAAATTTGCAATTTAGAAATCTGACATTAGATTGGTAAAATGTAATTGCGCCAGTTATTCCTAACAATCCTCCACTGGGATTAGACATACCATAAAAGTTCACATAATTAAATTCAGATTCCTCATGAGCATTAATTACCAGAATTCCTTGATTATCGAAATTCCTTGATTGAATTACTATTGGATTATTTTTATTCCCCATAAAAAACATAGGAGAACGTGATAATATTTTGCTATTATTCTTCAGCTCTATAACAGCTCCACCATTAACATAAAGTTTGTAACCTGAGGGAATGACAAAATTCTCCTTTATTATATGTCGACCTGCATTAATCTTAATTTCTTTTGATAATTCATCAATATTGAGAAAATCGTAATTAAATATATTTACTTTTTGATTTTCAAGATATTCTTCTACTAAATCTTCATCAAAGTATGAATAGGGTACGATGGTTGATTCCCGTAAACTATCTACACCATATAGTTGAAAATGAATCTTTAGATATTCAGTCATGTTATCAAATAGGACAAAATTTGTTGGAATATCAATATTAAAATTTTTGTATTTTATAGGTTCAGAGGGTCGTTTTCTTCCTTGAATCAATAATTCTTTTCGAAATTTTATTTTCAATGAATCTTTATAAGATATGTGGTCTATTTTTATTGGTAAAGGCTGGACGTTACCCACTGTTATCTCTATACTATCATTGCCATGGTTTTTAACAAAGGCGTGTAATGATTTTAATGGATTCAATAAGTTTATTATATACCTCTGATTCTTATAGTAAATATTCTTATCAAAGTCCGATAAAAAATATTTACTCAAAATCACTTTATATTTATCAATGTCCTGATTGAATTCTTCAAAAAGTGAGTCTAAATAGTCTGTTGAAGTAATATGATCTAAAACCTTTATATATTCATGTAGAAATATATCATCCATAAATAAATTATTTTGAAAATCATAATATATTTCATCATCTTGCTCAATTATTGCTTTGTTAAGTATCTTTCCAGCATCTCCATCAAAAGCAATAGGCTCCAATAATGAGGTTACAGGATTATAATAGAATCTAAAATTATGCCAGTTTTTCGTACCATGCAGTGCACCCAATAAATCTGAAATGGCAAAAAATTTGGCTAATTTACTAGTGTCAAAAACATTTTGTGCTGCCAGTCCTCCTCTTCTAAATGATTCTAACATATTTCTACCAATTTTAAATTCACCACTAAGCACTGAATCACTAGTTACTTTATTACCTTGAAATACATCAACGTTACTTGAATAATATGATTGATTTAGGTTGTCACCCCGTACTATGCCGGTTCTTGCACGTTCTTTCCAAAGAAGATCCTCATTAAATTTTAATATTGGTCCTTCTCTTCTCCCATTGTGCTCTAATAACAATTTATCAAAATGTTCTTCAAGTGCATACAATCCGACATATTTCCCATTAATAGTAACATCAACAAACATATATCTAAGTGAAATGATACCTTCACTTTTCATAACTTTATGATATAACCATTCATGGAGATAATTCCTAGTGCCAGGATGGTGTATGCTAAATTTTTTCATCCCAAATAAAGTTTGATTTCCAGTTATTTTAACTCTGTAGGACCACATGTCACTTTTCAAGTGATCCATCCAATCGCCTTTCAATCTTATTTTTGATCTTAGTTTTTTATTATTATATGTTATAATAGAGGAAACATAATCATCTGGATTTGCAATCAATATATGCTTTTCTAACGCATTCTTTCGTTGATAAGCTAATTTTTGATAATCTTTATAGTTGATATCGATTATTATTTTTTCTACTGGAAAAATAAACATCCTGAGGAAATTATTCTTTACATTTGAAATTGGATTAACAATAAAGTTATACAATGGCCTAATGGAATATCCTGAACGGTGAACCAAATACCCCGATAAAAATGAAGTAGCTGTTATTAGACAAATTATTAATGTACTCGAAATAACTATACGTTTTCTAATTATCTGATGCGAAAATGAATATCTCTGATTATTCTTTATTAACAATTAAGCAAGACCTTTGTTATCAAGAAATGAGATTTTGAGAGATTTATTTATTTTTTGTAATTCTGTTTTACATTTGTTCAATTGATTAAAATCTTGACATTCTATTCGAAATGTTGATTCAAGGGATTTATCATCTTCATCAAACCTTGTTAAATCCACAGCTAAACAATTTTCCTTAATAATTGAAACAATTTTATCTAACCTGACTTTATCACTGTTATTATTGTAAACGGTTAAATAAAAATTTTGAATACTTTGTTCAGGCTTAAAATGGTTCCTAAATATTATCACAGAAACAATAATGACAAATGCCAACATAGTAATAATACCCTGATCAGCCCCCATACCTAAACCAATTGCTATACAAAGGAATAAATAAGAAAGCTCTTCAGGTTCTTTTACCGCTGCCCTAAATCTTACGATGGACAGCGCACCTACAAGACCAAGTGATAAAGCTAATGATGATTTAACAATGCTAATTATGAGCATTGTCGTCATTGAGATTAGGACAAAATTTCTCCCAAACAATTCTCTGTTCGATAAGTTTTCACCATATCTTTGATACACCCTGCTTAATAGATACGATAATACAGTGACTGCCATTAGATTAATTAAAAAATTAACTACTGGAACGTTTGTGGTATAGGTATTCAAAAATTGTTGAAATGCTTGATTTTGATTCATTGTATTCCTTTTATTATTAATGACATTAGGTTTTTCTTTTTCAACATGAATTAAAGCTATTTTTCAATTATCAATTCCATTCTATCTGTAGTTTCTTCAAAATAGTAATCAGAAATATGATTTTTGTTTTCAAAAATAAAATACATCATCATATCTTTCATATCAAACACATCTTCATAGTTCTTATAATATACAAGATCACTAACAAGTAGAATCGGAAGATTCAATTTGTCCGAAATTTTATTAGCAAATTTTATTAATGAATGAAGTTTTGAGGCTTTTATGTCTTTCAATCTTACATCTTTATATATAACTCGAAGCGTTTCGTCCTGAGCTAATTTGTTTATATTATGAATCAATACGTTAATTGAACTATTGACAGGACGTCCAGTCAAATCTAGTGTATTGATTTTATCTCTTTCTCTTTGATTCAATAAATTAAGAATTTTTCTCTCACCTTTCTTGGGTGACTTACCCCATCCTAAATTATTACGAGAAATTTTATTTATATTTTGTTCACAGTAATCAATCATCATTTTATGCCAGCCCCCAGGTAAATTCCCTCTAGACCTTCCACCTGAATTAGGATGCCATTGATGAAATACAGGAGTTATATATAAATCTAACCATTTTGTTTTGTAACCTTTTATTTCCAATCTACTATTCAAATCGAAGTCCTCAACTCCCCATATACTATAATTTTCATCAAAACCTCGTATCTCATGCAAAACATCTGTATCTGTAGCTTGAACAAGACCCAAGGCTGTCATTTCCCTGGGCTTAAATTTCACCGAGTGAGTCTTGCTTAACTTTTCCCATAACTCAAAATTCTTTGGTAAGGAAAATGCACTAGAGTGTAATTCAATATTACCACTAAGTTCTTCTATAAAATCATTAATAAAATCCGGAGAGAAGATCAAATCAACATCTGTTGTCATTATGTAAGAAGTTTCAACAAGCCTGATACCTATGTTTAATGCATGTGAACGATTCCAAACCCAACCTCTGGCATCAACATATATGTAATGACTAAAGCTATATGAGTTAACTAGTTTTTTAACACTACTTGATAATTGCGAATTACTACCATAATCAACGAACAAAACCCTGAAATTCTTATTTCTCTGTGCATCCAAAGAATCTAGACATCTTTTGACCCTAATAATTTCTCTATTTTTGTATCCAAATATTAGCGTTATAACTTCTTCCACGGGATACTTCTCTTTATTTTATTGTTCAGTCTTTCAATAATAGTCCGATTTAATTCCCATGGAGCTGGATTGGATGGTATAAAATTTATATTTTTTATCCCTGGAATTTGGTTATTATTTTTTATTTCTGATACCATTCTTGGAAAAAGTTGATACTTATTCAAAACGAGATCTCTTGCAATCTTCAAATATTTAATGTTTGTACTCCACTTATCTTCATTCAAGGCTTTCATAATAGTTCTAACTGAATCATTTGGATCAGATAAATCAATCATAATCATAGATTCCTTAGGAAAATAATCTGTTATATTTGGAGCGCCGTAATATATGGGCATTGTCCATGATAGAAAACAGTCAGCCAATTTTTCTGTCCAATAATGATCATAAGAACAACTTTCTATTGCGATACTGTACTTATAAGGATAAAGGGCATCAAACTTATTTTCAATTTCATTAATTCCTCGTCCAAAATAATCAATTTCAATTGTATTTTGATTCCTCATAAATTCAAGAAATTTCATCCTTTTTCTATGACCCTCTGTGGTACGCAAATTACTTGTAACAAATGATATTTTTTCAAGTTTATGAGAGGTTCCAATATTCAAATTCTTTAACTCTGTATATTCAATATCTATATGCCAAGGAAGTGAGCCATGGGTAAATTCTAAATTTTTCGTAACTGAATTCTGGCGTTGAGAAAAGATTTTATCAAAAAACTTGAACGAATTTACACAAAAACTATATTCTTCTATTGGAGGTTCCATTGATATAAGCCATTTATGACCTTCAGGACAATTTACTTTTAAATCATATGGAGGTCTATTACAAACAATTAAATAATCACATCTTTCTATATCATCAAAGGTAAATTGAATATCTTCCCATATCCCATCATTATTGGGGGTTTGGCGAAACATGGGCGTTTCTCGATTCCAGTCCTTAACAATTCTAACTATCATTAAGCCTCACCATTATACAAGAAATTAATCTTATTAAATAGAGCAGCAATTTCATCAATCGAATAATTAGAAAAAACCGATGGAAAAAGAAATTTAACGGATTGATAAATCATCTTTCCCACTCGATATCTCGAGCTAGTTGTAACCAATGATCCTATTGTCTTTCGCCAAGGTAGCATTAAATCCAATGTAATTCTATCATCATCAAATATTTTGGTTATTCTTGATATTGATCTCGGAGTATATTGTCTGTAACCATGATATAGATATAGCCATAAACATGCAGCGGATGGAAACAAATGAACTTGAACAAAAGGCCTTCTATTTAAATATAAATACTCTTTCAAAGACTTAAATAATTCTAAGTCGGTATCTATATGTTCAAGAACAGATTGAGTTATAAGGAAATTAGTATCCGATTCAATATAACCTCCAATATCCAGCACATTTGTTATTGATTTAAATTTAGCTTTTCTATTTTCATTAGAAATTTCAGACCACATTTTGTAATCGTCGGAAACATCAACACCTAAGTATTTGTTGATATTCTCTTTTCCATACTTA
>Ga0187827_10006958_pt1 | contig 12726 bp, 10 predicted proteins | sample ETNtaG_39_FD_167969 | JGI IMG/M metagenome (GOLD analysis project Ga0187827, IMG submission 167969) | Marine microbial and viral communities from oxygen minimum zone, Eastern Pacific Ocean - ETNP2014_SV_150_PacBio MetaG (Illumina Assembly) | ecosystem: Environmental > Aquatic > Marine > Hypoxic... | reverse complement strand
ACGTTCAGCTTCCCGCGCTTCGACTGAGCGCCGATACCCAGGTTCTTGAGGGCCCCGCCGATCACACCCATGGCGTGGCCCTTGAAGTGGGTGAGGGTGATGAGCACGTCTGCCGCCGCGATGGCCTGCGCGATGTAGGCCTCCTTGAGCAGATAGCCCTCAGGGAGGTCCACCCTGTAGTCGCTGGTGCCGATGAAGCCGTCGGCCACGATGAAGGGACAACCCAGCGTGGCCGAGTTGTACCCGTTGCGTTCGGCAGTTTGGAGCAGGTCTAACTCGGTGGACCTGGAACTCCAGGGAGAGTAGGTCTGGGTGGTCGTGTCGCAGACGAACGGCCTTCCACCCAGCTCCTTGATCCGGTCGGCCAATGCCCGGGCGTACACCGGGCGCAGGTAGGCCGAGTTGTTCCACTCTCCGCAGTGGACCTTGATGGCGACGATGTCATCGGGCTTGATCAGACCGTCAAGCCCGGCGGCATCGAATACAGTGAGCATCTTCGCTATCAGGCTGGTCTCGGGCGTCTCGGAGCGAGCGTCCATGAAGTAAACGTTGGACTTCTTCATCGTTCCACCTCAGCTAGACAGGCCGTCGGCTATAGTTTGCGGACTGTACCGGCAAGGGGGTCGGTCGAACCCGCGCTGGGGCTTCTCCCACCGGCGGCGCGCCAGAATAGAGTGAGATTAGCATCGAGTCCACGGCTTGTCAATGCGTTGCGCGGAGCGGGATTCTCCTATTTACCGCCGCCGACGCCGGACATCGTCAGAATGGGAATTGTACGGGACCAATACCGTCGAAGTTCCTCGATTCCATTTCCACCGGACGGCGTTTAGAATATTTTCTATCGGCGATACTGCATGCAGGAGAACACCCTTTGGAGGAAGCCCCAAACGTATATCGGGTCACGGTAGGCAAGGGCGAGTTCACGGGCGTCTATGCGCCCAACGTGTACCTGGTGGTCGGCGATGACGCGGCTGTTTTCATCGACACAGCCAACGGGACCGAGGAAGAGGTCCGGGCACATCTCGGGCCCTGGGACAGCATGGACAGGCCCCGCATCGCCGCCATCGTCCTGACCCACCGTCACCTGGACCACATAGGCGGGGCTGCCCGCCTATCGGGTGACACCGGAGGCGTCCTCTACTCCAGCCCGGGCGAAAGAAGACCTATCGAACGAGCCCTCGACGTCGTCCGAGTCGGCAAGACCGTGAACGACGGCGAGACGCTCAACCTGGGCGGGACAACCCTGGAGTTCATCCACGCGCCGGGGCACACGCTGGGTAGCCTGTGCGTGTACCATAGAGAGCAGGGCATCCTCTTCACAGGGGATACGATACTGGGGACCGGTTCAACGGCGATAAGCCCGGACCACGGGGACATGCGGCTCTATATGGAGTCGCTGCGAAAGCTCCTGGCCTACGATGCCCGTGCGATCTACCCCGGACACGGCCCGGTGATTTGCGATCCGCAGGCCAGGATACGGGGACTGATCGAGCACAGGATGGAACGGGAACGTCATATCCTGGACCTCGTACGAAAGGGCCGGAGCACGGTGGAAGAGCTGTTTGACGACATCTACCCACGGCTGGATAGCCGCCTGCACGACGCGGCCCACGGCCAGGTCCGGTCCCACCTGGTCAAGCTGAAGCACGAGGGCAAGGTCGTATTGCCTGGAGACGGTTCGGTAGAGCCCACGGACCCATTAAGCTAAACAAGGTTGTAACCACAGAAAAAATCATGATAGAGCCCGACGGATACGACGTGCTGACGTTCGACTGCTACGGTACTCTCATCGACTGGGAGACCGGCATCCTGGGGGCGTTGACACCCGTGCTCTCCAATCACGGTATCGAGCTTGACGGCCATGAGATACTCAGGCTCTACTCAGAGGCGGAGGCCGAGGTCGAGTCCGGACCATTCGTGAAATACCGAGAAGTGCTTTCTCGAGTCGTAACTGAAATTGGCGACAACCTCGGGTTTGCCCCGTCCGGAAGCGAGGTGACCTGTCTCGCCGACTCGCTCGGGACTTGGCCTACCTTCCCCGACACCGTCACTTCGCTGCGGAGCCTCAAAAGGCGGTTTCGGTTGGGTATAATCTCCAACGTAGACAACGACCTTTTCCAACAGTCGGCATCCCTGCTGGGGACCGAGTTCGACTGGGTGATAACGGCGGAGGACGCTCAGTCCTATAAGCCGTCCCGCAACAACTTCAGAATGGCCATGGACAGGATCGGTGTCCCGTCCGAGCGGATACTGCACGTGGCCGAGAGCCTTCGCCATGACATCGTACCGGCCGGGGAGATAGGCCTCGACACCGTGTGGGTGAATCGAAAGTGGGACCGCGAAGGAGTCGCAACCGCATCCGGCAACATCGAGACCTCCAACGCACAGCCGGGCGCCCAGGTGCCGGACCTCAGTACATTAGTTAGCCTATTGACTGCGGCCGCCTGATAAAAATATTCTGACACCGACTCCCAAGGCCGCGAGCAACTTACCGATGCGGCCAGGATAACGAAATACAGGAGCGCCAAATGAGCTTTCCCAACGTCGACCTCTTCCCCATGACCGCGGGACTCAACGCCCAGGACCATCTGATCCTGGGCGGGTGCGATGCCACGGATCTGGCCTCGGAGTTCGGCACGCCCCTCTACGTACTGGACGAGACCACGCTTAGGGAGATGTGCCGCAGCTTCGTGGGCGAGTTCACCGGCCGGTACGCCGACACCAGGATCGCCTACGCTTCCAAGGCCTTCGTCAATCCGGCGCTGGCCAGGCTCGTGGCCGAGGAAGGCTTGGGACTCGACGTTGTTTCGGGCGGCGAGCTGGCGGTGGCCCAGGCAGTGGATTTTCCGGCCGATTCCGTCTACTTCCACGGCAACAACAAGAGCCCGGACGAGCTGAAAATGGCATTGGCCTACGGCATCGGCCACATCGTGGTGGACAGCTTCCACGAGATGGCCGTTCTGTCGCGGTTGGCCGAAGATTTAGGCGACACTCAGAAGATCATGCTGAGGGTCTCGCCGGGCGTGGACCCTCACACCCACGTTCATACCACCACCGGTATCCTGGACAGCAAGTTCGGTTTCTCAATCGAGACTGGCGACGCCACCCGTGCCATACGCCAGGCCCTGGAGGCCCCGGGAGTCGAACTGGTGGGGCTGCACTTTCACCTCGGTTCGCCCATCTTCGAACTCGAACCCTACTCCATCGCCATCGACACGGTGCTGACGCTGGCGTCTGAGTTCAAAGACCAGGGCTTCGAGCTACAGGAGTTCAGTCCCGGCGGTGGATTCGCCATCGGCTACGTCCGAGAACAGCCGCCGCCGCACATCGGTGATTACGCGGAGGTGATTACGGCGACGATCAGGAGGCGCTGCGCCGACCTGGGGCTTGGGGAGCCGCGGCTGGTGGTCGAACCCGGCCGGGCCATCGTCGGGCGCGCTGGCGTGGCCCTCTACCGCGTTGGCGCCATCAAGGACATACCCACCGTGCGCAAATACGTGTCGCTGGACGGCGGAATGGGCGACAACATCCGACCGGCTCTCTACGACGCCCGGTACGAGGCCGTCGCCGCCAACCGCATGTCCGACCCGCCACGGGAAACGGTGACCCTGGCCGGCAAGTTCTGCGAGTCCGGCGACGTGCTGGTCAGGGACATCGAGATGCCGGTCATGGAGCCGGGTGACCTGGTCGCTATTCCCTCTTCGGGCGCCTACGCCCCATCCATGGCCAGCAACTATAATCTGAACCCCAGGCCGGCCATCGTAATGGTCCGGGACGGCGAAGCGCGCCTCATCCGCCGCCGTGAGACTTACAGCGACCTGATGCTCCAGGACATTTTCTGACCCTGGACGGCAACGGTTGAAACGCCTCGACGGCTGGGCATTTGCGGAAAGCTCCGCCGGTCAGCCGTTAGCGTCAGTCCACACTCGGTGTACGGGTCGCGGGTTCCTATCCGACGCCGCTTGGACCGTCTCGACTCTGCCGGGAGCCCTTCGTTGAATCCCCTTCGATGCTGGTGTTATCGTAAGATAATGTATCAGGTAAAAAGAGGTGGTCGGTGGCGGATTACTACCAACAGGAGCCGAGACTTCGAAGCCGGTTCTCGCTAAACCTGGCGGGTGGACAGGCCCCCGTCACCTGGGCGTTGCTGACCGTCAACGTCCTCGTCTGGCTGGCCATGGAGTACACCGGCAGCTCCGAGGACACCGACGTTCTCCTGGATTTCGGTGCCATGTTCGGGCCCCTCATCGCCGACGGGGAGTACTGGCGGCTCTTCACGGCCATGTTCCTCCACGTGGGCCTCATGCACCTTCTCCTGAACGGCTTTGGGCTGTTTGTCTTCGGAAGGGTGGTGGAGCGGGTCTACGGCTCGGTGCAGTTCACGGTCATCTACCTCCTTGCCGGTCTATCCAGTGGCGTGGCCAGCTACCTGATCAATTCCATCTCGATTGGTGCGGGAGCCAGCGGCGCCATATTCGGCGTGCTGGGAGCCTTCGCCGCCTATTTCTTTGCCCACAGGGAGGTGTTGGGCGAAACGGGACGGCAGACCCTCTGGGGCATCCTGGTTATGGCCGGGATTAACCTGACGTTCGGTTTCAGCACCCCTGGCATCGACAACTGGGCCCACGTGGGCGGACTGGTTGGTGGATTCGCGGTCGGACTGGCATTCATTGCCCGGCCGGCAATGCCGCCTAACGTGTTCAGCTTCCCCAGCCCTCCGACGATAACGAGTCGCGTCCCACCCAGAGTGTGGCTGCTCCCGCTGATGGTCGCGTCCATCGTCGGGGGAATCTGGCTGGGGACCGTCACCTTGCCCGACAACGCCGAGTCCCACCTGTACAGCGCCGAGCGCCTCCTAGAGCAACAGAGCCACGGCGAGGCGTGGGACGAGGTCGCCCTGGCTCTCGAACTTAACCCTATTTCCGGTCGAGCCTACCTGCTGCGGGGCCAGATACTGGCGGACCTTGACGATGTGGCCAGGGCCCGGAACGTGCTTGACCTGGCCATCACCATAGCCAGGCAGACGGGAGACCGGGATACCGAGGAAGACGCCATTGAACTCTTCAACGCACTGTCGTCGCGGTAGTTGTCGGACAAAAAACTCGACGGGAGGGAGGACGGCATGCTCAAGCTGGGCTGGCTTTCCACGGGCCGGGGGGAGGGCTCCAGGGGCTTCCTGGACCTCATTCAGGGTCAGATAGCGTCGGAGACGCTGGACGCCAGAATCGAATTCGTTTTCAGCAACCGTGAGCCCGGCGAGGCCGAGGGCAGCGATCTCTTCTTCGATCTCGTAAAGGGCTATGGGTTGCCTCTGGTTACGCTTTCCTCAAAGCGGTTCAGAAAAGAACACGGCGGCGGACCCATGTCTAAACACAGGGTCTCCTTTCACGCGGAGGTTATGAAAAAGCTCTCCGGTTTCAGTCCGGACATTTGCGTCCTGGCGGGGTATATGCTCGTCACCAGCCCGGAGATGTGCCGGCGCTACCCGATGGTCAACCTTCACCCGGCCCTGCCCGGCGGCCCAGCGGGGACCTGGCAGGAGGTCATCTGGGAACTCATAGAACAGCGAGCCGACGAGTCGGGCGTGATGGTCCACGTGGCCACCGAGGTATTGGACTCGGGGCCGGTGCTGACCTATTGCAGCTTCCCGATACGGGGCGGAGTCTTCGACCCGCTGTGGCGCGCCGTGGAGGGACGCACGGTCCAGGAACTCCAGTCCCAGGGCGAGGAGCAGCCGCTCTTCAGTGCCATACGGCGTGAGGGGATGCGAAGAGAGGTGCCGCTGTTGCTGGAGACGTTGAAGTCCCTGGTCGGTGGGCGGCTAAGACTGGCCGATGGGAATGTGGTAGACGCCCGCGGCGTAATGGTCGAAAAAACCTGCTTGAACGAGGGAGTCGAGAGGTTTCTGAGAGAGAGCGGGACTTAGGCGGACTTCTGTTCTCTGGCCGGCATGGGTATTGCCTCGCCGGACTCAGTCAACAGTGTGGCGTCGGCCTTACCCAGGATGGCGTCGGTGTCGATCACGCACTTCCTGATGCCGGACATGCTGGGCAACTCGTACATTACGTCCAGCAGCGTCTGCTCCAGGGTGGTACGGAGCCCGCGCGCCCCGGTCTTGTGCTTCATAGCCTGCTCTGCCGCGGCCTCCAGGGCTCCCTCGGTGAACGTCAGTTCCACGTCGTCCATCTCGAACAGACACTGGTACTGTTTGACGAAGGCGTTCTTGGGCTCAGTGAGGACACGGATCAGGTCCTGACGGTCCAGGCTGTTCAGGCTGACCACGACCGGAAGCCGGCCAACGAACTCGGGGATGAAACCGTACTCCAGCAGGTCGTCGGCGCTGACGTACTGGAGAAGGTTCTCGGTGGTCCCGGACTCCAGTCCGCTTGAGGAGCTCTGCTTGAATCCGATCGTCTGCTTGTCCTTGAACACACGGCGGTCTATTATCTCGTCCATCAGTTCGAAAGCTCCGCCGCACATGAACAGGATGTTGTCTGTCTTGATCTGTAGGAAGTCCTGATGAGGGTGCTTTCGGCCGCCCTGGGGTGGCACGTTGGCGGTGCAGCCTTCGATGATTTTAAGGAGCGCCTGCTGGACGCCCTCTCCCGACACGTCCCGCGTGATAGATGGGTTGGGGCTTTTGCGGGCTATCTTGTCTATCTCGTCGATATAGATAATCCCTTGCTCGGCGCGAGATATATCGAAGTCGGCAGATTGGATTAAGCGAAGGAGTATATTCTCCACATCCTCCCCGACGTACCCCGCCTCGGTCAGCGAAGTAGCGTCGGCGATGGCAAACGGGACATCCAGGATGCCGGCCAGGGTCTGCGCCAGGTGGGTTTTACCTGAACCCGAGGGGCCCAGCATCAGGACATTGGCTTTCTGGAGTTCGATGTCCTCGTACTTCCGGCTGGACCAAACTCGCTTGTAGTGATTGTAGACCGCGACGCTGAGGACCCTCTTGGCCCTCTCCTGGGCCACGACGTACTCTTCGAGTTTTTGGTAAATCCATTTAGGATTCATGCCCTTGGCCATCAGGCCGGAGGGGTCTCTGGGGTGGCTCGGGGTCTCTTCGGCGATGATCTGATCGCAGAGGGTCACGCATTCGTCGCAGATGAACACCCGGTCCGGCCCCGCTATAAGACGTCTGACCAGGGCCTGCGCTTTACCACAGAATGAGCACTGGTAATCTGTGCGGCCGCCCGTGGATGAGGTCATACTTGTTTACGATCCCGTCGGTGTCGTGCGCAATCTAGCTCTCGGTTGGAGCCGACGCCAGCACGTCGTCTACGAGCCCATACTCTTGCGCCTGCTCTGCGCTCAAGTAGTAGTCACGGTCGGTATCCCGGGCAATCTTCTCGTATGGCTGCGAGGTGTGCTCCGAGATGATCTGGCGGATCTTGTCCTGCATCCGCAGGATCTCCCTGGCTGCTATCTCGATGTCTGATGCCTGGCCCTGGGCTCCGCCCATGGGCTGGTGCATGTGGATGGTTGAATTGGGAAGAGCATACCGTTTGGAAGGTGCCCCGGCGCACAGGAGTACGGTGGCCATACTCGCAGCCAGACCCACGCATATCGTCGAGATGTCCGGGCGTACCAGACGCATCGTATCATATATCGCAAGGCCCGCACTGATGACACCACCGGGAGAGTTAATGTACACGCTGATATCGCGTTCAGGGTCCTCTCGGTCCAGATAAAGTAGCTGCGCAATGATGTTGTTCGCCACCTGGTCGACGATGGGGGTTCCCAGAAAAACAATCCGCTCCTTCAAAAGGAGGGAATATATATCGTAAGCCCTCTCTCCCCGGGCACCGCCCTCTACCACCATGGGGATCAAGCCTTCAGGCCTCTCTATCATCTCCGCTGTCTCCTTCTTCAGCCTCGTCGGTCTCATCTTTTTCCTCGGTTGGCACACCTTCAGGCGCGGGTTTCGGCGCGGCCGGGACCTCGCCTCTGGCGATGGCGCAGAGCCTGTCCACGGTCTTGTCCGCGACAAGCATGCGCCGGACCGAGTCCTTCATTTCATCGGACACCTGCTGCTCCTGGGCGGTTTCCGATAGCAGCGTCTGGATCCGCTCGTCAACCTCCTCGTCGGAGACCTCTGTCTCTTCCAGTTCGGATACCTTGGTAAGCGCGAACGTCCGCTTTAACCTCTCCACCGCGGCGTCGCCCATCTCTCCCCGCACCTCCTCCGCCGTCTTACCAATGGACTGCAGGTAATCGTCGGTCCGGATATTGACGCTGCGCAGCATCCTCTCCCGTTCATCTTCCATGTGCTCGACTTCGTGCTCAACCATCAAGGGGGCAAGCTCGATGGTCGCCCCGTCCAAGAGGGCCTTCACGGCCGACTCCTTATACTCCTGGGCGACCCTTTGCTCTGCCTCGGTCTTAACCCGCTCCTCCAGTTCCTGTCGCAGCGCGTCTATGCTCTCGTAGCCGTCGCCGACGCTCTTCGCGAATTCCTCGTCCAGTTCTGGGAGTATCCGCTCCTTGATCTCAGTCACAGTGACGGAGAAGTGTGCCTCTTTGCCGGCGATGCTCCCGTCGCCGTAGTCGTCGGGCATCGTTACCGTAAACTCTTTCGGCTCATCGATCACGATACCTTCCAGGTTTTGTGCGAAGTCGGGGATTGACCGGTTCCCGTCTTCGTCGAGGAAGAACACGGTGTCCTTGTCGTCCAGTATCGTGCGGCCATCGATGGTGCCGGCCGCCGACATGGTTACCGTGTCACCCATTTTCGCGGGCCGCTCCACCGGTTCCCAGGACGCCATTTCGGTCTGCAACTGCTCCAGCCGGCGTTGAACGTCCTCTTCGGAGTACTCCGCCTTCTCCTCCGGGATTTTTATGTCGCCGTAACTCCCAAGATCGATATCCGGAGTCAGCGGCACGGTGGCCTTGAGCTTGAAGGGCTCCATACCCAGCAGTTCAATCCTCGGCAAGCCGGCGGCGTCCACGTCCTGTTCTGTTATGGCCCGGCTCGTAAGCTCCGGGAGCATGGTGTCGAGAACCTCGTTGAGAAGACTCTCTCTTCCGACAACCTGCTCGACTCTCCATCGAGGGGCTTTGCCCTTCCGGAATCCGGGTATCAGGACCTGCGGAACAACGCGCCTGTATCCGCGGTCCAGGTATGTCTCCAGGTCCTCGTCCTCAAGCTCGATATTGAGGACAGTCTGCCTGTCAACGGCTTCTTCTTGGGTGATCTTCACCGACGGCTCCTGGGGAATCATTCGCTTAGATGATTATAGCATGGTGATATTCAATGCAAAAGGATATCACCTGCGGGGCAGTCTGTGCCATGCGATGGAGAGAGAACGAGTTGGAGTCCGATGCCGGCCCTCTCGAAACTTAACACGGGACTGAATGTTGTTTGCTATTCGACTGGTTCCAAGTGTGGCGAAGGCGGCTTTTTCCATCTATCAACCACCGTCAAAGTTCGCTATCGCCTGCCATCATCGTTTACAATTTAGGTGTGTTTCTGGATCGGAGAGGAACGAGGATGACGCAGAAATATCAGGACGAAATCGAAGAGATTTTAAAGCAGGCCGGCGAGATCGCGCCTGTCCGCAAAGGACCTGGCCGGAAACCCAGTATCTGGAACCTGGTGCTGCCCTATCTCCAACGGGCTCTCGGGGGTAAGGCACGGTCGGTATTGTCGGGCAGGATGATGCTCGCCGCTGCCGGGCTTTTGGTCCTGGCACTCATTTTCAGCAGAACTGTCCCCGGTATCGGCAGTCTATTGGCCGTCGTCGGTGTTCTGCTCCTTATAGTCGGTTACTCGATGGTGTTCATGAAGCCGAAAAAGTTCGAGAAGCGCTGGCGTGGGCGGGTGGTGGAAAACGAAGAGCCGTGGTGGAGCCGCTTTCGCCGAAAGCCCCGATAAGCTAAGACGATAGCCTGGTTCCCGGATCACGTTCAGATTCAAAAGAGAAGGGCCTCGTACCCACGAGGCCCTTCCTGTTTTCCGAAGTTTTTTGGCTGCGTCAGCCTAGACGGCGCACTCTCCTTCGCCGCGCTCCACGATGTACTTCACCGTCTTGTCCCAGTCCATGTAGGTCCCGATGGTCTCTCTGTTGAGTTCCGGGACGTCCTTGAACTCCGCCATTCTTGGCTCGAACACCTCGACACCGACCCTGGACACGAAGTCCCGGAACGGCTCACCTTCGTTGCGGCGGTCCTTGTAGAAGTCGATAATCCTCTGGAACGCCTCGGGCATCCGCTTGGCCGGCACCTTGGTCTTGACCCGTTGACCGAACCGGACGTCGGCGTTGTCGTAGCTTCCACCAAGGAATAGCTCGTACGCCGGCACCTGCCCGCCCGGACCTTTCATCGCCGCACCGTGGAATCCGATATCGGCCACGTGGTGCTGGGCGCAGCCATTGGGGCAGCCGCTCATCTTCACGTGCATCTGGTTCACCAGCGGGTCGTCGCCGTCGGCGTCGGTCAGCACGTTGGAGAGGGCCCGGCCCAGGCCCATGGCGGACGTGATGCCCAGCTTGCAGCTATCCGTGCCCGGGCACGCCACCACGTCGGTGATCTGATGGGCGCCCGACTCCCCGAGACCGATACGGTTCAGCTCCTGCCACACCTCGTAGAGCGCCGTCTCGGGCACCCACCTGAATGTCAGGTTCTGCTGGTGAGTAAAGCGGGCCCGGCCGCCGGCGTACGTGCGCGAAATGTCGGCCAGTTCGTGGAACTGCTCGGTCTGAATATCCCCCAGGGGCAGCTTAACGGTGACCACGCGATAACGCTCTTGCTTCTGGGACTCGACGTTAGTATCCACCCATCGTCGGAACTCCGGATCGTGGCCGTTGGTCTGGTAGCCTCTATCCAGAGGGGGGGCATCCTTGGCCTCGTCTTCCAGGAACAGCAGGGCGGTGGGGTCGAAGGACCTCTGCGCCCAGGGCTGCTTGAGTTCTTCCTCTACCAAAACCCTGAACTCGTCGATGCCCATTTTGTCGATAAGGAACTTGATCCGCGCCTTGCTGCGGTTCCTCCGCATCTCGTCGGAGCGATGGAATACGCGGATAACCGCCTCGGTTGCCCTCAGATAGTCCTCTACCGGGACGAACTCATACAGCGTCGGCGCCAGGCGGGGCATAATAGAGGTCCCGCCGCCGACTACCATCTTGAAACCGCGTTTACCGTCCACTATCTTCGGGATGAAACCCACGTCGTGAATAGGGGTCATGGCGCAGTCGCCCTTGCAGCCGGAGAAGGCTGTTTTTATCTTCCGAGGCAGTGCCTGGGTAAATGGGTGTCTCACGAAATAACGCGAATATGCCGCAGCATAAGGTGTAACGTCGAAGGGTTCCTCGTTGCATACACCGGCCATGGCACAACCGGTCACATTGCGCACCGTGTTGCCGCAGGCCTCCCGAGTGCTCAGTCCCGTGTCTCCAAGGAGACGCAGGACCGCCGCGGCGTCTTCCAGCGGCACATGGTGGAACTGAAAGTTCTCCCTGGTCGTGACGTGGCCCTTGTGCAGTGGGGCGAACCTCTCCGCGAACTCGCCCAGCGCATCGAGTTGGTCCGCGGTAACGCCGCCGAAGGGGATCTTGACCCTCACCATATGGACATCCGGCTGGCGCTGGCCATAGACGCCCTGCCTTAGCCTGAAAGGCAAAAAGTCGGTCTCGCTGAATTCACCGGCCTGGAACCGTTTCGCCTGTCGCTCGAAGTCTTCGATCTCCTCCGGCAGAATCTCGATGACTCGCTGAGTCCGAGGCTTCCACTTGGTCTGTGTCATTCCTTGGGGCTCCTTGTGCGGTTCTCCGACGTATCCAAACTTCCCTTGTTACGGTCTTGGCTGAAAATAAAAACCCCGCTCACATCACAGTTTGAGCGGGGCGCAGCAATATCTGCGTACGGTTCGCTGCCCCCTACGGCCCATTTCTACAGACGCAGTGCGCGACGGGTATCTTTCCTAGCATGATGGAGGATACTTTAGCAGTCCTTATAGCCGCTGTCAACAATTCCGAAAAGGTTTTACTGTTTTAGTTGCGTAAATGCAATTTTATTTGCCCCTGTTTCCGTAAACACCCTGGAGCAGACCTTCTCTCCGATCAGACATAGAGTGGTTCCGCCTGGCCGTCAAATCATACCCGGCTGTTCGGCATCTAAATTAACGAACAGCCCCCAGCAGCGAAGGTTGATGAGTCCGCGAATTCGGTATAATCGTATTGATTATCGTCGGCATCTGATACCTTCACAATACTCAAAACGCAGGGCCACGGGTATTTCTCATATTCGAAGCAGGTACCCAGGGGTGGGGAGGAAGTGAAGTGAACGATACGTCTACATTAATAAATCAGGCAGGCGAGGTGGAACGCGCCAGGGTCTGGCGCGGGTTCGTGTTTCCGGTGCTCGTGGCCGCCACGTCGCTGACGATTGCTTTCATCGGGGCCATCCTGGTTGGCGACGATAGAGGCGGCGATGGCGTAAACCGGTTTGTCGAGGCCCTGTCCGGGGACTCCCAGTCGTTCCTGGGGGGCATCGGATTCCTGGGGTTCGCCTTTGCGGCCGGTCTCGCCGCCGCCGTCAACCCCTGCGGATTTGCCATGTTGCCCGCTTACATGGGCCTGTACCTGGGGTCGGACTCCGATAATCCCGACTCTAGCAAGTCTATAATCCGGCCCCTGGGCAAGGCGTTGTTAGTAGGCGCCGCCGTTACGGCCGGTTTCATTGTGCTGTTCGGCGCGGCGGGGACGGTCATCGGTGTCGGGG
>Ga0187827_10006953_pt1 | contig 12728 bp, 10 predicted proteins | sample ETNtaG_39_FD_167969 | JGI IMG/M metagenome (GOLD analysis project Ga0187827, IMG submission 167969) | Marine microbial and viral communities from oxygen minimum zone, Eastern Pacific Ocean - ETNP2014_SV_150_PacBio MetaG (Illumina Assembly) | ecosystem: Environmental > Aquatic > Marine > Hypoxic... | reverse complement strand
CAGATGCTAGTTCGGCAAGGCCTGCTGGCAATATTTTTTTATTTAATGATAATATTTATCGTCCTTCTCAAAATTGCTCTAAAGGATATGGCTACGGAATTAAAATTAATCAAATAATCAAATTAAATGAGTATGATTATCAAGAGTTATGTATTAATTCTATCGAGCCAAAATGGGATAAAAAGATAACAGGACTGCATACATTGAATTTTTATAACAATTTAACAATAATTGATGCTAAAATGAAAAGATGGAAGCCGCTCTGGTAGTTTATTTTAGAAAATACAGTGATATCTTTAATTCCAAAAGTAGTAATTTGAAAAAGCTTTTTTAAATGAAAATTACTTTGGTAATATCTTCATTAACCGAACTGCCTGGAGGAGGAGCAGAACGTGTTATATCAAATATGGCAAACTTTTGGGCAGACACTGAACATAAAGTTACTCTTATTACTTTTGATAATGGTAAAAACCCTTATTACTTGCTGTCAAAAGATGTCAAGTGGGTAGCTTTAGATTTCCTGGGCAGCTCAAACAATTGGTTCGAAGGGCTAATAAACAATCTAAAACGTATATTTAAATTACGAAATGCAATTGTTAAGTCGGCACCGGATTCAATCATAAGTTTTTTATCAGCAACAAATATTCTCGTTTTGATGGCAACATGTTTTTTGTCAACAAATGTGATTATCTCTGAGCGGAACTCTCCAACTTGTCATAGGGCAAATCGTAGGACCTGGCATCTCTTGAGGAGATTTGTTTACCCTTATGCTGGTCACCTTGTAGTGCAGACACGAGAAATAGGACTTTGTTTTACAAACTACAACAGATCAGTGAAGGCTATACCCAATTCAGTAATAGTTTTACCTGAAAAAATGAAACAAGAGCCAGTATTTAGCCTACCTCCGGGGAAAAGAATTGCCGCAATGGGTGGACTGATCTATCAAAAGGGCTTTGACTTATTGTTAAATATTGTTTCAAGGCTTTTTGAAAAGTTTACAGACTGGAGTTTAATTATAATGGGAAAAGGGCCTCTCTGTGAAGAATTAAAAAATCAGGCAAAAAGACTTGGGATCGAAAGCAAGGTTTTTTTTCCTGGAAGGGTAATGAACCCCTTTTCCATATTGTCGAGATGTGATCTGTTTGTCCTGTCTTCGAGATATGAAGGTTTTCCTAATGCCCTGTTAGAGGCAATGGTGTGTGGACTGCCTCCTGTCAGCTTTGATTGTCACTCAGGTCCAGGAGAAATTATTAAGCATGGAGTAAATGGCCTTTTGGTTCCACCAGGAGATGTAAAAGCCTTGGAAGAATCACTTTATGTGTTAATGCAAGACGGGGGCTTGAGGTCTAGACTTGGAAAAGAAGCGATAAAGGTGCGAAGAAGATTTGCAATAGATAAAATAATGAAACAATGGAATAAAATAATAACATGAAAATTCACATTCTTACAACAAATAATTTTATATCATATTATTTCCTATATCCTCTTTTGGTTAATAAAGGCAAACTTAAAGAGTTAAATATATTTATAAGATATTTTGAAAAAATAGAAAATAGCATCTTTGATAGTGATGTTATTCTGCTTGATAGCAAGTTTTTTACGAAATTGTGGAGTGACAGAGAATATGTTCTTACCCTTTTGCAAAAGATAAAAGAAAAATGTTATCGTGTAATCTGGTTAGATTCAACGGCAAGCACAGGCACTACTCATTTTCAAGTATTGCCTCATGTGGACAAGTACTGGAAAAAGCAGGTGTTGAAAGACATGACATTGTATGAACGAAAATACTATGGTGCAAGAATATATACAGATTACTATAAAAATAAATTCAATCTTGAAGATGAAAATGTTCAAATGGTTGAGCCCTTGAGAAAAGAGTATATGGATAAACTATGCGTTTCATGGAATATAGGGTTAGGTCCACATTCAACAAATATAAAGCTATCAAATATTATTAGGATGGTCCCGTGGTTCTTAAAGGGAAGGCTGAAATATACTTATAAACTAAAATTTCGGACTCTTTCAAATAACAGGAAGCCAATATCGTTTCGTGGCAGTAGTAAGTATTCAAATAAAATAAATGCATTTCAAAGAATTAAGACAATAGAAAAGCTTAAATTAAGATTGATTGAGACAGAGCCAATAAGCCACAAAGAGTATTTGAAGGAGCTGAGAAGTTCGATGATATCTGTCAGCCCTTTTGGTTATGGCGAAATATGTTATCGTGATTTTGAAATTATCCTGGCTGGCGCTCTATTGTTTAAGCCATCAATGGAACATTTGAAAACTTATCCTGATGTTTATGTAAAGAATCAAACCTACATACCGTTTGAATGGGACTTCAAAGATTTTGGCAGGAAAATTGATGATTTGATTGACAGCCCTGAAACGATAAAAGAGATAAGCTATGCCGCAATGGATAGATATAAATACATATTGTCAGATCAGGGGCAAAACGAATTTTGCTTGAGATTTAAAGCTCTCCTCATGGACAACGGCTAGTATCCTTGTGATTTGTAAGTAACATCTTCAATGGTGTACACTGCTATTCAAACTTAATGACTTCATTTTGATTTTGGCTTTTTGTCTTGTGGAATTAGGAATTCATTTCTCAATATTTTTTGATTTTCGGTAATTATTTATATACAGTTAGTGCGTTGGAAAAACTAAAACATTATCGTTCTTTCGGTCAGTTGACATGATTGCACAGCTACGCCGCTTGCGGCATGGACCTTTGAAATTTCTTAATCCGGCATGGAACCTTTTGGGTAAAACCTATCGTTACGTGCTGCGTCGATTGCCAGTTGATTTACATGTTTCGAGTTATATTGGCCCGTACGGGCCTTTCAAACTCGACGGAAGGTTTGCCTTTACCAACTATGCGGCCCGAGGCGAACGCAAGAAGAACATCGGATTTTGTGCATGCATCGAACACAGCGTCGGAGCTACGTGCGTCATCGACGTAGGTGCGCAGATCGGACTGGTGTCCCTGCCTATGAGTACCAAGATGGCGCCGGGCGGGCGGGTGTACTCATTTGAACCTGCTGAATTCAACCGCTCCTTGCTGGAACGTCATGTTGCTCTCAATGGCATTAAAAACATTGAAGTGATTGGATGTCTGGTTGGCAAGGAGGACGCCGAGAATGTCGAGTTCTTCGAACTGGATTCGGACACTGGCCTTAATTCGGTCGTCCAGCGTGACGGAGTTGATGGTATGAAGCGATCACTACCCAGTCAGGTTTCCCTGGATTCCTATTGCCGCCAGCATAATCTCGAACCTCAACTCATTAAGATAGATGTTGAGGGGGCTGAGATTGATGTGCTGAAGGGGGCTGCCGAGATCATTCGCGCCTGTCAGCCGGTAATATTTCTTAGCGTTCATCCCAGCTTGATCGAGGCCCAAGGTTACAAGCTTTCCGATGTGTCTGTAGTTCTGGAGGAATTGGGATATCAATGCCGCACGGTCGAGGGTGACCCCGTCAAGGCGTATGAAGCTACCGAATACATTGTCACCGCAAAGGAGGTAAATAACATCAATGCTAGAAAACGTTAACATCGTTCTGCACCACAAGGGACTGATCGGCCTTGTCGTCGCGATTTATTACGATCTTAAGATACGATTTTTCCGTAGGGTGCTGAAGAAGCGTTATATTAGAAAACGCATTTATGATTATTGGATGTACTTAGATACCGAGGACCGTGGAATATCACGCACGCTGTTGTTGTTTGGCGACCGTGAGGCTGACCACAAGTTGATATTCGAAAAAGCTATCCGCGAGGGAATGACGGTCCTCGATCTTGGTGCAAACATAGGATATTACGTCATGATGGAAAAGGCCCTTGTTGGCAAAAATGGGCACATAATCGCTGTCGAGCCGGTCCCCTCAAACGTTGAAATTCTCAAACGTAATGTTGAGATGAACAAAATCGAGAATATTCAAATGCTGCAGATGGCCGGTGCTGGCAGAGACGGGACTCAGACCATGTATTTGACCAATACATCAAATCACCACACATTTCATAAAAAGGGTGCAGGCTTTCTTAGTGGTGAAACAATTGAAGTCAAAACCATGACCGTTCCTTCATTAATGAGGAAGTACGGTAAGGCAGACCTCATGCGAATGGACATCCAGGGGCATGAGGTCGAGGTTATGAACGGTATGATTGGGGCCATAGAGAGAGGCGAAATCAGTCCGATGATCGTGTTCGAGGTGCATCGGCGTTACTACGGCCCTGACAATGATATGGCTGCGACGCTACGATCCCTTTTCGCAAATGGCTACCATGGCCGCTACGTTGGCTCGTCTACGGAATCTGGGACTAAGATCGTCGAGAACATGGGATATGATGGCGGTCCCGAGATCAGGACTGATTTTATAACCCGAAAAGTATTTGAGAACATCGAGGACGAACACCTGGTCGATTTGGTTTGCCACTGTGGCGGTGTCAGGACTGTTCTTCTTGCCAAGCACGAAACGGCTTGAGGAGAGGCGCACGACAATTGGCCGTCTGATGCGCTACCTTGTCAGGTGTTCAAAAGTATCTATCTCTTTTCTTGGGCCAGTAATCATCTTTATATAAGAATACTTGAGAATATATACATAAATAATGTATGGAAGTTCCTATACAACCGGAGAGAGTTCATTGATTTTCGTTGAGAGTTATTTGTGACCATAAAAAAAACTATTATTGAAGTGTTAGCGTCAAAACGCACATTTTATTTTCTTATATTCACATGGATATTTGTTATAATTTTTTCAAATATTATATTACCACCCGCTCCTGACGATGGCTGGTATTTTGTAGTATCAATGGGCTTTTTATATAAATTTCAAATTGGGCAGTACGCTGGAGATGAGTTTAGATTAGTATTTTATCAACTACCGACATTTCTAGTGATACAAGGCTTATTTTATCATTTAATGTCATTATTACATATTTCATTAAATTGTTATACTTTCAGATTATTTAAGATGTTATTAATCTTAATGCTTTTTTCAGCAACATTTTATTTAATCAAGATTATCAAGCAAAGAAGTAACAAAGATTATTTAATTTACTGCAATATGTTTATGGTTATTTTATCAATTACACCTTTTGCTCAAATGTGCTGGGCAGTAAGGCCCGAGGTTTTAGGTGTATTTTTTATATTGTGCGGGGTAATCTTTTATTGTAAATGGGAGTTCTGCCAAAAAAAATCAAACGTATATTTTTTATTATGTGCGATATTTTTAGGATTATCAATAACAGTTTCTCCTAGTTTTACACTTGTAGCAGGAATTTTGACTTTTTTTATTATATTTAGAAATATAAGAGAAGGTTTTATCTTCAAATCCTTTTTATTTAGTCTTGTGGCTTCTTTGCCTGTTTTGATTGTTGTATGGTGGTTTTTGGCACATTATCCTGAGTCAATATTACAATTTATGGGTCCTGTAGGTAATAAACCACCTATGTTTGCGGAGGGATTTAAAACATTATTTGGACATGCTTTCATGCTTGGAGGTAGGTCAACTTCAATAAAAATTGTTTATGCCATTTATTGGTTCCCACTATTATTTCTACTAATAGCAGTTCCAAAATTAGTTTTGAAAAACAAAATGATGTATAAACAAAATACCGTTTATTTATTATCAGGAGCTCTTTATTTTACTATTATCCTACACTTATCAATAGTAGCTGGGAGTAATACATATTTCACAATAATTTCTTTTTTTACCGTGTTGTTATTCACAATCAATTTAAAACTTGAAAGAACTATTTTAGAAAAAATGTCTATTAATAGAGGCCTATTACCCGTGTTGTTAATAAGTTTAATGTTGACCATTTCATCATATTCTATAATACATTCTATAAAATTCCTTTTTTCTGAAAAACAATATTATTATGCACCAAAAACTCGTTCAGCAGTTTTTAATCAATTGAAATCTGATGACATATTGTTTCTTAATAATGGTATGTTAATACCCCCTTTTGCAGAATTGTTTACCATGCAATTTCGAGGTATTTCGGATACCAAAATATATCAAGTAATGCCTATTTACTTTTCATTTAATCCTGAGAAAGGAGATAGGTTTTTAATTAATAAACTAACGCATATATTACCAGAAAAAACAATTTGGGGGACTGAAAAGGTTAGTTTAATTTATAGCAATGGAAACAGTAAAGTAAAAATGAGGTTACACAAATGGAAAGCTGGGGGCCTTAAGTATGTGAATTTTGAAAATATAGAAATTGTATATGAAAATATAGATTTCATATTTTTTAGGCCTAAATCCATATCTGTTAGCTAAAATTCAAAAGTGTAAACCTTTTAGTTGAGTGTTTATTTTTGAAAACGCTATTTTAATGTAAAATTCAGATAATTTTACTTTTCCCCACAGATTTTATGCAATACTCAGGTAACTATTAAAATGGACAGTCAAGGATAATTTGAAACAGAAATGTTGATACAAGAAGCACTGCTAGAATTAAAACAAAGCATGGCAATTATCATGGTTGCGCATCGTCTTTCTACTGTGAAACATGCTGATAACATATTTGTGATAGAGAATGGAACTGTATGTGAGACTGCAAGGTACGATGAACTATTGAAGAGGAAGGGTAGGTTACGTTATCTTGATTCTCTGCAAAGTGGTACAGGCGCAATCTCTGCATAAACGATTTCCAAAACTTTGATAACTTTTCTGGAATGGTAATGATTGGTTTAAACAAGGAGGATTAGAGACAAGTGCAAAATGCTACAGTAGCGAAACCAAAAGAATCGAACCATCTCTCATTGAGAGACAAATGGGCAGTTATCCTTTGTGGTGGGCGGGGCAGCCGTCTTGGCCAATTCACTGATTCCATTCCAAAAGCACTTGTTAAAGTTCATGATAAAGCCATTCTTTGGTACTGCTTTTTAATGCTTTATGGACATGGTTTTCGGCATTTTATTTTTCCACTTGGTTACAAAGGTGAAATGATTAAGGAGTTCGTCAATCGGGAGTTTGATCGGCACAATTGCAAATTTTATTTTGTCGATACTGGCGAGGACACACCTATATCAATGCGCTTAAAGAAGATCGTAAATATTATTCCTGAAAGTGAAGACTTTTTCTTACTAAATGGAGATACTTTCTTTGAGTTTAATTTAGAAAAAATGTATAATCTTCACATTAAGAAGAATGCACTTTTAACGTTGTCCTCGGTTGAAATTGTTTCAAATTATGGCATTATTATTGAAGAAAATGGCAAGGTCGTGGATTTTGCCAGAGAAAAAAAGGTATCTTCGTTTTCTTTAACTCGTGATCATTCTCTCAAAGGTTATGTTAATGCGGGATTAGTATGGCTTAATAAGGATGCTTTGCGTTTAATTGATTTAGAAACATGCCAGAATCTTGAACACGAACTCTATCCAAAAATTATTGAAATGGGAAAGGCTGCCCATTATAAAATTGACGGCAATTGGTTTGCCATCGACACACAAAAAGATTTAGAAATAATAAATTCAAAAGTGACAACCCAACATAACATAGGAGAAATTGTGAAAGCTGCAAAAAAAGACCTGGCTACTCGATATAGTTATCAAACGCGTTATTTTAGTGATGTCGAAACATTAAAGGAAAAGATTCTGAATAAAACAATTATTCCTCATCAGGTGGAGGTGCAGCCCGGTACTAAGGCCGGAAGACCAATTTGTTGGCTGAATTGTCCTTATTGTTATGGTCTGTCAACTAAAGATTCCGGAGAAAGATTGCCAGACGAACGTTACGTTGAGATCATGAAGCAAATTGCCGGTGGAGGTGTTAAGAAGGTCATTTTTGCTGGTTATATAACCGATCCTTTGAATTATCCAGGTATTGAAAATCTATTAGAAGTGGTCGTTAATAATCGACAAATCTTTGGCTTTCATACGAAGGCTATTCGTGTTTCAGATCGTTTAATTGAGCTTATTACAAAAAAAAATATTGCTCCGATGAGTTATTTTAGTGTTAGTGTTGATGCCGGCACAAATGAAACCTATAACATTGTTCATGGGAAAAAGACTATTAAGGCCAAAATCTACGATAGAGTGTGTAATAACATCCAGAGAATTGCAAAAGCTCGAGCTATTTCAGGTGCTCCGTTGGATATTAGCACGACTTATTTGATCAACAGTTGGAATAATAAGGAGGAAGAAGTTCTTAAAGCGATCAATGACTTAAGAAATGCTGGCTCGGATTTAATCAGGTTTACTTTTCCGCAAGTTCCCCGAGGTTACAAAAAGAAAGAAAAAGATGAAAATATTCCTTCTCGTGAAGAGGTGCTGGAATATATGGAACGTTTGACGCCAATTGTTAAGAATGAAAATAGCAAAGATTGTAGAGTTTTGATTATGGATTTAGATTCAGATTATGAAACTTATGATGTTCATCGATCACTGCCATGTTTTGCCCGTTTTATCTTTCCAAGCATTGGTTTCGATGGGTGGTTATCCCATTGTTCTGAATCAGCCGCTCCACATTTTCGAGAGTTATCCATCGGGAATTTAAACGAAAGGGATTTTTGGGATTTGTTTTATGATTATGATGTTGAGGATTTTGGTAAAATGATCACCCGGGCAAATAAATTGATGGATAAAACTTGTTGTAAATGTGATCGAAAAGAGCATGTTGTTAATTCATGTTTAAAACAGGGTGGTGCTTTTGATGGCATTTGCCAATAAATCTCTTCGTATAGCGATTTGTGGTGTACGAGGAATAGGTCAGACCCATGCAAGAATCTTTCAGTCTTTAGGGGCAGATGTATGTGCCGTTTTAGGTTCTTCCAAAGAAACAGCTTTAGATGCAGTTCATCAGATAGAAGAATCTTTTGGCATCAAAGCTAGGGCATTTCATAGACTGGATGATTTATTTGAGAAAACAAAACCGGATGCTGTAAGTATCTGTACACCGGCAAAATACCACTATGATGCAATTCTTGCCTCCTTAGACAGAAATATTCCTGTATTTTGTGAAAAACCTATCTTCTGGAAGGAAGGGATTAACAGAAAAGAAATTGAAGATAAATTAGGAGCAATAGAAAAGCACACCAACAGAAAGGTTTTTGTAAACACCAGCAATGCTAGTTTTATGGATCATGTGATAGAAGCCATCGGTTCGAAAAAAGATATCCGTTTATTTGATTTCAAATTTTTCTCTCAAGGTCCACATATAGGGAGGGATATCGGACTTGATTTATTACCTCACGGAATTTCATTATTACTAAGACTCTTTGGTCCACAGAAAATAGGAAGGTTAACGGAGGAAATCGATAACAATAATTATAAATGTTCGTTTTCATACGCTGAATGTAATGTCAATTTTGACTTCCAGGAGCTTGCCGGTGGTGATAAAGATTTTGTTATTGGTATTGATGGCAGAACATTTACGCGTATTCAAGAGGGATTCGGTGCGACGTATCGCGTTTGTTTAGAAGATAGCCAGACCGGCAAAAAAATATATTGCGAAGATCCTTTTGAAGTTTATATCAGACGGTTTTTAAGATATTGTCTAAACGGGCTCCAAACAGAGGAAGACAGCTTTGAAGAAGCCGCAGCAAACTTACGTCTTATGGCAGAAATACTTTTAGGAAAAGATCAATGACTTCAGAACAGCCATCCATATTCAATTACAGTGTAGTTATTCCTGCTTATAATGAACAGAATAACATCAAACCTCTTTTAGAGCGGATTGAGAAGGTTATGGCCGATGTGGATGGGACATATGAAATAGTTATTATTGATAACGGCAGTTATGACGGGACACAGGTCATTCTCGATGAACTTGTTGGGATATATCCGTCACTCGTGATTGTTACGCTTAGTCGCAACTTTGGCTATGACGGGGCCATCACAACTGGTCTTGAGTACGCCCAGGGCAGTTGGGTCATTATCATGGATGGTGACCAGCAGGATCCACCCGAGGTCATTCCACAGCTCATTAACAAAACGAAGGAAGGCTATGACATCGTTTACGGTATACGCGCTAAACGCACCGAAAGTTGGTTCCTGGCACTCCAGATGATGATTTTTTATCGTCTCTGGAAAAAAATTGCAAATATTAATGTCCCAAAGGATGCCGGCAATTTCAGTATCATCAGCCGAGAGGTGGTGGACATTATCAAACGTATGCCCGAGCGCAACAAGTTCATCCGGGGTTTGCGTGCCTGGACGGGTTATTCATCCACGGGGCTAATTTATCAGCGAGAGGAGCGCATCCTTGGAGAAACCAAATTTTCATTCCTAGCGTACTTAAACCATGCGTTAAATGGTATCACCTCTTTCTCAACAGTTCCTCTGCGCATGTTCACGTACACAGGGCTGGCAGGTCTGCTGATGTGTTCAACGTTTGGCCTTTTCCTCTTGCTGACGAAGGCCTTCGAGCTGTTCGGCTCCAGACTTCTAAGCTGGAACATACCGACGGGTACCACAACTGTGGGTTTGCTTGTTCTCATTGCAATTAGTATCAACCTGTTGGGCTTCGGCATCCTTGGCGAGTACATTGGGAGTATATTCGAAGAGGTTAAAAAGCGGCCGAATTTTCTTGTTCGAAAAATAGTTCGCTCCAACGACATAAACTTTTTTGCCAAAACCAAAGTAGAAAAAGAGAGTGAGCATAAAAACAACAATAATTAATCCTCCGCAGATCTTTACGAAGAGTCAGATTGCCTCAGGCGTAACCCCGCCATTGGGTGTTGCTTACTTAGCGTCTTATTTGATTAAACATGGTTACCCGGTTCAGGTTATTGATGCTTTAGGCGAAAATCCTGAACAAACAGTTGCCTTTAGAAAAGGTTCTTTTTTAAGGGGACTAACTTTTAAAGAGATTATTGACAGAATAGATTCTGATTCACGTATAGTCGGTATATCAAATTTATTCACTTTCGCTTATCCTGCTGTTGAGGAGCTCTACCAGGAAATTCATCGACAACATCCAGACAAAAGAATTATATTAGGAGGACCGCATCCTTCTGCGCTATACGAGGAAATATTATTAAATCATCCTGAAGTCAGCTATGTTTTTAGAGGGAAAGAGGGAGAGCAGGACCTGCTGAAGCTCGTGATGTATTTTGATGGCAAGCTCAAATTTGAAGAGTTAACTGGAATTGCTTCACGTAATGAAAGAGGTGATGTCATTGCCTTGAAAGATACTGTTCGTATAGAAAATCTTGAAAAAGAAAATATGCCGTTTCCCGATAGAGATTTACTTCCTATGGAAAATTACATAAAGGCTCAAGAAGGGCATGGTCCGTCATCCGGGCGTTGGACAACAATTCTAACAACCAGAGGTTGTCCATATGGTTGCACTTTTTGTGAATCAAGACAGACCAAATGGGTAGCTCGTACTGCGCAAGATGTTGTTGATGAAATGGAAGAATGTATGGGAAGGTGGGGAATTACAGAGTTCCATTTTGAAGACGATAATATGACATTTGAGAAACGTCGCACTTTAGCGATTTGCGATGAAATTGTTAAGCGCAAAATTAATGTCAAGTGGCAGACACCGAACGGTATCCGTGCCAGTCGAATAGATGAGGAAGTTCTTGTTAAGATGAAGGAAAGTGGATGTGTGCATATTACCATAGCACCTGAAAGTGGTTCACCAAGGGTCTTGGAAGACATTATAAAAAAGGGAGGAGATTTTGATTTAGATCAATTGAAAAAATGCGGGACGTTTGCCCATAAGATTGGTTTAAAAGTCGCTGCATTTTTCGTTTTAGGATTGCCAGGAGAAACTAAAGAGGATATGAAAATGACCATTTCCTATGCAAAAGAATTAGCTAAAGTGGGAATCGATGAGGCTGTCTTCGGGTTGTTTATACCGTTGCCCGGAACCCCATTATGGGATGAGGTCAAAGAAAAACGTATAGGTATGGATTTTTTAGATCTGCTTTCAGTCGGAGATATGACAAAGTCACTCTCATGGAGCGATTATATAACAGATGAAGAATTGCAGGCTTATCGTCGAAAGGCCTACATGGCTTTTCAGATTACCCGGATGGTTTATCATCCCGTTGTTTTTTTGAAAACATTCGTAAATGTTTTAAGAGATGTTGAAACAACAAAGACAGAAAGAACATTACGGCAGTATCTAAAAAGATTTAATATTAAGGCAAAAAAATATATAAATAATTGATAAAGCTTAAACTGCCAATGGTCTTTTTTTTATACAAAATGCTGATTTGTAAATGTTGGCTGAAAAAAGAGTAGGTATATTTATGGGTGATGAGGAGAAAAAATTAAATGTAGCGCTGGTAAGAGGTCCTGTTGTCTTTGGAGCGGGCTCTATCAACAACGAGGCAACACCTGCGATCGGGTTCGCTTATATTTCAGGATACCTTCGTTCAAAAGGTTACGATGCGATTATTGTAGATTCAATAGGAGAAGGTTTGAATGTTATCTGGCCATTTAAAAAGTATCCGGGATTTTACTGTCAAGGCCTTCCATTTGATGCCGTTATAGCCCGTATACCTAAGGATACCGATGTCATTGGTTTTTCAGGAATGTTTTCCGGGGAATGGCCTGTTCTGAGAGATTTAATTATTAAGATTAAGAATCACTTTCCTCATGCCCTATTTGTTATAGGAGGAGAACATGTGTCGGCCTTGCCAGAATATAGTTTGCGTGATTGTCCGGCACTGGACTGCTGTATCATGGGTGAAGGAGAGCACACCTTTTATAGCTTATTGGAAACCTACAAGGGAAAAGGCAAGATTCAAGGCGTATATGG
>Ga0187827_10006951_pt1 | contig 12729 bp, 11 predicted proteins | sample ETNtaG_39_FD_167969 | JGI IMG/M metagenome (GOLD analysis project Ga0187827, IMG submission 167969) | Marine microbial and viral communities from oxygen minimum zone, Eastern Pacific Ocean - ETNP2014_SV_150_PacBio MetaG (Illumina Assembly) | ecosystem: Environmental > Aquatic > Marine > Hypoxic... | reverse complement strand
CATTACCAAAATCTTGGATAAAAAAAAATCAAATTAAACGTGGAAATATTTTATCAATAGAAATATTGAAAGATGATAGTTTAATAATATATTTACCCAATAAAATTATAGATTTAAAAAAAATAGAGATTATCTATCCAAATTTAGATATTGATAAAATAATAAATGAAGTAATTGGAGCATATTTATTAGGATATGATATAATCCAAATCAAAGGTAAACAAAGATTAAATTTTAAAGATATGAAACAAATCATTCAAACAGTAAGACATTTAGTTGGTCTTGAAATAATAGAGGAAGATGCAAATTCGATAACAACACAATTTCTTTTAGAACCAGAGACTTTAAATCCTAAAAAATTATTAGAACGAATGCATGGATTGGTAAAAGAAATGTACAAAGACGCGATAATTTCTCTACTAGAAAATGATGAGCAATTGGTAGATATAGCTATAGAAAGAGATGAAGAAGTAGATAGGTTATATTTCTTATTAGTAAGATTAATTAGAAGTAATATACTAAATACCAAACTTTCAATTAAATTTGATTTACTTTCAATAGATTATTTAGATTATAGAGTAGCAGCTAATATACTTGAAACTATAGGAGATAATTCAGTAGAATTAGCTATAACAGTGAAAGAGTTACGAACAATGACTTTGAAAAGTCAGTTAAAGAAACTTTTACATGAATTTGTTATTGAGTTAAATGATATTCAAGATTTATCAATTAATTTATTTTTATTAAAAAAAATAAGTGATAGAAATAATGTAATTAATAAATATAATAAATTAAATCAAAAATTGTATAATATTGAAAATTTAATGTTAGATGAAAAAAATACAGTTATAAGAAGTTCATGGACATTATTAACAACATTAGACAAAATTTTGAAATCAATGAAAGATATTACAGATTTAGCGGTGCCAATAAAAATTACGTAGTTTTATGCCATACTACACGATCTGGATAATCAGTTATTTCAATTTTTTTATCATTTAAGATTTGTCGAATTTGATCTGCTTCATTAAATTGTTTATTTAGTCTAAATTTTGTTCTTTTATCAATTAACATTTCAATTTCTTTCGCTTCTAATTTTGTTACATAAGGTAACTTAAATCCATAAATATCCATAATTTTTGTTAGTTTCTTTTCAAATGTTTTTTTAAAGTTTATAGAAAGTTTACCTTCTGAAGCCGTACGATTAATTAATTTAATAATTCGCATAAACGCTCCTAATGATAGGGGAATGTTAAAATCATTATCTAAGGCTTTTTCAATATTTAAAAATTCTGTTTTTAAGGTTTTAGTTAAATTTTTTATATTTGAATTTAAGTTTATAGTTGATTGTAATTCAGATATTGCATTTTCTATCAATTTCCAATTAGTTACAGCATTCATTACTGTTTTCTCATTATAATTTAAAGGACTACGATAATGACTAGAAATAACATATAACCGAATAACATTAGGACCAAATAATTCTAATATTTTATCTACAGAAACAACATTACCTAAAGATTTGGACATTTTATTAGATTCAATATTAACAAGTCCAGTATGTAACCAAATAGACGCGGGATTTTGGTTTGTAACTGATTCAGATTGTGCAATTTCATTTTCATGATGGGGGAAAATTAAATCATTACCGCCGCCATGTATATGAAAACTATTACCTAAATATTTCATTGCCATAGCGGAACATTCGATATGCCAGCCAGGTCTTCCATTTCCCCATAGACTAGACCAATTAGGTTTTTCATTTGAAAATTTCCATAAAGCAAAATCAACAGGATTCTGTTTTTCATCATCTACACTAATTCTTATTCCTGATTTCAATTTTTCAATTGTTTTACCAGATAATTTACCATAATTGGAAAATTTTTTAACATTAAAATAAATTCCTGTAGTGGTAACATATCCATACTTTTTTTTCAAAATTTTAGAAATTAAATCTTGAATTTCACTAATATGTTTGGTAGCCCTCGGATATTTAGTTGCTTTTAATACATTAAGACTGTTAAAATCCTTAAAATATTGTTTAATATTTATATTTGCTAATTTAGAAGAGGAAATTTGTTGTTCTTTTGCTTTGTTGATTATTTTATCATCAACATCAGTAAAATTTTCGATAAATATTACTCTATATTTCTTGTATAATAAATATCTTCTAAGCACATCGAATGTAATTATAGTGCGTGCGTGACCGATGTGTGATTTATCATAAACAGTAACACCACAAAGATAGATTTTAATTGTATTATCTGAATCAGGATATATAATATCAAGGCGTTTATTGAAAGTGTTATATATTTTAATATGATTTTCAGATGGCATCTATAATAAAAATAATAAAAATACTATTAATTTTAACATTTTGGAAATTAATGAAATAAATATTTAGGTATACAAAAATAATAACATATTATATGCTGAAAAAATTTAATTCAAAAACTCCTAAAATAGGAAAAAATGTGTTTATTGAAAATAGTGCACAAATAATTGGTAATGTAGAAATTGGAGATAATAGTAGTATTTGGTTTAATGCGGTTATTAGAGGTGATGAAGATAAAATAAGGGTTGGGGAATCAACTAATGTTCAAGATGGATGCGTGTTACATGTAGACAAGGATTTTCCGCTTATTATATTAAATAATGTAACTTTAGGTCATGGAGTAATAGCACATGGGTGTAAAATTAATAATAATTGTTTAATTGGAATGGGAGCAGTGATAATGAATGGGGCGGAAATTGGAGAAAATAGTATTATAGCAGCAGGTTCAGTAGTTAGAGCAGGAATGAGAGTGGAAGCGAGATCAATATTTGGAGGAGTACCCGCTAAAAAACTACGAGATGTAACAGAAGAAGATATTAAATTAATTAATCATCATACTGAATTATATTTAAAAATTAAAAACGAATATCTAAGTTAAGAATCGAGTTCTGTTATTTCATCATTGTTTTTCTCTAATTTTGCAATAGCAGTTCCACGATCACTTTTACCATAAGAGGGAATTTTAATTCCGACTGTTTTAGCTAATCTTTTATGAGATTCATCATCAATCCAATCTACTTGAAGATAATCAAAAATTTCTTGGTCATTCATACCAATTTTTTTAGCTTCATCTACAGTGATTTGATATGCTTCAATTTCTGTAGGTCTATCAACATATTCATAATCTTCATCAAATAAATTTTTACCATCTATAAATTGTTTAACATGAATTAATTCATGAACCACATCTAAATATAATATTTTATAGTCACTATTTTTTAGATGATGGGTATTTACTACTAAATGTCCATCATCGTCACTAACTCCCATATATCCACGTCTAAACGAATTAAATTCAACTTCTAAATTATTTAATATTTCTACTACATTTTCACCAAAAGTTTTTTTAATAATAGGAACTTGATCAAAACCTTTAAAAAAATCGGTAAAATTATATCGATTTAAAAGTCCTTCTCTTTCAATTTTGGTATTATTAAATTTATTAGTCATTTAAATAGAAATAAGAAAGTTATTCACATATATAAAATATTAGGTAAGAAAATTATGGGATTTTTTCTAATAGAGATATTAACTGGCTTTCTAGTTCATGATGTTCATTAAAATGTGTATTTGGATCTTTCATTAATATATAGCTCCAGTAAAAACCAAATAGTCCAAAGGTAATTAGTAATAATATTATGTAAAGTAGTCGATTTCGACGTGGAAGATTATAAGTTCTTTCATATGTATATGATAAATTATATTGATTTAAAATAACACGTAAATCTTCAATACAATGATTCTCATTTATTTCATGTTCATAATAAACTTTCATTAATGTAAGATAACTAAACAGGACACCAATAATATTTATTATAGGTAGAACAGATAATACAGCCCAGAAAATGGCATTTCGTTGTATTTCCTGGAATTTAATAGATTCTAAAGAATTTGCAAATATTTTATTAGCTTCAGAATCGGGGGTTTTTTGCTTTAAAATATTACTAATTATACCGAAAAATTTTTGTTGGCGTTCAAAATGATCGTTACGTCTTTGATGAAGCATATATAGCAAATATGCAGACAAAATTGCACTAAGAATGCTGCTAATTGCGCCTAAAATTGAAATATAAAGTATTTTTGGCATAATTGTTTCTAGAGCTACTTCTTGTTGAATAGGATTTAGATTTTCTATATTAATTAGATCAATGACTTGTGGAATAACCCAAAGTGAATAAAGAAGACTGGGCAACATTGGTAGTATAAGCCAAATTTTAGGAGAAATATATCTATCAGATTTTATATGAGAATCATGTAAATTTTTAAGATTAACTAAACTCAATTAATAAATTATAGTATCAGTTAGTTAAAAATCTTTTTTATTCAAATAATTTTGTTAAATCAATTTTATCTAAGATTTCTTTTGGTATAGTGCCAACTGGAGGATATTTATCTAGAGTAGGATTTGCTGTAGCGTCAATTCCAAGTTTAGTAATAATTCCTTCAGTAGTAGTAGTTGGATCTATACCAGAACCTCGAACACCAGGAACTATAACAATATCTTGATCTGATCTTACACGTGTACCAATTGCCCACCAAACTTGACGTGGATCACGAATATTTATATCATGATCTACAACAACAACATTTTTTGAGTAAAATTCACTACCAAGTGCTGCAAGTATTGCACTTTTACCTTGGCCTTCAGTTTTTTTCTTAATAGAAATAAAAACAGTCATTGCAGTTGGAAAATGTACATCTTGAACTGTAGGTACATGGTTTTTAATTTTATTTAATAGATTTACTTCCATTGGTACAGTTCCAAGAACTAAGTGTTCATAATGAGCTCCACTAAGAATTGTTTGATAAATAGCGTTTTTTCTATGAGTTATAGATTTTACTTTTACTACTTCACGTTTACCTTTTCCAATAGTATATCCAGTAAATTCTATAAATGGACCTTCATCTTCACGAATTTTTGGTAATAATTCTGCTTCTAGACAAATTTCAGAATAAGCTGGTACATCAGCATCTACAGTTTTACATTTAACTATAGGAATAGCTTGACCTAAGATTCCTCCAGCAATACTTAATTCATCTACTTCAAATTCTCCAGTAAATAATATTCCAGAAGACCAAGCCGGATGGCTACCAATATGAATAGAAATAGGTAATGCCTCATTTTTAGCTTCTGCACGTGTATAATATTCCCATAAATGTCTTCCTTTTGTCATATAAATACCCAAATGATTTTTATTTTGAATCATAAGTCTATTATAACTAGAATTTCGTATACCAGTTTCAGGATCTTTAGCAGTAACTATTCCAGCACTAATATATGCACCACCCTCTTCCTTATGAAAAATAAGTTGAGGTAATTTGAATAAATCAACTTCAGATTCTTTAATAATAATGTCTTGAACTGGAGCAGAAGAAGTGTATTTTGGTGGAATTGAATTATTAACTGCGGTTAAATATTTTTCTCTCATTTTATTCAAATCAGTTTTCATTCCAGCAGCAATTCTTTTTCTAGAAGCATTGACATTAACAATTGTAGGGAACTCAGTACCCTGAACGTTATTAAAAAGAACTATAGGGGTTCGACGTTGTTCTTCTAATTTAGTTATTACAGCAGATAATTCCAATTTTGGATTTATTAATTTATTAACTTCAAGAAAATCATCAGAATGGTAAGTTTTAATATATTTAATAAATGATCTTAAATCTTCTACCATAAATACAAATATGATTTGCGTTTAATAAATTTGTTCTTTTAAATTTATTTAATTAAATTTGATGTTATAAAAATGTTCAATAGATCTATTTAGTATAGGGTCGTAAATTTTCATGGAAAATTGATTTGAAAATAACAAGTTTTGTTTTGTTGGAAAAGTGCCAGTAAATAAAATAATTCCAGTTTCTTTTATATTTAATAATTTTAACATATTATCAATTTTTAAAATATCTAACAGTTTACCTTCTTGATAACTAACGGATTTACCCTGATTTTCAACATTGGATGTAATTATTAAATTATCCCAATGATTTTTAACATCAGTATAATCCCAAACGATATTTGAAATAATTTTTGGGCAAACTAATTTAGATTTATGAAAATCAACTTGTTCAATTTTTCTATCAGTATGATCGCTACCAATTGTAACATACCACTTATTTTTATCAATTAATATAACCGCTTCAGCTTCACCACTATTTTGGTTTCCAGATACGGAAATTTGATTGCTAGTTGATATCAAAGAATCAGGTAATATATATGATGTAGGAGTGGATTTAGGCGATTTTATTCCTAATTTTTCAAGTTCATGAATGTGTTGTAAAACTAGATTTTGATTTCTACCGGTAAAACCTGCACAAATAATTTTATCAACATTAAAATCGATATCAGTAAATTTAGATTGGGAATGAAGCTGTAATTTTATATTTTTCAAGATAAATCTTATTTTAAATAATATCGCATTTCTATTGTAATACAACCTTCAGAAGATTTGTATGGGCCATGAACCATGCCTGGAGGTCTACATGCATACATACCTTCAGTAAAAAGTTGTTTTTTCGCTTTATCATAAAGTCCACCTTTAATTATGTAAACTTCTTCCCAAAATTCATGTGTTAAAGTTTCATGTGTTTCTGCACCAACATCAAATTTTAACATTCTAGTATAATTTCCTAAATTTTTATCACTACTTAAAATTCTTTCATATGTACCAGGTGCATTATCAATTGGTAGCCATTCGAAATTATTCACATTTAAAAATTCTAATTCTGGTTTACTCATTATAGAAATATAATATATTCAAATGATATATGTTTTAATAAAAAAAAATTTAAAGATACTAATTCTATACTATTATTTATGTTATCCAGTAAAAATTTAATTAATGGTGAATGGTATAAATCCAAAGAAAATGATGAACTGAAATCATATAACCCAGTTAATGGAGAGCTAGTAAGTGAATCTCCAAGTTCAACTATTTCAGACCTTAAAAATGCAATAGACTCAGCAAGAGATGCATTCAATAAAGATGATTGGAAAGAAAATCATACTTTAAGATGTAAAGTTCTTTATCAATTATCAGATTTAACAAAAAAATATATAAATGAAATTGCTAAAACGCTCACGCTAGAAAATGGTAAAACATTATCTGATTCGATGATGGAGGTAAAAATATCAGCAGATTTATATGAATACTATGCTGGAATGGCTAGAAATGTTTATGGAAGAACTGTAACTCATAATTCTAAATCATTAAGTTTGTTAATTCGTGAACCTTTAGGGGTAGCGGGTGTTATAACACCGTGGAACGCTCCAATAATATTATTAGCAAGATCATTAGCTCCAGCATTAGCTGCAGGAAACACAGTTGTAATAAAACCTGCAAGCTTAACATCTGGTGTAACATATGAATTTATTAAATTATTTAATTTAATTCCAGATCTTCCTAAAGGAGTGATAAACTTAGTAAGTGGTTCTGGAAGTAAATTAGGGACAGAACTAGCAAAAAATTCAGGAATTGATATCATAACTTTCACAGGAAGTACAGAAGTGGGAAAAGAAATAGTAAGAAATTCAGCAGAGAATTTAACCAGATTATCGTTAGAACTAGGAGGAAAATCTCCAAATATAATATTAAAAGATGCGGATTTTGAAACTGCAATAAAAGGAGCTATAACTGGTGCGTGTTTATCAACTGCTGGACAAATATGTTATACTGGAACTAGAATTTTAGTAGAAAAATCAGTTTATAAAAAATTTATGAATAAAATCAAAACAATTATTCCAAAAATGTTAGTAGGTGATGGGATGAAAAGTGATACAAATATTCCACCAGTAATTTCATCTGGACAACTTGAAACTGTAATGGATTATATTGAATATGGAAAAAATAATGCTAAATTGTTATTAGGTGGAAATCAAATGTTAGAAGGTGAATATAAAAAAGGAAATTTTATTGAGCCGACAGTTTTTTATGATGTACCAGTTGAGTCAAAAATATCACAAGAAGAAATTTTTGGTCCTGTATTATCAGTGTTTGAATTTGAAACGGAAGATCAAGCAATTGACATTGCAAATAATACAGTATATGGTTTAGCTGCTGCTGTTTGGACAAATAATATAAATAAAGCAATTTCACTTGCACGTAAGGTGAATGCAGGAACAGTGTGGGTCAACAATTATGGAAAAAATTATTCTGCTGCAGAATCTGCAGGATTTAAACAAAGTGGTATTGGAACATTAAGAGGTCTAGAAGGATTAAATGAATTTACTCAATTAAAAAATGTTATAATAGAAACAGAGTAATTATTTTATTATACATGTTGTATTTGTTCTTTTTTTGATGAATTTGTTTTTGATAAATATTCTGGTAGTTTATCAATAATTTGTGTTCTAGTTGGCCACATATCATTTGTATCAACTCGAACATCTAAAACAGATGGTAAAGAAGAAGCAAAGGCACGTTTTAAGGCAGGTTTTATTTCTTCAGGTTGAGTAACAATTTCACCATAACAACCAAGTGATTCAGCTAATTTATCATAACGGGTACTTTCAGGAAAAGTAGAACCCATACCTTTAGTATATTCTTTGCCTAACATATGAATAAATGGATGTTCTTCAGCACCCCAACATAAATTATTGGAAACGATAACAACAATTGGTATATCATATTTTTTAGCTGTTTCTAATTCCATAGCGTTAAATCCAAAACTTCCATCACTAGTAATAACTATAACTTGTTTATCCTTTTTAGCTAATTTAGTTCCTATTCCAAAAGGTATTCCTGGACCCATATTTCCCCAGTTTCCATGAGCTATCATAAAATGACCTGGTAATTTAGCTCTTAAATGTCTACGTGACATTGAACCGATATCTGCACCATCCATAATTACATAAGCATCATCTTTAATTGTGTTTCTAATTTCATGAATTAAGCGTCCAGGTTTAATTGGTTTAGAGTTATCTAAACCGTCTTTATTAACTTGATTTTCATATAAATCACTCTGATTTTTAACAAATTGTCTCCATTCATTTTGTTTTGCATTTAAGTTTGTTTCTTTACTTGCTGTAATTAAAGATTTTAAGACTTCTTTTGCATCTCCAACTATGCCAAGATCAATATTTCGAAATCTTCCTATTTCACTAGGTTCAAAATCTATTTGAATAAATTGAGCATCAGAAGATATATTTGGCCATGATGATAAAACTTCAAATTTAGCACCTACTGAAATAATTAAATCAGACTCAGGAACAATTAACCTTGGTAAGGCTGTACGATTAAATCCTATACAAACTCCACCAAATAATGGGTTATCTTCAGGAAATATACCTTGAGGTAAACCAGCTTTAGTTACAACAGGTACTTGCATAAGATTGGCGAATTCTTCAAGTTCTGGCCATGCTTTAGACCAATATGCTCCATTACCCACCAAAATTACTGGTCTATTAGCATTATTTATCATTTTAACTGCTTTTTTAGCAATATCAATATTTATCATAGGAGATGAGGACGCACGATATTGTATAGGATCTGGAGAGTTAAAGGCATCAACTTCATCAAAAAATGTATCACTTGACATTTCGATTAAGGTAGGTCCTTTTCTACCTGCTGTAGAATGACGAAAAGCAGATCTGATATGTATTGGTAAATCATTTGCAGTAAAACATCTAGTTCCCCATTTTAAATATTTAGAATATAATTCCAAATTATTAAATTGGTGACTAGTAGCTTCTTTAAAATAATTAACTGGTAATCCACTTTCACCAATAGGAATTAGGGCTAACATTGGGCTACATTCATATGAAGCACCAATAATTGCATTTGCCATATTAGCAGAACCACATCCACCTATACCAAGACATACACCAGGTTGATGAGTAACTCGTCCCCAAGCATCTGCAGCATATGCAACAGCCTGTTCATGTCTCATAGATATGATTTGAATTCCTTCATCTATACATCCAGCATAAAATGGACCATATTCAATTACTGGAACAGTGAATAGATATTGAACTCCTTCTTTACTTAATGCTTTTGCGGCTGCTTTTCCTCCTCTCATAATTAAATAATAAGATATTTTTTATAAATAAATTTATTTGTAAAATTTCAAAATATGTATGTTAAAATTTAAAAAATAAGTCTTTAATGTGATACTGCTGCTGCGGCTTTTTCACTAACTAATTTTTCTTCATAAAATCTTGAGAGTTTAAATGGATTTATAAGATTAGGAGTTTTGCCGGTGGATATAAGTTCAGCAATCATTTTTCCAGATATTGGAGCTGCTTTAAATCCATATGTTCCCCAACCTACATCAAGTATAAATCCTTTAATTTCATCAACACTTCCCATAATAGGACAGAAATCAGGAGTCATATCACATATACCGGTCCATTGTCTTAAAATATTAACATTTTTTAAACATGGCATAATTTCTGTGGCATGACAAGCAATTTGTTCAAGTGTGTCAAATGTAGATTTCATACTATATGTTTGATATGGATCGATTTCCGCTCCAAGAACAAATTCTCCTCTATCTGTTTGATAAATATAAACATGTAAATTTGCTGAAACAATAATTTTATGCATAAGTGGTTTTAAAGGTTCAGTAACACACGCCTGTAAAGGATGAGTAACTATAGGTAAATCAAGATTTACCATTTTAGCAATAGTTGAAGCCCAACCAGCAGTTGCATTAACAACTAAATCGGTTTTAATTTTACCTCGATTTGTAATTACACCAGTAACAGAATTATTATGAGTTAAAATAGACTTGACTTCAGTAAAAGGGTGAATTTCAATACCAAAATTTTCCACATTATTAGCAAATCCCCAAACAACAGCATCATGTCGTAAAACTGCTCCTGGAGAATGATATAATGCGCCTTGTATAGGATGTTGAGGATGATTACTAGTATCTACAGTTGGAGCAAGTTGTTTAATTTCTTGAGGAGAAATAATTTTACTATTAATATCCATTAATTGATTCATATCAGCTCTAACTTTTAATCCATACATGGCCAAATCGCTATGACCTAGGGTTAAATGTCCTTGTTGTGAAAAAAGAAGATTATAATTAAGTTCTTGAGAAAGATTTTCATAAAGTTTTAAACTTTCATAATAAAAAGGAATGCCTTCAAATGTTCGATAATTAGCACGTAAAATTGCAGTATTTCTTCCACTATTTCCAGAACCTAAATAATTTTTATCAAGAACTGCGATATTTGTAATTCCACGTTTTGCTAGATAATATGCAATAGCTAGACCATGTACACCAGCACCAATGATTACAATATCATATTTTTCTTTAAGATCATGCTTTTTCCACATTTGTTTAAGTTGAGTCATTTATAATATCTCCTTATTTAATAAATTATAACCGGAATAACCAAGTGGTTTAATATTAAATTCATTTCCAAGAGATATCAAAGTATCCCAAAGATATTCACCATAAGATGTTTCAACTAATAGAATATAATTTGAAAGTGATTTTAAGTTAAAGTTCAACAAGATAGTATATATTTCAGCAAGTTTTACAGTTCTACAGTTTTTACTTGTAAGCAAATTAGCATTTAAATTTATGTCAGTTAATTTAGAAAGAAGTTGGGTATTTAATGGACCAATAAGAGATAAAGCAGTATATCCAAATGTCATATTAATTAAATTAGTTTGTGGTTTAAGATAAGTATGCAATAGTGAAATTATTTCATTAGTATTATGCCAAGAAATTATAAGAGCTTTATCAATACTTAATTGACACCAAAATATTTTGATGATTTGATTGTTATTTTTAATATTTAAATCAATAATTTCACCTATATTACATACAGCCTTTGATGAAAGATTTGTAAGAATTTGATTTATATTTGGACCAGAAATTTCAATTTTAGATATTTGGCTGATATCACATAATCCTAAATTATTTTTTGAGTGTTGAATTTCATTATCAGGTAATAAATATTGTTCTGGCATTAACCAATCATTATAAATTGTCATTTTTGCATTTAATAAAACATGTTTTCTATAAACAGCGGAAATTTGAGTTGGAGTATGAGATTTAATCATTACATTCTCAACCTTGTGCCTTTAGCATCATAAAATGGTTCGTCAACTAGTATACATTTAACAAGTTTACCATTATGTGAAACAGAAACATTAGAAGAAGGAGTTATTTTTTGTGATACAAGAGCAAGACCAACGAATTTATTAAGTGATGGACTAAAGCGAGCACTAGTGATAAAGCCAATTGGTTGACCATTAAGTGTTACACCATTACCATCTTCTATACGACTTTCTGTTACAAATGCAATTTGTTTACGATTTAAAATTCGATTTTGAAAACGAAGCAAACTTTGTTTACCAACAAAATCTGGTTTATCAAATTTCATAACCCAATTCATATTTGATTCAAATGGTGTGGATAATGCATCTGTATCTTGACCTACAATTATATGTCCTTTATCTAACCTTAAAATTCTTTGAGCTTCAACACCAAAAGGTAATATATTATATTTTTGACCTGCATCAATTATTTTGTCCCAAAGATATTCACCATATTGACTTGGAAAATGAATTTCCCATCCTGTTTCACCTACAAATCCAATTCTAAACATAATAACTGGTACATCGGCTATGTTGGTTTCTTTACAAGACATATATGGGAAATTGTCGTTTGTTAGATCAATGGAAGTTAATTTAGTTAATGTGTCTCTAGCATGAGGG
>Ga0187827_10006948_pt1 | contig 12736 bp, 15 predicted proteins | sample ETNtaG_39_FD_167969 | JGI IMG/M metagenome (GOLD analysis project Ga0187827, IMG submission 167969) | Marine microbial and viral communities from oxygen minimum zone, Eastern Pacific Ocean - ETNP2014_SV_150_PacBio MetaG (Illumina Assembly) | ecosystem: Environmental > Aquatic > Marine > Hypoxic... | reverse complement strand
TCAGTAAAATATTTCAAAGCACTATCCTCAAGGGCAATTCCTTCAATTTCAAAGTCCCTGATATCATCAGCTTGGGATGGAGTTATTAACAACAAGCCCAGAACCACGATCCCTAAAAGTTTTTTCATAAAGAGTATTATTTGATTCCTAAAAATTTTTTAAATCCATAAGCACGGTTATCCCATCAAGTTTTTTTTCTTATTTTTTCAATTTTTACAGTATCAAAAGTATAAACTAACATTGCAACAGCATTTATGTCGGTTTCATTAAATTCATCTATATGACCTGCTTTTTTTTCATTTGCAAACTTCTTTTACAACACTTCGTTGTATGGAGTTATCCGGAAATTTATTCCATACAAAATGCTCTTTACTCGCTTCAGCTAATACTATTTCATCAACTATATTCCCATTGCCCATTTTTCCACTATAAGATATAAAAATTACAACTCTCATTTCATAATTTTTACAATTTGCCATATTAAAAGAAACAACCGAATTTATATTTTCATTTTCATCATTGTAGTTAGCCATCTGCCAATAATAATTATATGATCCAGATTTATAAACGGTATCTTTGTCTAAATAATTAGTGGTAGTACCATCTTTTGTTGTGGCAATTTTTGACCACTTAAAATTTGCGGAATTAGCATTAACATTTAAAAGCAAACACATAATCATGATTCCTAAAAGTTTTTTCATAATACTACGCTACTATATTATCTCTCCATATTATAGTTTTGCTATAGTTTAGTTAAATTAATTAAGCTTTATTTTCTTATTATATTTGAAGACTGTTTTTAAATTATGTAATTTTATAGGATAAGAAGAATAAGAGCAGAGCATGGGGCACGGTATTATGAGGGCCGTGCGTGATTATTTGTATGCTTCATATAATATAAAGTCTACTTTTTCTTTAGAAGCAGCTGTAAGTTTTAATTCATCTGAAAAAACCATTTCCTTGCTCCAATCTGTACAATATACTTGCAATGTACTTCCATCATCAAACCACCATGCATTATAGTAATTTATGGATTTCCCAGATTCATCTGCCCTATGTGGCTTGGAGTCTTTTTGATATGTCTCACCAACAATTTTAATTATACTTTCCGAAATCCTTTTTTGTTGTGATAAGCATTCATTAATATTATCAGGAAAATATTTTTTTGCCTCAATATCTGCAATAATATAGTTTGGATCGTTAGCTAAAAAACTTATTTGTATATCATCATATTGTGAACTTTCATGTTCATAAAAAGTAGTTAGATATTTTTTGTTGGGATATAAAGCTTCTTTATCTTTATCTATGAAAGACTTGCTCATATAATTCAAAAGACTATCTCCAATACTCATTCCCTCGATCTGAAAGTCTCTAATATCATCAGCTTGGGATGGAGTTATTAACAACAAACCCAGAACCACGATCCCTAAAAGTTTTTTCATCTAAATTTATTTTCAAAATACTTTAATGATAAATGAGATAAAATTATTAGACCAATTAAAAAAAGAATTGTAAAGGTTTCGCCATAATATTTGTTAAATACTAAATAATTTTCACTATCCTGGCCTATATTTAAAAAAAATCTACTAAATTGTCTAAAAAACCATACTAAACCAAAATGAATCATGTAAATCCCATAACTAATGCTACCAAGGTAAACTGTAAATTTGTTTGATAGTATTTTATATAAAAAAGAATCTTGATTTAATTTCGACACAAAGAATATAGTCAAACTAAATAATATTGATGCAATAATGTATTTATTATTTAGATAAAAATTATCACTAATTGATATAAATAGAATACACAAAACTATTAAAATTAATGATATATAATTTGAATAATTATTTTTAAATTTCTTAAAGGCTAAATAAGTAATAACGCCAATAAAAAAACTATAAATACATCTGGTAGGATAAATAAAATTTTCAAGAAAATTTAATCCAGAATTGTTTAATAAAAACACAGTCAATGAAAATAAAATTAAAAATACAAAAAAAGCTGTTCTTTTATTAAAAAATAAAACAACTAATCCAAATATTAAATATGTATAAAATTCTGTAGAAATAGACCAGCTGGGTAAATTAAAAGACCATCCATACCAACCATGTAATAAAAAAAAATTAGCTATTAGAGAATAAAAATTATTAAAACCCGAAAATGGAACATAGGTAGATTGTAAATTTGTATAATTGTTTATTATAAGTTTTATAATCTCAATTATTATAAACATAAATAATGTAAGTAAATGCAAAGGATATAATCTATTAAATCTTTTTTTTTGGAAATTTAGTAAATCTTTTTTTGAGTTAATTTTATTTAAATAATTTAAACTTATTACAAAGCCACTTAAAACAAAAAAAAAATCAACTACCAATCCACCATTCATTACAATATTTGATTTTTGAATAAATGTGTCAATTTTTAAATGATGAAGAACAATTATTAAAGCAAAAATACCTCTGAATGTCTCTAAAGGAAGAATCATAAATTTGATTTATCAAAATATATTAAATCTCTATTATTTCCTTTATAAGGGCCAGTTTTATATTCATATAAAATTGATCCCTTTTTTTTGATTTCTAATTTATGACCGCCATAAAAAGTAATAGAAATATCACCTGGATTCATTGAAAAACTTTTTATAAATTTTTTATTCACATCAAAATATGATAATTTTGCCTTTCCTTTAATTAAAATCCAAGACTCTTGAATGGGTCTCTTAGTTTTTAAAATATCGTGTTTTAAATGATAATGTGAATTAACTGTCTTTTTGTCATTAAATTTAATAATTGAGGTCTGTAAAAATTCATTCTCTGGAGTTAAGTTAATTCTACTTAATGTATTTCTTGATCTATAAAAAATATGCAGTAATTTTTTTTTTTTAATTTTAGAATAAATTTTAAACATTAATTATTTAATTAATGTTGGTTTAAACCTGTAAGTGTCATTTTCATAATCCTTCCCACCTCTTTTGCCAATTGTAAATACAATAAATTCATTACCGTTTTTTCCAATTTTTAATGCATGCATTTCATTGGGTGGTGTCTCAACCAAATCACCTACTTTTAATAATTTCATTTTTGGTTTATTTTTAGATTTTAAAGGTTTATACCAATATTCTAGTGATCCCTTAGTAATATACATCCATTGTGTTGTTCTTTTATGATAATGATCGCCTCTTCTTATATTGGGTTTTGATTTAATTATCGCAACATGTTGAATATTTTTTTTATAGAAAATATCACTAATTGTACCTCTTTTATCTTTAAAATTTATTTTTAGTTTTTTATATTTCATTATCTAAGTGTATATAATTTTTATCTTTTTATTCAATTTTTTGATTTTTTTGATAACCAAATTACTTATATTCCATGATAAAATTATACAAGCAATTTTTTTATAATTTGTAATTTCAATATCGTCTTTAATTGGAATTCGTGTAAGTGGAGTAAATTTACCTTGCTTAAATTTAGAAGCATCAGTTAAAAATTTAATAATTTTATTATTTAAAGAGTAGTAAGTTAAAAAAGTATTCGACTTTGCTCCAGCTCCAATTCCACAAATAGTATATCCTTCGTTTTTAAGCAAATATATTTTTTTTTTTAATAAAAATTTTTTTTTGTCAATTTTTTCCATCATTGTCTTGTAAAATTTTAAATTATATATTTTATCATATTTATTATATTTGCTTAATTTAAATTTATTATTCCATTTATTAGATTTTGTCTTTACAGCTATAGATCTTAAGCTACCACCATGGTATTCATTGCTTTGAATATCAATAACTTTAAATTTGTTATTTTTCAAAATTGACTTGATATTTTTTGATGTAAAATATGAAACGTGCTCATGATAAATTTGATCAAATTTTAATGAAACAGCACCTACTGCAAAATCCGGTTGTTCAAATATATAGAGACCATCTTTATTTAACAGATTGTATACTCCTTTTAAAAAATCAGATGGTAAATCTGAATGATTAAAAACATTGTTTGCAATTATTAAATCAAATAATCCATATTTTTTTTTAATTTTCTTACTTTCATTACTGTCAAATATAGAATTAATTGATTTAACATTTCTTTTTCTTGAAAGATCAACCATAAACTTTGATGCGTCTACTCCCACTGAATAAGCTCCTTTTTTATTTAATAAATTACACAAAAATCCATCATTTGATCCAATTTCTAAAATTTTTTTATTTTTTATCTTAAATTTTTTCTCCAAGTATTCAGTAAAACTTGTCCAATGAGATCGAGAATATTCGGAATTTGAAGAAGTATAAGAATAATCAATTTCAAGATATCTATCTTTGGGATTTGTTATTATTCTGGATTGAATAAAATTGCATTTGGTACAAAAATCTAAAATTAATGGATACGACGGATCTTTTTTAGAAATTTTTTTTTTTGGTACAAATCTATCAGCGAACGAATGAATACCTAGATTAATAATTTCACTAAGGTAATTTTTTTTACATGACAAACATTTTTTACGAATTTTCATATTAAAAATTATTTAATATATTTATTTAAAATTTTACATATTTTGTCTATCTCACTATTTCTAATGTCTAAGCTTGATGGTAACCATAAACCTTTTTTACAATAATTATTAGAAACAGGCATTCCTTTAATGTATTTGTAAATTTTTTGACTATTTAATGGTGGATAAACAAATCTTGTAGAAATATTTTTTTTTTTTAAAATATTTTTTATTTTTATTATATTTTTTATATATATATCAACAGACCATGGTGTTTCGTTCTTTTTGCTTTCAAGCATTATAATTTTCTTGTTTTCTTCTAAATTTTTGAAATATCTTTTATAAATTTGTTTTTTTATTTTAATTCTTTTTTTTATATCTCTTAATTGTGATAGAGCCAGAAGTGATTGTAGATCAGTAATTTTAAAGTTGTAGCCCAAAAAATTATGTACATCTATACCATCTTTTGGTCTTCCAAAATTTTTGAAAAGTCTAATTTTTTTAGCTAGATTTGAATTATTTGTTATAATTGCACCTCCTTGACCCATTGTTATTAATTTAGGCATACTAAATGAAAAAGAACCAGCTAAGCCGGATGTTCCTATATGTTTATTTTTTATATAACTTCCAATTCCATGTGCAGAATCTTCTATTAAATGAATTTTTCTTTTTTTACATATATCTGCTATCTCTTTAACTCGTCCTACTCTTCCGTTCATTTGTGTGAAAATTACTACTTTTGTTTTTTTTGTAATTTTTTTTAAAAGATCTTTTGGGCACATGCAAAAATCTTCTTTCGATATATCCACTAAATTAAGTTTTAAACCAGCCATTTCTACCACATTAGCTGTTGCCACCATGGTATAATTTGAAACTAATACTTCGGAATTTTTATTAAGATTAAGACACTTTAGTACAGCATACATGGTTAAAGTTCCATTTGGGAAAGCTATGCAATGTTTTGAGTTTGTAAAATTTGAAAATTTTTTTTCAAATAACTTGGTTATTTTGTATTCGGTAATCCAGTTATCTTTTTTAATATATTTAATAATACTTTGTTTGGCTTTTTTTCCGATTACAGGTTTGATTTGATAAATCACTTAGCTTTTTTTGATAATTTTTTTCCTATTTCTTTTGCTTCATTTAAAGTCATTCCATATAACTTTAAATCACTTTTTAACATATCAAGACATAAACTATCTAAATTATAAATAGGTTTCCATTTTAGAAGGTTTCTTGCTTTTGAACTATCTCCTTGAAGATTTCTTACTTCGGAAGGTCTTAAAAAGTTTTTATTATTTGTAGATACAAATTTTTTCCAATTTAAACCAATTATATCAAATGTTTTTTTAATAAAGTTTTCTATTGAATAGTTTTTTCCAGTCGACAAAACAAAGTCTTCAGGTTTTTTGTGTTGTAATATCATCCAAATACCTCTCACATAATCTTTAGAATGTCCCCAATCTCTTTTTGTAGATATATCGCCTAAGTAAATTTTTTTTTCATAGCCAGATAGAATTCTAGCTAGAGAATGAGTTATTTTTCTAGTTACAAAGTTAAGTCCTCTTCTGGGGGATTCGTGATTAAACAATATTCCATTTGAGGCAAACAAGCCATGCGCTTGTCTAAAATATCTAGTTGTATAATAAGCTGCAACTTTAGAAATTCCGTAAGGACTTTGAGGGTTGAATGGACTCTTTTCGTTTTGCGGTGGTGGTGTTGAACCAAACATTTCACTTGATGAGGCTTGGTAAAATTTACACTTTTTGTGATTTTTTAGAATTGACTCTAATATTCTATAAGTTGCTATAGAATTAATATTTAGAGTAGCTTCACCGGTAAAATAACTAATTCCTACATGACTCATTGATGCTAAATTATAAAACTCGTGTGGTTTATATTTTATAATTAAATTGGTTATGCTCGATGTATCAGTTAAATCTATATAATGAAGGTTTAACAAACCTTTTTTTTCATATTTATTTACTATATCTTGTATCCTGTCTAAATTTAAAAAACTTGTTCTTCTTAATAAGCCATGAACAACATAATTTTTTTTTAATAGTAATTCTGCTAAGTATGATCCATCTTGTCCAGTAACACCAGTTATAAAAGCTATTTTTTTCATTATTTAAATTAATTTTTTGTTTAAAAAACTCTTAATATAGTAATGAAGAATATTCATCAATATTTTAAAACCGTCGTAAATCGCATTTACCTTGCTTTTTCCAAATTTTCTTTTTCTTTCTAATGACAATACCTCTGAGCACTTGAAATTAATATAAGATTTCAAAAGAATTTCTGTACAAATACCAAAATCCTCAGATATTAAATTTAAAGATAAAAAGTTTTTTCTTTTTCCTAAAACATACAAAAAAAGCACATCAGTAGAATTTATTTTAAAAAGAATATTTACTATTTTTGTAAAAAAATAATTACCTAATTTTCTTATAATTGTATCATCTTCACTTTCGTTACCATCTTTGTATCTAGAACAAAAAACAAATTTGGAGCCATCATTTATTTTACTTATCATTTGATCTAAAGATTTTGGATCAAAAGAGTTGTCTCCATCAAATATGCAACAATAATCTGAAGATGATAAACTGAATGCTTTAATTAAAGATTTGCCAAATCCCAATCTTTGATTAGTTGTATTTTCAATGACATTACATTCAAGTTCCTTAGAAATTTTTACTGTATTATCAGAGGAATTATCATCAATAATTGTTATATTGTTAAATCCCTCTACTTTAAGAGAATTAATTGTCTCTTGTATATTTCCCTCTTCGTTCAATGTGGGTATTAAAATTTCAATATTTTTTTTTTCAAGCATTTGATTTATTTAATAGTTATCAGTATGTATATAAATTGTACTATAAAATAAAACCTAATATGACAATTTCTTTTTTAAATAAAGAAAATAATTATTTTAAGATTATAATATTTGTAATTTATTATCTATTTTTTCTCTCTGCATTTTACATCAATGAAAACTCAAGTGGAGGCGCTTATCAGGATTATATTGGTTACAAAAACTTAATTAATTTATTTATTAGTGATTTTAAAGGAACTTTTTTAACTTTTGACCAATTTGGTGAAAGACATTCACCTGTAATATTAATTATACTATCATTATTTTATAAATCTGGAATTAGCGATGAATTGATAAGATTTATTTTTTTTAATATATCAATTGTTACCATATTTTTTTTTTATAAATGTCTTCAAATAAAATTTAAAAATACTTCATCGAATTACTTATTTCTAATTTCTTTAGTATTTTTTTTATCACCAATTTTTAGATCACTAAGTGTATGGCCTGACAGCAGAATAATAGGCTTTCATTTCTTTGTAATAAGTGTTTATTTTTTTCTAAAATATTTTTACATAAAAAAAGAAATTACTACATGTTATTTAAATATAATTTTTTTGGCTATTGCGTCTTATTTTAGTATAAATTTTTGCTTGTTTGGAATTTATTTTTTTTATAAATTTTTTAAACATTTATTAATAGAGAGGAAACTATTAAATTATATAATAATAAATTTAATCTTAATTTTTCCTGCTTTTTACTATTTATTTATTCTAGATATTTTTTTTATTAATTCCGGGTTAACACCAGGAAATGAAATTAATAAACTTGGAATTACAAATAATTTTAATATTTCAAACAAAATTTTAATTATTTCAAGTTTGATATTATTTTACTTTTTACCTTTTATTTTATATTTCAAAAAAATATTTTTATTAGATGGATTAAATATCAATGAGCTTTTAATATTAGTTATATTTTCTCTGATAAATATTTATTTATTTAATTACAAAATAGAATTTACTGGTGGTGGCATTTTTTTTAAGATTTCAGATTATTTATTTAAAAATAATATATTATTTTTTGTTATTTCAACTTATTCCATAATTTTTGTTTTTTTGCTATTAAAAATCAATAAAAATTTTGATAATTTTTTTTTAATAATTTTAATTTTTTTATCTAATCCGCAATTGTCAATTTATCACAAATATTATGATCCACTTTTAATATTTTTATTTTTTACAATTTTTGAATTTAGTGTTAAAAAAAATTATTTTAATATTAGGAATATTTTAATATTAAATATTTTTAGTATTTCTTTTTTAGTTTTAAATTTTTATAAATAATATTACAAATTACTAAAACCAGAACCACGATCCCTAAAAGTTTTTTCATAATTTTACATTACAATATTATTCATAAAATTGTTCTTTTAAAGTTTTTAGCATATGTTCAAAATTATTAGAATTGGCATAAAGTTTTCTTTGCTTGTTAGATCCTGTGTCGGTGTTTAATGCTTCTTCCAATATATTAAAATGTTTTTTTAAACCTAAAGAAACGATAGTAGGTTCTACTAAAATATAAAGATTTTCAATTGCTTTCTTCATAGATAGTTTTTTAAAATTTTTAGGATCAACAAATACACCTTCAAGCCCATAACGTGCAGCTTGCCATTTATTTGATTGAAGGATTTGTATATGTGTATCTTGATATGGTTCTGATTTTATTAATGTCACAACAAGAGCTTGCATCAAGGCAACTAAAGCAATTATTTCTTTAAAATTTATGGGAATATCACAAACTCTTATTTCTACGGTTCCAAATCCAGGGTGCGGTCTAACATCCCACCAAAGATCTTTAACAGAATTAATTATTTCTGCTCCCTCCAAATGTTCAGTTAAATTTTCAAAGTGTTTCCAGTTATTTAAATAATCTGGCATTCCTGCTAAAGGTAAAGCTTCAAAAAGTTTTGTTCTATATGAATGAAGACCAGTATCTTCGCCCTCAAAAAATGGTGACGATGTTGAAAGAGCTAGAAGTAAAGGTAAATATACTCTTAGTGCATTGTTTACTTTAATTGCATCTTCAGGATTACTAATTCCAATATGCACATGTAGTCCCTGTGAAATAAAACGTTTTCCCACCATCTGTAGATCTTTCATTATACGTTTGTAACGAGGATTATCTGTAATGATTTGCTTTTTTCCTATAGCAAAAGGATGAAGGCTAGTACAATTAATTTCGGTTTCATAATTTTTTAAAATTTCATCAAGATGATTTAAAGTTTTTCTAATATCTTTTTCTACTTCCTCAATATTTGAGCAAATATTTGTATTTATTTCTATCATTGATTCAATAAGTTCACATTTAATATTATCTAAAAATTCTTTATTTACATCTGTTAGTACTTTTGAAGATATATTATTTAAATTTAAATTATTTTTATCTACTAATTGAAGTTCTATCTCAACTCCTATAGTTGGTTCTGAGCTTGAGTTAAATTTAATCATTTAAAACTTGTAATTAATTCTTAAATCAATATTACAGTTTTCGTAGCCTTTGTTAATTATATCGATATAGCTCTTGGGCGGATCTTTCAAAAAATATTTACTCATAATATAAAACATAGTCTTTTTTCCTTCTAAATAAAAATGTTCCTTTTGATAAATATTGGGAAATTGTTCATAATTATCTAATATTTTTTCGTGTTCTTTTGTGATTACCCAGATCGCTCCAATTACTTTAAATCCTTTTTTTTTTATTATATTTGCATATCCAAATTTATTTAATTTATTTGGATAACAAAATATCAATTTATAATCTTTAAGAGAAAAAGATTTCAAATATTTTGATCCAACACATCTAATATTTTTCATTTGATGATGATTTAAATTACTTCCATATGCAAAATAAAGCATATTAGTCTCTATTTACCACTTCAATTTTTTTTTGTTTTACAAAATCTAATATTTGAGAACTGCAGAAATTAATTTTATTTTGATCTTCAGATCTAATTACAATGGACACCCCTAATTTGCCTGCTTGAAAAAATGGATAACTGCCAATTTCAACATCTTTATTGCTATCCTGAACTTTGGTTAATGAATTAGCTATTTCACTTTCTACAGTTCTTAAATTAATCGTGCGACTTAAAATAGGTTCACCGCCTACAATATCATTTTTTAAACCACCTAGTATAGATTTTAAAATCGAAGGCACTCCGGGTAAGCAAAAAACATTTTCAACATTAAAACCGGGTGCTCCACTAGTAGGGTTTAACAATAATTTTGCATTTTTTGGCATCCAGATCATTTTTTGTCTACCTTCGTTAAATTCTCCAGATTTATAATATTTTTCAAGAATTTTATATCCTTCTTGATGAATTTCATAATTAAGATTAAATGCTTTAGCTATAGATTGTGCGGTTATATCATCATGTGTTGGACCAATTCCTCCTGTCGTAAAAACATAATCATATAACTTTCTTAATAAATTTACTGAATCAACAATTGTTTCTTCGACATCGGGAATTACTTTAACTTCTTGAACTTTTACTCCAATTGAATTTAGCCATAATGCCAAGGTACTTGTATTGGTGTCCTGGGTTCTTCCCGATAAAATTTCATTTCCAATGATTAATATTGCTGCATTTACTTTTGTTTTTTTAGACATTTCTTATATATATTTCGAATATGGAATTTACCAAGTCTTTAATTAAAGGCAAACTTGTAAAAAGATATAAAAGGTTTTTTGTTGATATTAAAGTAAATAAAGAAATTTTAACAGCCCACTGTCCTAATACCGGTTCAATGATGGGGTTATTAGATAAAAATAATGATGTTTGGGTTTCAAAAAATGACAATCCAAAAAGAAAATTAAAATATACGTTAGAAATAATTAAAGTAAAAAATAATCTTGTTGGTGTTAATACACATTTAGCAAACAAAATAGTTGCGGAGGGACTTAAAAATAATTATTTTAAAGAGTTTAATAATTTAAAAAGTATCCAACCTGAAGTATTTTATAACAAAGAAACTCGATTTGATTTTTTAGTTATCAAAAATAATAGAAAAATATTTATAGAAGTTAAAAATGTTACCTTATTCAGAAAAAACAAAGAGTCTGAATTTCCTGATGCGCCCACATCTAGAGGCACAAAACACATAAAAACATTAATAGATGCATCAAAAAAAGGGTTTGAAACATATGTTTTATTTTTAGTACAAATAGAAAGTATGAAATATTTTAAAATAGCAAAAGATATAGATAACGACTATTATGAAAATTATTTAATAGCAAAAAAATCTGGAGTTCAATTTCTTGCTTACAAATGTAAAATTGATCATAAACAAATAAAAATAGATAAAAAAATAAAAATTATTGATGAGTGATTATATTGAAAAATTTGAGAAAATGCGTGCTGCGGGAAATCTGGCTGCTAGAACTTTAGATATGTTAACTGATCATATAAAACCAGGTATATCAACGGATGAACTAGATATTATTGGATATGAATTTATAAAAGATCATGGAGCATATTCTGCACCACAATTTTATAGGGGTTTTAAAAAATCTTTATGTACTTCATTAAATCATGTTGTTTGTCATGGAATACCATCGAATAGAGTTTTGGTCGAAGGCGATGCTATAAATATTGATGTAACAGCAATATTAGATGGCCATTATGGTGACACAAGTAGAATGTATACGGTTGGTGAAGTTTCTATTAAATCTAAAAATTTAATCGATGCAACTTACGATTCTATGATGAAAGCAATTAATATTTTAAAACCAGAAATAAATTTAGGAGATATTGGTCACGAAATCCAATCACATGTTGAAGAAAAAGGTTTTAGTGTTGTAAAGGATTTTTGTGGTCATGGAATAAGTACCACATTTCATGAAACTCCTAATGTTTTACATTATGGAAAAAAAAATACTGGAATTAAGGTTTATCCTGGCATGACTTTTACAATTGAACCAATGATTAATTTTGGAAAATATGATGTAAAACTATTAAATGATGGATGGACGGCTGTTACTAAGGATAAATCGTTATCAGCACAATTTGAACATACTGTAGGAATTACTGAAAATGGATATGAAATCTTTACAGAATCTGCTAAAGGTTATTCTAAGCCTCCATACAAATAATTAATGATTAATAGATATTCAAGAAAAGAGCTCACAACTATTTGGTCTGAAGAGAACAAGTATAAAATTTGGTTAGATGTAGAGATAGCTGCAGCTCAAGCAATGGAAAAATTAGGACAAATTCCAAAAGGAGTTTCTTCAACAGTTAAAAAAAAAGCAAAAATAAATGTAGATAGAATTCATGCTATAGAAGCAAAAGTTAAACATGATGTAATAGCTTTTCTTACATCAATTACAGAAAAAGCAGGTATTAATGCTCGTTATCTTCACCAAGGAATG
>Ga0187827_10006940_pt1 | contig 12747 bp, 10 predicted proteins | sample ETNtaG_39_FD_167969 | JGI IMG/M metagenome (GOLD analysis project Ga0187827, IMG submission 167969) | Marine microbial and viral communities from oxygen minimum zone, Eastern Pacific Ocean - ETNP2014_SV_150_PacBio MetaG (Illumina Assembly) | ecosystem: Environmental > Aquatic > Marine > Hypoxic... | reverse complement strand
GTTCGCCAACGCCGGCCTCAACGGGTTGTACCCGCTCGCGCTGTGGGGGTTGATCGAGCACCACGGTGGCACGTTGGCCAACCGCCGCGTGCTGCTGCACTGCAACCTGCTGTGGATGAGCGACCCGGAGGCCGACATGCAACTCGCCAAGGAGCAGGTGTTCAATCATCCGGCGCTGGTGCCGCAGTTCACGCCGCGCGTGCCGTGCTACCGGGCCGACCCCGACACGCGGCTTGGCCGGGCACTCGAGCGGCGACTCGAGCCGCTAAGTTGGGCGCGGCATTTGCAGCAGACTTACTTCGGCCAACAATCCGCGCCCGAGTGGACGCTGGCAGATGACGGGACATTTCCGCCAGCGTATCCAAACACGTACCGACTGCCGGTCGGCGTGTCGGGCATCCCGTTGTCTTCCGAGCCGCCGAGCCCGGATCGCGGCGCGGCCAGCGGGCGGCACAAGCCATGGGCGGCGAGCCAGTCGGGCCAGGTCAACATGGAATGGGTGACACCGGAAAGCTCGCTGCAATGGCAGGCGTACCGCCGCCTGGCCAAGCGGCTGAAGGGCAGGGGGTGCGACCTGCTCGTCGTCGTCGGCCCGCTCAACGAACACATGATGAACGGCGCGACTCGTGCCAAGCATCAGGAGTTTCGCTCGACGGTTGCGACTTGGCTGGATGCGGAGAGGATTCGTTTTGTGATGCCGGAAATTTTACCAAGCGAGGAGTTCGCCGATGCGAGCCACCCGCTTACGAAAGGTTACGAGCGCTTGGCCAAGCGACTCACCGCCGAGCCGGTGTTTCGCGCTTGGCTGGGCCAATAGAAAAGGCCGCGAGGTTTCGCGGCCTTCGGTAAAGTGATTTGCTGAGCTTCAGTGCTCGTCCGCCGACAGGCAGCCGATCTTGGCGAAGGCCCAGCAGAAACCGAGCAGGCTGAAGGTGAACAGGTGCGGCCCGCCGACGAGGTACAGCAGCAGTGTCCCGGCAACCAACACCACCCAGCCGATGGCCGGTTTCTTGGCGTAAAGGACTGTGAGCACTCCGAGTAACACGATGCTGAAAACAAATCCCAGCAGGCCAAGCTCGAAGCCGTGTGGCGGCGTGGTTACCATGTTCAGGATGCCGAGGCTGATCACGACCGCCATTCCGGCGATGGCGAGGATGGCATTCACGAAAATATTATTCATGCGCCGCGCATTGAGCCGAAAACCCTGGTGGCTGGCAAGGATTTAGTCCGTTTTTCTTCCCATTCCCAAATTGCCTTGAGGTTTCGGGTCGGATGACCGCAGTCTTTCCGCAGCATGGCCGAGCAAAGGATGACCGATGTCCTAAAGGAGCCGGACGCGGCCTTGGAGGGCACGCTGCGGCCGGAGGTGTTCTCCGAGTTCACCGGCCAGCTCAAGGTTAAGGAGCGGCTTGGAATCGCCGTGCAGGCGGCCAAGCAGCGCGGCGAGGCGCTTGACCACATCCTGCTGAGCGGCCCGCCCGGCCTCGGCAAAACCACGCTCGCCGGCATCCTCGCCCGGGAGATGGGCGGCGACATGAAAATCACCAGCGGCCCGATCATCGAGAAGGCCGCCGACCTTGCCGGCCTGCTGACCAATCTCAACCAGGGCGATGTGCTGTTCATCGACGAGATTCACCGGCTGCAGAAAAACATCGAGGAGTACCTTTACCCGGCGATGGAGGATTTCACGCTCGACATCATCATCGACCAGGGGCCAAGCGCGCGCAGTGTGCGGCTGAACCTGCCCCGGTTCACCCTCATCGGGGCGACGACCCGGAGCGGCCTGTTGACGGCGCCGTTGCTTACGCGCTTCCCCGTGCGCGAACGGCTCGACTATTATCAGGCCGACGACCTGCAAACGATCGTCCGGCGATCAGCTCGGCTGCTCAGCGTGGAGATCGACACCGACGGCGCGGCCCAGGTGGCGCGCCGCAGCCGGGGCACACCGCGCATCGCCAACAACCTGCTGCGCCGCGTGCGCGACTACGCGCAGGTGAAAGGCGACGGCCGCATCGACGGCGGCACCGCCGACAAGGCGCTGGCCATGCTCGAGATCGACGAGGACGGCCTTGACGAAATGGACAAGCGCATCCTTGAGGCGATCATCGTCAAGTTCAGCGGCGGGCCGGTCGGCCTCTCATCGCTCGCGGTGGCGGTCGGCGAGGAGCCGGACACGCTCGAGGAGGTTTACGAGCCGTACCTAATCCTCAAGGGCTACCTCAATCGCACACCGCAGGGACGGATCGCCACTGAGTCGAGTTTCAATAAACTCGGCCTTAAGTCGCTCGCCAGGGGCGGCCAGCAGGATCTGCTCTAGGCCGGACGCTTGGCCAAGCCAGTCCGCATACACCGCCAAAAAAACCGTAAAAAATATTTCATGGGACCATCTATGTCCCACCTGCCTCATTAGGCTGTCTCCTGTCGCTGCCATTGGCGGCGTGAACCTTGACGAACATGAAAACGACTGAGAGACAAAACACGACGGCCCGGGGGCAGATGGAACTGCCGCTCGGGAATGCCCTGGGTGGCCAAATCGCCAGCTGCCGCCGCTCGCGGAATCGCGGGAGAGCCCCCGAGCACGTGGCGGACTGGTGGTTCGCCCGGATGCGTTTGTGGACGCTGGACGCCGAGGCCAAGCCGGAAGGGAGGGTTGCCGCATGACACGCACATGCCGAAAGCGCCTACGGATCGTGCTGCACACCCGGCGGGTGGTGGCGCTGTTTGGCCAGGCGAGGCTGATGCGCGAGGCCGATGGGCGATTTCAACTAGAGGGTGGCAACCGGCACGACCGCATGGCTGCCATCGAGTGGACCTCGATGTTCCTACCCGAGGCAGTGGTCGCACGGAGAGGTCTGACGGCACGTGAATAGCTAACCGGCATTGAACCGGACGCCGGAAGCGGTTGTGTGGTCGAAGTTCGGGGTTTTAGTCAGGACACGCCGTGGCGGTTGAACTCCGACACGGGCCATCCACGGCAATATAGAGGCTGTCGCCGTTTCGAACGAAAGGATGATCAAGATCGCAGGAAGGGAAAAGTGTACCCGTTATCGGCGTTTCTTTGTCTTGGTTCTATCCCCGACCAACCCCTCAAGCCTGCGTTTTAATTTCTCAATGACCCGGGTGTGGCGGGGATCGTCCACCCGATTTTTCAGTTCAGGAATGTTCCCGGCATAGTCATAGAATTCTTCGGCCAATACTTCTCCGTTCCTGAAATCAACCCATTGGGTGTAGCGATATTTGTCATCCCGAATGCTGTATCCCATTTTTTGAGGACTGCTCTTGGTGAAGTTATATGACACCGGTCGGGGAAACTGGGAAAATGCGAAATTTTTTACTGGGCCGCTGTTATCGAGAAGCGGCGCCAAACTCACGCCCTCCAGCCCTTCCGGTTTCTTGAGTCCGCACAGATCTGTCAACGTGGGATAGATATCCAGAAGTTCCACGGCCTGACGGATTACCTGCCCCTTGGTTTTTTGGGACGGCGAGACAAACAGCAGCGGCACTTTGGTTCCCGTGTCGTAGTTGGTGAGTTTTCCCCACAGGTTGTGTTCGCCCACGTGGAAACCATGATCGCTGTATAGGCTGATCACCGTGTTCTCGTTCAGCCCAAGTTGCCTTAACTCCCCAAGGACGCGGCCCAGTTGCGCATCCATGAAACTTGTCGCGGCATAGTAGCCGTGCCGCAACTCGGCGATCTTCTCACCGGACATCGGCCCTTTATTCGGGATATCGGTATACCCCCTTGCTTCCCTCCAATCGTGACCGGCCAGCGATGGGGCCCCTTCCGGCATGTGCGGGTTGGCTGGCTTGGCCAGTTTGGCACGATCATGCATCGCCCAATATTTGGCCGGGGCGGAAAAAGGCATGTGCGGTTTGCGGAAGCCCACTGCAAGGAAGAAGGGTCGGTTCCCTTTCTTGAACTGACGCAGTTTCCTGATGGCGGCATCGGCAGCCTTGCCGTCGAGGTGATCATTGTCCTGGCACTCGGCGGATTCCGACCCGGCGGCTTTTCCGCCCGTTCGGTTTTCCGGGAGCATGTACTGCTCGATTTTTTCGCAGTGATCGAACTCGGGCTTGTCAGACCACGAAGGCGGATCCGTGGAGGGCTTGCCGGATCCATGATAAATCTTCCCGATGGAGTGGGTGTGGTAGCCGTTCTGCTTGAACCACTGCGGCAGGGTAACGACGTCCAGTTTTTCGTCGCGAAAATGTTTTTTCAGTCCCCAGACCCGGAGGGTGTCCGGCCGCATCCCAGTCATGACCGATGCGCGGGAGGGATTGCAAATGGCGATCTGGCAATGGGCGTTTGCAAACACCGTGCCACGCGAACACAGGGTATCGATGTTGGGGGTGATCGCCAGTTTATCGCCAAAGATCCCCACGCTCGTGCGCAGGTCATCCACCACGATAAACAAAACGTTGGGCCGATCCGCCGCCTGCGCAGGCGTTGCCAGCAAAAGGATGAGGAGGCATCGGGGGATCATCGGATTTTCATGAAGGCTTTGTAATCGAGAGCCTTCCTGTTGGCCGTCCCGGCATCGCGGATCATATTGAACAACTTGTGAGCCAGTCCGGGATGTTTCAGGGGATCCCCAGTATCCTTCTGCCAATGCAACAGTGCCTCCACAAGCCGGGTGTGCGTTTTGGCATGCGCAGGATCGTCTGCCAGGTTCTTGAATTCGAAGGGGTCTGACTGCAGATCATACAACTCGTACAAGGGAGGCTCCTTCATCAACAAGTAGGCCGCCCGCACTTGATCATTCGCGGCAGCCAATAATTCGGCTTCCGAAGTAGCGAAAAACTTTTTGCCCATGGTAAAGGCGTAGCCGGGGTTTGTCTTCCCTGAGAGTGGATTATGGATTAGCTTGTAACGTGCATCTCGCACTGTGCGTTGAGGCCAGGGGTTGTGGTTTGAATGAACATGGAATTCGGTGAACAGGTATTTCCGCCACTTTGGAGTTTCGCCGTGCACGATGGATTTTAGAGAACGCCCGACCAGTGTTTGGGGAATTTGGATCCCGGCAATTTCACAAAACGTCGGGTAAAGATCGAGCGTGCTCACCAATTCCTTCCTTCGCTGCCCATTCTTCGCCCCGGGCCAGCGAATGATCATGGGAATCTTCACCCCGCCCTCGTAGGAAGTCCGCTTGCCCCGTAAAAGATCGGCTCCATGGTCGCCGATATACACCACCACGGTGTCCTTCTCACGGCCCGAATCCTCCAGGGCCCCGAGCAGTTGGCCGATGTATGTGTCCAACCGCATCATGCAGTTGTAGTAATCCGCGGTCTGCTGGCGTAGTTCGGGATGGTTGATCCCCATGTAGGGAATGGCATCAACGCCTTTACCGGTCAACGGCTTGGCTGGAAGATTGTCGATCTGCCTGATAAAGGGCCGGTGGGCATCCGGGAAATTCACCTGGAGATAAAAAGGTTTTTTGCTTTCCCTAAAAAACCTTTTCGCATGTTCCTTATAAGCGGACATGTCCCGGCGATTGAAGTTGGCCTTGGGAATGGCCTTGGAATCAAATGGGAACGCGTTCCCGGGGTTGATGTGCAGTTTGCCAATGATGCCCGTTCGGTAACCTTCCTGCTTCAGGGTCTTGACGACGTTCTTTATTTTGCCCGAATACATGGCGTACTTCCAGGTCGCCAACCCGATTTGTCCGTTTTGGTGGGGATAAAGACCGGTCAAAAAAGCCGCGCGCGATTGGGAGCATCCGGCCTGCGGTACATAGGCATTTCGGAAAAGAGTCCCTTCCTTTGCCAGTTGATCAAGGTGAGGGGTATCGATCGGCGTCCCATAGCATCTCATCTCCGGGCCGTTATCTTCCGAGACGATGAATAAAATATTTGGCGGTGCCGCATAAGCCGTGATTGATAGAACGCCCAGCCCGAGAGGAAAAAGGATTTGTTTAAAGGGGCTCATTGTTTGTGGCCGGAGTTTTTTCGAATCCAACTGTAGGTTGCCGGATTGAATTCGTACGCGCTCTTGGACGGAGCGTTCGGCGCGAATTTTTCCGGGATCCAGCCGGAGAGTTGCCGGATGATCACTTTGAATTCCGACTGACCCGCCAGGTTCGTCCATTCATTGGGATCCTTCCAGTGATCATAGAGTTCCTGACTTCCATCGCTGTATCGAATGTACCTGTACCGGCCTGAACGCACCGCGCATTGGCCACGCCGGAATTCGGTGACTGCCGGAATCTTCCAATCGGTGGCGGGATTTTTCAAAAGCGGAACGATGCTGGCGCCGTCGAGATCGTCCCTGGGTTCAATTCCGCAAAGTTCAACCAGGGTCGGATACGCACAAAGCATGTCGACGGGCCGTTCGCAACGCGAGCCGCCCGGGGTCATGCCGGGAACCGAAATGATGAAGGGGATGCGGGTTGATTCTTCCCAGAGAGTGCTTTTGTGCCAGTGGTTCTTTTCCCCCAGATGCCAGCCGTGATCCGACCAGAAGAAGATGATGGTGTTTTGGCTGTAGGCGCTTTTCACCAAGGCATTTAGCACACGTCCCAATTGGGCATCAGCGTAACTGATACTGGCGAGGTACGCCTGAACCGCTTCCTTCCACTTGCCATGCTGTTTGATATTCAGGAATTCCTTCCTGCGCTTTGCGGATAATTCCCTGCCCGGTGAAGGCACATCGTTCAGGTCATCCCTGGGCACAACGGGCAGCTTGATCTCATCCAATGGATACATGTCGAAATATTTCGCGGGGACATACCACGGGAGATGCGGACGGAAGATGCCGCAGGCTAGAAAGAACGGTTTCTCATGCCTCCGGCCAAGCGCCCGGACGGCGTAATCAACCGTCGAGGAATCGTCATAATCCTTTTCATCCAGATCCGGTATCACTCCCCAATCCCCCTCGTGAGGGGTGCCCGGCAGCCCGCTGAACGGATAGCCCCTGGGGTATTTCGCGGGCTTCGACCAAGGGTAATTCAGCTTGTTGCCCCGAAACCAGGGATCATCCCGAAAGGTCAGGCGTTGAAAGTTGTCCCACTGATCCGGCGGGTTAAATCCTGCGGTGTGATGAAACACCTTGCCGGCTCCGATCGCCTTGTAGCCATGTTGCCGAAAATACATCGGCAGGGAGACCGCATCGGGCAGGTGAGGCCGCCACCATTGCCCATTGTTGTAGATCCCGGTGGTTGAGGGGCGTTTGCCGAGCATGATGGCCGTCCGGCTGGGGCAACACACCGGCGAGGCGGTGTGGGCGTTGATGAAGGTGGTCCCGCGTTTGGCCAACCGCTCGAGATTTGGAGTGTGCACCTTGCCGGCGTATCCGTCATGGGTAGTCGTCCAGTCGTTCATGTCGTCCACCGAAATAAAAAGGACATTCGGCCTTTCCTGTGCCCCGGCCGAATTCCCCAAAAGAAAAAAGCAGGCTGCCCAAACAAATCCTAGCCTGTGACTATTTGGGATCATAATCCGGGTTGCGTTTCGGCATCTGCACTTTCGCCTCGGCCCGCCACTGCTTCAGCATGCGGTGAAGTTCCTGGGTCTTCTCCGGCATGCTCGATGCCAAATCCTCCTGTTCGCCCAAGTCATCCTTTAGGTTGTACAACTCAAGCCGGTTGTCCTCAAAAGATTCGATCAATTTCCAATCGCCCCTGCGGATCACACTGCAGGGTCGTGCGCCTCCGGGATGCCCCGCCCCGATGTAATTCGGATAATGCCAGTAAAGAGCATCACGCCGGATGTTCTCGTCCTGCTTCAAGAGCGGCACGATGCTGGCGCCGTCCACGTGCTGCTTCGGGCGCTGCGCCAAGCCGGCCATGGCCAGGATCGTCGGATAAAAATCTGTGCTGATCACCGGCACCTTGCATTTGGATTCCGGCTTTACAACCCCCGGCCATTTGACGATCAACGGCACGCGAATGCCTCCCTCGTAGAAATTACCTTTATTACCCCTTAGTGGATAATGTGAGGTAATCTTGCCATGCCCTCCGTTATCGGAGGTGAAAATAATGACCGTCTTCTCGGTGATCCCCAGCTTCTCCAGGCGCTTCACTACTCGCCCCACCGATTTATCAACACTCTCGATCATCGCCGCGTAAGTCGGGTTGCCATGATGTTCAGTGGCGGGCTTCTCCTCGTACTTGGCAATGATCTTTTTCTTCGCCTGGAGTGGTGTATGCACCGCGTAATGGGACAGGTACAGGAAGAACGGGCGGTCCTTATTCTTCTCGATGAACGCGACCGCCTCGTCGGTCAGGCGATCAGTAAGGTATTCCCCATTTTCTCCATCCGGGAGCGTGTTCCAACGCGTAAACGGATGTTTCGGAGTCATGCGCCACTTGCCATTATACGGGAAGAAATAGTTGCCCGGGTTGCCCATGTTGTTCCCGCCCACATTGAGATCGAAACCCTGATGCTCCGGATAAAACTCCCGATCCCAGCAAACATGCCACTTGCCCATGGAAGCCGAGACATACCCGGCATCCTTGAGTGTCTCGGCAATCGTGACCTCTTCCAAGGGCAGATTCTTTTTGTAGATTGCCTCAAGCAAAGGAAGCGGTTCTTTAATCCGCTCTGCTCCCTGGATCGGAATCGCATGGGTAATGTGCAGGCGCCCCGGGTATTTCCCGGTGAGGATACTTGCCCGCGTCGGTGAACACACGCAGCTGGCCGCATAAGCATCGGAAAACTGCATACCCTGCCGCGCTAGCCGGTCAACGTTTGGGGTTTCATAGTAACGGCTTCCGTAACAACCCAAATCCGTCCAACCCATATCGTCAATGAGGATGAAGACGATGTTGAGTTTGCCCGCAGCCGAGTTTGCACCACCCAAGATCAGCAGGAGACAGAGAAGGACAAGCCGGTGGATCATGGGGATTCTCATTCCCTGCTGCCTGTTCATATCATGACTGTTGACGCCTATTCCCATTGAATGCGGTACGTGTTTCACATTGTGCGCTGCGAATCAGTAATAGTCAAAGGATGAATGGGGGTGCCGGCCTTCCTTTGGTTTGCGTGTGAGTGCTCCGGCTTGGCTTGGGCTTGGTGGGTTGTGGCACATTGACTATCCGCTTGGCCAGGCGCTCATCCTGTGAAGTGGTTGCTCGACTCAGGAATCTGCGAATGATCCATAGCCAGCTCTGCCTTATCGCCTTCAGTTGGTTTTTGCCGAGAATTAATCAACCTCGAACGGCAAAAACTAGATGACATCACGGCCGAATTTTGCTTCTAAAAGGGGAGAAGTGGAAACAGCCGACAGAGATTGATGTGATTATCAATGCCTTGGATGTTGCGCCCTGATTTTAGTCCTGTTTGAAACTATTCAGCGCATCCATGTTGACCTCAATTCCTAGGCCTGGTTTTTGAGGGATAGCCAGTTTTCCATCGACGAGTTTCAGGTCGTCCTGAACGAGTTCCTGCCGGAGTTTTGAGTCGGTCAATTCCGCAGGGAGGTATTCGAAGAACGGGCAGTGCGGGGTGACGGCGGCGAGGTGGGCACTGGCCGAGATGCTGATCCCGGTTTTCCAGCAGTGGGGGATGATCTGTCGTCCGCGTTCAGCGGCCATGTCGCAAACCTTCATTGCCTCCGTGAGTCCGCCGACCCGGCCGACGTCCGGTTGGGCGACATCAATTTTTCCCATGTCCATCAGGTCTCGGAACTCGTGGCGGGTGGTTTGCCATTCGCCCGCAGCGATGCGGATGTCACTTTCGTCGTGCATGCGGGCGTAGCCTTCGAGGTCGTCAACCCAGAGCGGGGTCTCGAGGAAGTACACGTCAAATTCCTTCCATTCGCGAGTGGTGGCCAGTGCGCGTTCGGGGTTGTCCCAAGCGTACTGGACATCGACCATCAGCGTGAAATCGGGACCGACAGCCTTGCGGCAGGCAGCAAGCACTTCGGTGACTTTTTCGTCGCTCTCGTTCATGCCGCTGTGGTTGTAAGGGCCGAACAGGGTGATCTCCAGTTTGGCGGCACGGAACCCGATGGTCCGGGCGCGCAGCACCCATTCGACGAGTGAGTCGCGGTATTCCTCAAAGCTGTTTCCGTTGGGCTGCAGGGAGGCGTATGGCTGGATCGCATCGCGCGGTGTGCCGCCGAGGAGTTGCCAGGTGGGTTTGCCGGCCGCCTTGCCCTTGATATCCCAGAGGGCCATGTCGATGGCGCCGATGGCGTTGATGACGGCGCCGCGCCGGCCGTTCATGCAACTGCCAACGTATAGTTTTTGCCAAAGTCGCTCTGTGTCGAGCGGATCTTCGCCGATGAGCATTTCTTTCAGACCGAGCCCCATGGAGTGGGTGCTGGGTGCCTCGATGCAGGCCCGGGCGATCCATGGGTTGACATCGCTTTCGCCGATGCCGGTGACCCCCTCGTCGGTGTGGACAATCACGACGATGTCATCCTGTGCGGATGAGGTTGCATCGGGCCGAACGTCGGGGACGAGAAGAACATGGCACTCGATCTCGGTGATCTTCATTTTAACGGGCCACCGGTAGCATTGCACGGGCGGGGATGCAACTGGACATTCGCGCCTGGCTGCGTTAATCAATCGGCTTCACTGAAAATGCATGTGCCACGGGACAGCGTTGAGTTCATTGGCAGGTTGGGGCTGTTGATGTTTGTCCTGGGGGCGCCTGGCCAATCGAATGACGCTGCGGAGCCGGTCAACCAACATAATGTGCTGCCGATTCTGCATTTGCGCTGTGCGTCGTGTCATGGTCGACAGGAACAAAAATCGAACCTGGATATGCGCACGGTTGAGTCGCTGTTGAAGGGGAGCAAGGATGGCCCGGTGGTGAAGCCGGGTGATCCCGAGGCTAGCCTGCTGATACAGAAAATTTCCAAGGGTGAGATGCCGCCCAAGCGAGACCTGGTCAAAGCTAGCGTGAAGCCGGTGCGGGAGGGGGAACTTGAAATCATTCGAAAATGGATTGCCGACGGGATGCCTGTGGCCGAGGCCGGGCGCCCGAAGGAGAAACCGGTTACCGTGGAGGAAGAGAAGTTTTGGTCGTTTCAATCTCCCAAGCGTCCGGAGGTGCCCCGGGTTGGACAAACGGTGGTGGCCAATCCCATTGACGCATTTGTGGCCAAGCGCTTGGCCAAGGCGGGACTGGAATTGGCCGGGCCGACGCCTAGACGCGAGCTGGCAAGGCGGGTTTATTTTGACCTGACCGGATTGCCACCGTTGCCTGGGGAGGTTGATGCGTTTGTTGAGGATGAACATCCAGGTGCCTATGAGCGACTGGTCGATCGGCTACTGGCTTCGCCTGCCTATGGTGAGCGCTGGGCACGATATTGGCTCGATCTCGCCGGCTATGCCGATTCGGAAGGAATACAGCACGCCGATACATTGCGACCGTGGGCGTATCGTTATCGTGATTATGTCATTCGCTCGTTGAACTCGGACAAGCCGTATGACCTGTTTTTGTCGGAGCAAATTGCCGGCGATGAGTTGGCAAATTACCAGGATGCCGACGAGTTCACTGAAGAGCATTTCGACCGACTGGTGGCGACCGGGTTTTTGCGCATGGTTGAGGACGGGACGAATGCCAATATCACCAACTTCGTTCCAGATCGGCAGGACAACATTGACAACGAGATGCGCGTGCTTGGCTCGTCCGTGTTTGGTTTGACGTTGCATTGTGCCAAGTGCCATTCGCACAAGTTCGATCCTTTGTCGCAGGCGGACTACTTCAGGCTGCGGGCGATTTTCAAGGGCGCCTTCGACGAGCATGACTGGTTGAATCCCGCCAAGCGGCGGTTGCCTTTCGGCCATCCGGAGGAGTTGAAACGTTGGCGTGAAAACAAGGCGGCGGTTGATGCCGAATTGGCGGCGATCAAGGCCAATGAAGGACTGGATGAGAAAGCCAAAAAGAAGGCGCTTGAAGCGGCTGAAAAAAAACGGATTGAGCAACCGATGGTACGGGCGCTTTGGGATCGTGGCCAACCGTCGCCCACCTATCTTTTCAACCGCGGCGACTATCTTCAGCCACGTGAGTTGATCGAGCCGGGTTTGCCAAGAGCGCTGGTTTCCCCCGGCGAAACGTTTCGACCAAAACCGCCATGGCAGGGGAGCGGCAAGACTGGCCGCCGATTGGCTTTCGTCAAGTGGCTGACGAAAGGCGATCATCCGTTAACGGCCAGGGTGATGGTGAACCGACTCTGGAAACATCATTTTGGCCGTGGCCTGGTACGGACGCCGGGTGATTTTGGTAAGTCGGGAGAAAGACCTAGCCACCCACAGTTGCTCGATTGGTTGGCAACGGAATTCGTCGAGGCCGAATGGAGCATCAAGCGGATGCACCGACTGATACTGACTTCGCGCACTTATCGACAAACGTCGCGGGTTTCGGCTGAACGGATGGAGTTGGATCCTCAAAACAAACTGTGGTCGCGCATGCCGATCCTCCGTTTGCAGGGCGAGGTTTTGCGCGACTCGATGCTGGCGTTGGCGGGGCGACTGCGTTGGGAGCAGTTCGGTCCGGCCGACCCAGTCGATGTTTCCGGTCAGGGGCTCGTGATGGCTAAGCCGAAAGACGGGACATGGCGGCGTAGTGTGTATTTACGCCAGCGGCGAACCGAGGTGCCGACTCTGCTGGCCAGTTTTGATCTGCCGGTCATGAGTCCGAACTGTGTTGAACGGCCGGAATCGAACGTTGTTACCCAGGCGTTGCACCTGATGAACAACGAGTTGCTGCGTCGCTTGGCCAACGCGTTTGCACAGCGGGTGAGCCACGAAAAGCCAGGTGGTATCGGTGGGAAAATGAGACATGCATTTCGACTAGCGC
>Ga0187827_10006932_pt1 | contig 12759 bp, 25 predicted proteins | sample ETNtaG_39_FD_167969 | JGI IMG/M metagenome (GOLD analysis project Ga0187827, IMG submission 167969) | Marine microbial and viral communities from oxygen minimum zone, Eastern Pacific Ocean - ETNP2014_SV_150_PacBio MetaG (Illumina Assembly) | ecosystem: Environmental > Aquatic > Marine > Hypoxic... | reverse complement strand
TAAGAGTTCGATTCTCTTAGGAACCGCCATACCCTTTACCCCGCCACGGGGATTATACAGTCTAAGGGAAATTTGGTAAAAGGAAACTCAAGGTTAAAGTTCATATAGTCCATAAAAAAAATTTGGCTTTATGCGGTTGGGAAAATTAGACGCAGTTGTAGCAATTTGGAATTATTGCTCTTAGTTAGAAAGGTATTGAAACTTATTCGATTAAATAAGCTATTTAGTTGTTTGAAATCGTGTATATACAACAATCGTAACCGTGACTACAGGCTTCGTCCAGATTCCCTGAGGGGAATCTGTTCTTCGCGTGTAGCACTACTTACGGGTCAACTTTGTTGTTTACAAACAGCAATTAACACGATTAATTAAAAACGAACTATATCTTATTATAACATAAAAAATGCAAAATGTAAAGAAATATTTTTCCTTGTTTATCGGATCGCTGTTTTGGCTAGGTTGATCTAATGTGGAAATACTTTGTTTTTTGGTGGAGGGAATATGAAATATGGGATTAATATAAACGATTTGTACGAGATGGAAGTTCATCATTGATTCTTCGATTGTATTCTCTACGTTTGGCAGCGTTGAGAGCGTTTCGTCTTCGTGTTGTGGGTTTGGTGTAGTGCATACGGTTGCGGTGTTCTTCTAGGACTCCTGATCTTTGGACTTTCCTTTTGAAAGTTTTTAGCTTTCTATCGAAGTTACTAAACTTTTTCATGGAATGTCCAGCCTCTTTTTCTGAGCCAGTGCACTTTAGAACGAATGGAGCTCTCTGTGCGATTAAGAATCTCGCGCATTTCGTCAATGGTGAGAGTGTTGTAGTATTTTTTAAGCATATCAACTTCGTGGTCTGACCAGCCTTTATTATTATATTTTTTCATATTCTTATTATAACAAAAAATGACGTTCATGTCAAGAAGTATTTTTAGGAATGTTGAATTTATTACTTGACATCGCGCTGTTTTTTTGATATAATAGTAGTATATAGAAAATTGGGAAGGGCTTTAACGTAAAAAGGAAAACCAATGAACTATACATTTACACAAATTGACTTAATATACTTATTATTACTAGGATTCTGCGTACATATGTCATATATGCTTGGTAGGAGAATAGGCATAAGCGATACGCTCAATCATCTTGAAAGTAAAGGATTGATAGAATTAGATGACGACTGAAAAATAGTTCTTGACAAAATGGTTGTCATTTGATATAATAATAGTATAAAAATGAAATTATTACTTTAGCGGAGTAAGGGGTCTTACGCATGAAACAAAACCCCTAAAGTGTCTGGCACGAGTAGGAGCTTCGGTTCCGAGGGCGAGGAAGGAGATCCATTTCCACCGATGGACAGGGATTTGCTAGACTTTATTAACCGAATCACCGCAAGGGATTCACGCAGTCACCGAAAGGGACTAAACAGGAGAAGAATAATGGTAAATTCATTATTAAGTTTGACCGACTTTGACAGGTTTTTTCTAGGCTTTGATCGATTACACAATGATCTAGCTAACATGGGTTCGAGAACAAGTAACTATCCCCGATATAATATAATTAAAGGGAAAGACAAGTATAGACTTGAAATGGACTTAGCTGGTTGGGACGTTGACGACATCGAAGTTGTAGAACATCAAGGAACGCTCACTGTAGAAGGAACTCAGAAGCAAGACTTGGATACTGATACCGAGAGTTATATATACAAAGGTATTAGTGGTAAAAGGTTTAAACGGCAATGGACTCTAGGCAAGAATGTAAGAGTTGATGGCGCTGGAATGAATAAAGGACTATTAGTATTAAAACTAAAAGTTGATATTCCAGAGAGTGAAAAACCTAAGTTAATTAATATTAAATAACTTTAACGGAGTCCGAATTGGAAATCAAATATAAAGGCGAAACTATTACGGTCTCAGACGATTTTGTAATGAAAATGGGACAACACGCTGCTTCAAGGGGAATGACTCTTGAGGAGTATATAGTTGAAGCATTTACTATGATTAACAATTCGGACTCATGTGGTACACCACCAGCAGGGTGGATGCCGCTACAACCGGACGTAGAAGAATGAATGATTTTGATGACACACTTAGAGCCTACTGGGCTGATAAAGGTCTAAAAAGAAGAACTTTTACAAAAAAGGGACATACTTTTGTAGAAAGTATATGTCCTCTAAGTAATCATAAGTATAAAGGTTGGTTTTATAAACGTGAAGATAATAAATTTTATCGTTGGAATGATAGATTCCCCAGCTGAATGGGTATTTATAGTCTTTATACTTATGATTTTAATTAAAGAATTAATATGACAGTAAAACAACTTTATAAAATAGAAGTAATTGTCAAGACAGATGTAGAAAACAATCCGCGAACGTGGATAAAATTCTTCGAAGATCTTGGCTACAATCCTCTTAAAGCTATATCTGACTTTATAAAAGTGTATAGCTATAGTGTGGAACCTATAGATATGGATATGGAAGAAAAGGATTATAAGTTTATCAAAGACATGGATAAACATTAGTCATTTATGACAAAGCCCTTAGTCAGGGTACGGGAGAAAAATAATGTCTAACGGACACGAATCTTTTCATGGAGACATGAGTCGTAATGAAGTAGAACTAGACTTAAATAAGTTTATGGCTATGGTTCAAGAAATAGGGGAACTAAAAGCAAAAATAATGGAAATGGAAATGGCTTTAGAACCTGAAAATCCATGGCAAAAATACATATGGTTTTCTAATATGGTGGACGCATGGAGAATATTTCCAAGAGCATTTCTAAGTGTGTATATGTTCTTATTGTATTATTGTACGATATGGTTTATGGAACTACCAGAACCAACATTAGAACAATCAGGTTTAGTTAGTATCATAGTAGGTGCAGGAGCAGCTTGGTTCGGCTTATATGCTGGAACAGCTAAAGATAAAATTAACAGCAAAGGATAAAAATGAGTATACAATCTAGAATTATTAGCTTAACAGCAACACAATTAGACCTTGGAGAAGATGAAATTTCATTAGATTCGAATTTTATGAAGGATTTAGGTGCAGATTCTTTAGACACGGTCGAGTTAATCTTAAATATTGAAGATGAATTTGGGATCGAAATACCTGATAATGAAATTGAAGAAATGCACACCGTTAAATCTATGTTAAATTACTTAACTTCTGTAGGAATATCTTAACAAATTTGGGGACTAAACTTAATAAGTAGGATACAAAATCGACAATTACATATTTTTAAAAATGATGTTTGTCTATCCACTACACTAAGTTTGGTCTCCTTTTAGTATAAAAATGAAAACAAAATTTGAAAATACACCATTTATTAACTATTGCAGAATGTTATATTATGAAAATATGGAAGAAAGAAGTGGATTAGGTGAAGTACCCTACGAAAACTTTGAAGTTTATTTTACAAAAAATTATGATTTTTTAGTAATGAAGTACAAAGAACAACACCCCACCCATATTTTTAATGAATGATGATAAATGGAATAAAAAAGATAAAGCCGACTTTTATAGACGAGGCTTTTGGATTTGTTTCGTCTACGTTCTTTGGGATACATTAAAAAGATTGGAATGGATATAGTTAGGGAGAAACTAAATGGAGATGATTGATAATTACAATCCACCACTTAAAAAACCAATGACGAGAAAATTCAACGAAAAACAAATACTAGCTAAAGTAGGGGATTATATAAGTTCTACCTATAATAGACACTATGCAAAGAGTAGTATACAAGCTACAGAATTTATAAATGCTTGTGGTTTAGGTGAAGGCTTTTGTTTAGGTAATATAATAAAATATGCACAACGCTTTGGGAAGAAAGGTAGTGGGGAAAAAAGAGAGGAAGATTTGTTTAAGATTATACACTATGCAGTAATATTACTACATGAACTTGAACAGAAAAAATAAAAAAATTTAATAAAAGGGCAAAAGGATATGAGAAAGTTTTATGAGTTTAATAGAAAATCTAGTATGGTGGCAGTATCTTGCTGCTTTTTGGGTATCAACATGGTATTTAACATTAATCAGAACATGGAGATTCATTGTTCAGATTATAAAAGAAAAACAACCCGATAACCCTATGGCTAATTATACAGTTTTACACTTTATATTGTATGCTGTATTAATAAACTTTTTACTACCTGTGGTGGGATTACCTCTTGCTTTATCAGATGACTATAGAAAAAGGTGGGTATATGGATATACAGAGTCCATAATGAAAAGAAACGACGATTAAGAATTTAAAAAATAGTTCTTGACATCGCCCTTAAAATCTGTTATTATAGATATAATAATTGGAAAGATTATGGGCGACAGATTTTATAACGAAATGCTCGATAGGATAGGGACGTGTCCCGGCTATCGTGGCAAAAACAGGAGAAGAAGAATGGCTTGGGACGATAACAAGAAAGCACAAGCAGTTAATCTTTATACAGAATTAGAACCAACTCCAGAAACAAGTATGGAAATTGTTAAAGACGTTGCTGACAGTTTGGGTGAAAGCCCTAACGGAGTCAGAATGATTTTGACAAGAGCAGGTGTATATGTGAAAAAAGCACCAACGAGTTCTAGTAGCAATTCTACGGGCGGCAGTCGAGTTAGTAAAGCTGATGCACAGAGTGCATTATCAGATGCTATACAAGATGCTGGTCAAGAAATTGATCAAGGTATTATAGATAGATTAACTGGAAAAGCTGCAGTTTATTTCACGAACATCATTACCACAATGAATTAGATTTTACCATTACTAACAGAAAGAGTTTTCTTGATAGTAGTGGAGAATCTTAGTGGAAAAATGGAAATTCAAGGACGTTGTAACTGAGTATGAAGATGCTATAATAACTTATAGGAGTACAAACTCTAAAAAGTTAAAATACAATGTATGTACCTTAAATTTTGATAATAAATATATCCAAAGTAAAAAGAATAGAGCTAAAGAATCCGATGATACAGTTTTACTCTTTTGCTGGGATACAGATTCATATAGACTTTTAAGACCTGCGAATGTAACACATATTGCTCCTCTACAATCAATTTTGAGGAACAAAAAGTGAAAGTAGATGAAGCACCTGAGGTGTATCAAAAAGTTATCAGTCAATCTGAAGATGGTGCTGAACAAATTAAATTAACAATTAATGAATTTCGAGGAATAGAATACTTACATATTAGAAAGTATTATTTAGATTTTGAAGGAGATTTTAAACCTTCAGATAAAGGAGTTCATATGGTATTAAATTTTGAAAACTCTAGATCATTGTTTGAAGGCTTAGTTGAAATTATATCATTAGCCGAAGCAAAAGAGATTCTAGAAATTCACTTCAAAGATATTTTAGATAAAATTTACCTTAACTAAATTTATTACTTGACATAGCCCTTAATTTTTGTTATAATATTATAATGGAAAATATAAAAGAATATTTAAGAAAAGCATCAGAAGCCTACTATAAAGGAGAACCTTTTATATCAGATGAAGAGTTTGACGAATTAGCAAGAGTTTCTGGTTATGAAGAAGTAGGCACAACTACAGGTAGAATCCCTCATGCATTCCGCATGTACTCCCTTCAGAAAGTGTTTGAACACGAACATTCAAAGAAAAATCCCCTAAAAAATTATAAAGGAATAGTAACATGGACTCCCAAACTTGACGGTGCGGCAGTCTCTTTGTTGTATGTAAACGGAAAATTACACAGAGCCTTAACAAGAGGTGATGGAAAAACAGGAATAGATATTACTGAAAATATGAAACATCTAGTTCCTAATAGTATTAAGGATATTGATACATCTCTTAATAATTTTAGGTGGTGTGAAGGACATAGTGTTAATCCTATGATGCAGATAACAGGGGAAGTAGTAGCTCCTTCAAGAATAAAAAATGCTAGAAATTATGCTGCAGGCGCATTACAGTTGAAAGATTATGGTGAATTTATAATGCGAGAACTAGAATTTATAGCCTACGGTGTAGAGCCTACGTATTTAAAGAGTTACTATAGTGAATTAAATCAATTAAAGGAATGTGCAGGTTTTACTACTATCATAGATCAAGAATGGCATGAATATCCAACAGATGGAATGGTATGTCGTATAGATAATCAAAAAGAATTTAAAGAATACGGTTATACTTCTCATCACCCAAGAGGAGCTTATGCTTTAAAAAGAGTTCAGAAAGGAGTTACAACAACACTTGTAGATGTAATTTGGAATGTAGGTAAGTCAGGAGTAGTTGCTCCAGTAGGTATTCTAGCTCCTGTAGATATTGATGGCGCTATTGTTAGTAAAGCAACCTTACATAATATAGCTTATATTGAAGCATTAAATTTAGAAATAGGTTGTAAAGTAGAAGTAATACGAAGTGGTGAAATTATACCTAAAATAATTAGAAGGGTATATGAGTAAATTAGTATTATACACAGAAGAACAATTAATGAGAGCATATAAAATATATGTATTAGAGTATTGTACCCCCACTATCACCCCAGATATAGAAACTTTTAGAGATATGTTCGAAGAAAGTGAAGAAATACAAAATTTAGCTGACAGAGAATTACATGAAAATTGAAAAAGTAACCCCCGTTAAAACATGGGATTGGTATATTAAATGGATTGCTTCAATAATCTTATTATCAGCTATGGTTATTAGAGGGCTAGGAAATTATCAGTTAGCAGATATGTGCTTATCTTTGGCTGGTTGCTTAGGTTGGGTATTTGTAGGATTTCACTGGGATGATAGAGCCATACTTGTATTAAATAGTATAGCTTCTTTTATTTTATTCACAGGTATTATAAATAATTTGGTAGGAAAAATATGAAAGTTCCCCTAAGTGTAAAAAGAAAAGAAAATGGTGAAGTAGGAGTCTTTGCTGAAGAATCCTTTGGAGTAGGAAAATTAGTATTAAAACTAAAAGGAGACTGGATTTCTGAACCTACTAAACACTCTATACAAATAGGAGAACGTCACTTAGATAGCGCTATGGGTGGTTATCTAAATCATCATTGTAACCCTAATACTAGAGTAGTACTTCAAGTAGAAAGTCTAAATAAAGAAGTACATTATGTACCTCTTTTTACTAGAATACAAGGATCTTTAACAAGTGTAACTATAGCTAATCCTCACCCTGTTTTAATAGCAATTAGAACTATAGGAGCGGGAGAAGAAATTACTTTTGATTATGAAACTACAGAAACTGAATTAGCTGCTCCATTTAAATGTGCTTGCCACGGAAGATGGATAAGAGGCAAAGGGGAATGAGTGGAGTATATAATCAAACTTATTTTAATAATCACCCAAAAGAACAAGATAAAGACGGAGTCCTTTACGGCGTTATCCTAGTAAATAAAAGGACGTATGAAAGGGAGTGTGTAAAAGTAGGAATAGCTTCAGGTAAGGACTGGAGACATATTTTAAAGCGTAGTCGAGGTTTTAAAGGATACGATATTCGTATACAAAGAACTTATCACGATACTCTTTACAATGTGTGGAAACTAGAACAATCACTACATGAAAAATATGAACATGAAAAATTTGTGCCAAAAATTAAGTTTGGAGGTTATACAGAGTGTTTCAAAATTGATTCGCTCATTCTTCAGGACTTCCCGAAAAATAGTTCTTGACATGGCGTTGAAATTTTGGTATAATATATGTAATATATAAAAAATGAGAGAATTAAAGCAGAAAATTTTACCTCCCACAAATTGTCCCTCATGTGATACAATCTTGGAGTGGGAAAATGATCAATTATTTTGTACAAATCTTAACTGTCTCGATAAGAGCAATAAAAAAATTGAGCACTTTGCAAAGACTCTCAGAATTAAGGGTCTCGGACCCAAAACAGTAGAAAAATTAGAGATAGACTCTATCTTTGATTTATACCAGTTGCCTCTTGAAACTACGATAGATGCACTAAATTCCGAGAAATTAGCAGTAAAGCTTTTTAGAGAAATCAAAGCTAGTAAATTAGCTGACTTAGTAGATTTATTACCTGCATTCTCTATAAAATTAATAGGACATACCGCTTCTCAGAAAATTTGCGAACAGGTTGAATCTTTAGACGAATTAAATGAAGAAGTATGTGAAACAGCAGGTTTAGGTCCGAAAGCTCGCGCTAATCTACTAGAATGGTTTTATGAAGAATATACTGATGGATATGATAGACTTCCTTTTAGTTGGAAAACTAAAATAAAAAAGAAAGAAAACATTAAAGGAGTCGTATGTATGTCGGGTAAACTTAAAAGCTACAGCACAAAGGCAGCCGCAAAGAAACTTTTAGAAAAAAAGGGCTATCTAGTTAAAAGTAGTTTAACAAAAGATGTTACCATTTTAGTTAACGAAAGTGGAATAAATTCCGCAAAACAACAAGCAGCCCAAAAAAGGGGCTTATTAATAATAACAAACCTAAAAATATTATTTGGAGAAACCAATGGCATTACCTAAATGGACAGATGAAAGAACCCAACATCTTGTAAACTTTGTTGGGGACGCTACACCTATTACTCAAGCAACTGTTGCTGAAGCAGCAGCAGAGCTAGAAACTTCTACAAGAAGTGTATCTAGCAAATTGAGAAAAATGGGCTATGACGTCGAGTTAGCTTCTTCAGTATCTCATAAAACTTTTACTGATGAACAAGAAGCAACTCTATCACAATTTGTTACAGATAACTCTGGAACATACACTTATGCAGACATCGCAGCATCTTTTGCAGATGGCGCATTTTCTGCTAAGTCAATACAGGGAAAGATCCTTTCAATGGAACTTACTTCCTATGTAAAGCCAGCTGAGAAACCTCAAGCAGTCCGAACTTACTCTCCCGAAGAAGAAGCTATTTTTACCACTATGGTAAATGATGGTGCTTTTGTCGAACAAATCGCAGAAGCACTTGGCAAGACTGTTAACTCAATTAGAGGAAAAGCACTTAGCTTGCTAAGGTCTGGCGATATTAACGCTATACCTAGACAAGAGGTCACAAAAGGCTCAACAAAAGCCGACCCCCTGTCTGAACTTAACGGTGAAATTGGCAGCATGACTGTTGACGAAATCGCTGATGAAATCGGCAAAACCGTACGAGGCGTAAAAACTATGTTGACAAGACGTGGTTTAACTTGCGCAGACTACGATGGTGCTGCTAGAAAGCAAAAAGCTTCTAGTTAAATTTCGTTTAATTGGACAAGGGGTTTTTTCCTCTTGTCCTTTTTTTCTGGAAGAAAGCATTGAACTTAACGTCAGCTTTACTTAAACAGATTATTACACAAAAAGACTTTGATACTTGGGGAAACCTAAGGGAGAACTATTTACCCGCTGAATATCAGACTCTCTACCGTGTAATGACTAAGCACGTCGAAAACTATACTAAGTTACCAACCTTTGAGGACTTAAAACTTGATATAAGAGATAGAAATCTGCAGGAAAAAGTTTTTGCTATTGAAGCTGTTGATATTGATGTTGATGCTTGGATTTTACTTGAGTATCTAAAAAACGAGTATACACAAGTAGAAATTCTAGATGAATTAGATAGATTTGTAGAAAAGACAATAGCATTAGCTAAAGCAGAAGAAAATGTGGAAGCGTTGCAACAAATAGTAGTAGATATAGGGGATAGAGTAGATTTAAAACCACCTGAAGAAAGTATGCAATTAATTAGTTTATTTGATTCAGAAAAAGAACTTAAAAAATATGTACCTCTTGGCTTAAATCAAGACTACGACCAGAAATTAAAATTTTCTCCCAGAGATTTGGTTCTTATCGGAGGACGTAGAGGATCAGGAAAAACTTTTACTTGTGTAAATATTGCAAACAATCTTTATGAACAAGGTAGAGGTTCTGTATATTTTACAATAGAAATGGATAGTCGTTCCATACTACAAAGAATGTGTTCTTTAGGAACAGGAGTTCCAGTATCTAAATTAATTACTAGAAATCTCCAAGAACCTGAATGGGACTTAGTAGTAAAATGGTGGGCAAATCGTTTTGAAGATGGATTAGACTTATTACCTGAGTATTATGAGAGTAAAGACTTTGATAATTTTCATAGCAAACTCACTAAAAGTAGAAAACTTACAAAAGATAAACAACTAGATGTAGTATATGATCCAATATTAAGTCTATCTAAAATTCGTAAAGAATTAGATAGTAAATTAAGTCAAACTGATATAGGTGTTATTATAGTAGATTATATAAACTTAGTTAGACATCATAATGCTCCAAATAAGGGTGGTCAATATGACTGGACAGAACAGATAGAAGTAAGTAAAGCTCTAAAAAGTATAGCTCAAGAATATGAAGTACCTGTATTCTCCCCTTATCAAACAGATAATACAGGAGAAGCAAGATTTGCAAAAGGTATTCTAGATGCAGCAGACGCAGCTTTTACATTAGAAACATGGGAGCAAGCAGATGCTTGTATCACATTTACTTGTACAAAAATGCGTAGTGCAAAAATGGAAGGTTTTACAAGTACAATGGACTGGGATACCCTAAAGATCGGACCTCAATCTTGTTTAAGTCCTAAAGAAAGATCAGATGTTAAAGGTAGTTTAAAAACTGGAGAAACTGTACACGAGGTTATAAATTAATGGCTATAAAGAAAAAAGCACACGAAAAACTAGATAGTACAAATATCCAAAGAGTTATAGATGAGTTAGAAACTGAAAACCCTATAACTAAAAAAGAAGCATGTGAGATGTTGAATATAAGTTATAATACTACAAGACTTGGAAAAATTATAACTAATCACAAAGAAGAACAAGATTATAGAAAATCAAGAATGAATAAAAATAGAGGCAAACCAGCTTCTAAAGAAGAAATTCAAGAGATGATTATTCAATATTTAGTAGGGACTCCAGTAACTCACATTGCTCAACAATTATATCGTTCACCTTCTTTTATTAAAGGAAATATAGATAGGATAGGTGTTCCTACAAGAGTGGTGGAAGGAGAAACTTTTATACCACCAGATGAGTGTGTAAAAGAAGAGTTTAAAATTGGAGAATGGGTATGGTTTAATAAAAACCACCCAGATACAAAAGGTGGAAAAGCAGGAAAAATAGTAGAAGATATTACTTCTACAGCTAAAAGAGCTAAATTACAAGAGTGTAAAGCCTATAAGATACACTACTGGGTACCGATAGAATGGAAAGAAGGAATGTGGGCTCCGTGGTGGCCGGGTATTAAAAGGTTTAAAGGTTGGACTACAGCCCTTTCTTATGATTTAGCATCAATACAACACTTAATAGATGATTATGAAATTAATGAGGAAGCATTATAATGGCAAGCGATAGAATAGGAAAAAAATCAGCAAGTTTAGTAGCAGTTCCACCTTTTGAGGTAAGGAAAGTTACTACAAACTTTGTATTAGATCAACCCGTTGTTAGAGATAATATAGGAAAAGTACCAGTTAATCAACCTTTAGTAGATAGTATATTAAAGGAAGGCATAGTAAATCCACATTTATGTATGACAAGTTGGTATCCTTTGGCGGGCAGTCAAAGAATTAGAGCAGCTTTACATATAAAAGAAAACATTGACGAAACTTGGAATGAAAATATAACTGTTCATAGATTCTTAGAGGATTATCATAATGTATTTTATCTGTGGGGAGATGAGACTTTTAGAACACAGGCGATTGGAATTTGGTTTCAACTACAAGAATTAGTATTTAAAAGCCTATACTATAAACATGATGTTGACGGAAGCGGAACTAAAATGACTGATTTTGAAGATTTAGGCGAAGAATTGGAATGGGAACATGATAGAGATAATAGGTTGGATAATTTGGTGCATAGTAGTAACAATACTAGTGAGTAGTATGGAATGAAAGTAGTTGATATATTACAGGAAAGAAGAGTAGAGTTTAAAAGTTCTGGTCAAGATTATTTAGTTAGGTGTTTAAATCCTGAACATGAGGACAAGCATCCTAGTATGAGAATTGATACTATCACGGGAATTTTTAACTGTTTTTCGTGTGGTTTCAGGGGAAATATTTTTAAATTATTTGGAGCACCCTCTAATTATTTAGATATTAAAAGACAGAAATTACTAAATACAATCGAGGAAAAAAGATCATCAAGTATAGGTATTCCATTTCCCAGAGGACACACACCTTATATTGGAAATTGGAGAGGTATAAAACCTGAAACTTATAAACATTTTGATGCTTTTTTACATCATGAAACACAATTCAATGGAAGAATAGTTTTTCCTATTCGTGATATCACAGGAAAAATAGTAGCTTTTAATGGTAGACATATGACTATAACGGATAAAGTTAAGTACATGATCTATCCACCACATGCTATTATGCCTTTATATCCATCTAGTGCAAAACCTATAAAAGGTAGAGTAATTCTTGTCGAGGGGATTTTTGATATGATAAATCTTTTCGACAAGGGCTTATTCAATGCTATTTGTTGCTTTGGTACAAATACCTTAACGGCAGATAAGTTATCTATTCTTAAAATGCAAGACATTATGGGAGTAGATGTAGTATTTGATGGAGATGAGCCCGGTAGAAAGGCTGCAGAAAATGTAAAATTTCTTGCAGAAAGAGCAGGATTAGTAACTAGAGTTGTTGATTTAGGACAAAATGTAGATCCCGGTAGCCTTGCGGAAACACAAGTAACAAAATTAAAAGGAGATTTATATGGCTAAAATAGCATTAATAGAAACAAAAACAAGTAGAAATGACTATGAAGGTAGATTTGAAAATGCCTTTGAGTTTGATAGATTTGCTTTATGTTCAACATATAAAAAGAAAGTATTAAAAG
>Ga0187827_10006926_pt1 | contig 12770 bp, 12 predicted proteins | sample ETNtaG_39_FD_167969 | JGI IMG/M metagenome (GOLD analysis project Ga0187827, IMG submission 167969) | Marine microbial and viral communities from oxygen minimum zone, Eastern Pacific Ocean - ETNP2014_SV_150_PacBio MetaG (Illumina Assembly) | ecosystem: Environmental > Aquatic > Marine > Hypoxic... | reverse complement strand
AGTGTATAGGGCATTGATATACTCCGTTGTTGGCTCGTCCTCTGTAGGAATGAAAAAAACTCGGTCAATCCTCCTGACAGGAAGGTCAGAAACTAGTTCAGCGCTTCCCTCAAAGAACTTATCAACAATAAAAAAAACAGGCCCGTTATTGATGTCTGGTCGGGATTCAAGAACGCTGGGAAGAAAATTGAGCGCATGCTCCTGAAATATGTAACGACCAACGTTCCTGACGTTGTAAATTCCGGTTTCAAGTTGTTTCGTCAATTTCCTCATATCTTCTAGCGTATTGTCTGTAACAGTTTGATATTATTGGAAAACGAAGAAAGCAGCTATCTGGCCACAAGCGGTTGTGCGAACTCGCCAAAACATCAGGGGCAGAACATTTATTCTAGCACTCAATGACTTATGTGGATGGATATGGGGCACCTTCCCGAATTAAGGGCACCAATCTGTGGCCGATATAATATTTTGCACCTGCTTAACTACGAGGTGATAATCGTCGACTGTCGCGCAAAGCATTGGCAAAGCCATACAGCGCACAAGGATCAAAAATGGAAAGCGCCCCGATAATTGATTCAACAACCAAACGAAAGAACGCTATCGCTGCAGCGCGATTGGCTACAAAAGCAGGCATTCCCGTATTCTCTATTGTCGAAATCAGTGTTGTTGCGGCCTGCAACAGAAGATGCTCATTCTGTCCAGTTTCCGATAACTACTATAAAAAAGTAGGCCTTTCGGGAGTAATGAAACAATCTCTTTACGAGAAACTACTTCTGGACCTTAAAAGCATCGACTATGCAGGAATGATTCTTTTCTCGGGAGAAAGTGAGCCACTCTTACATAAAAGGCTCGATCGTTTGATTTCTCACACCAAGGCGACTCTTCCAGATACTCAAATTGAGGTCAATTCAAATGGTGACCTATTAACGGAAAGAAAACTAGCATCGTTATTTGATGCGGGACTAGATACGCTAAGCATAAGCATGTATGACGGACCCCACCAAATCAACATTTTTTCTGAACTCCGAAAAAAGGTAGGTCTAGACCCCTCCCAAATTCTCTTACGGCGTCGTTATTTTAAAGATGGCAACTACGGCATCAATATGACTAATCGGGGTGGGCTAGTTGATTCTGACGCCTTTCGTTCACCACTCAAATCTGACCCCATTGGGTCGAAACAGAAATTTCCTATCAATCAGGAATGCTACTACCCCTTCTATATGCTAACAGTCGATGTCGGCGCCAACGTCACTATCTGTTCCCACGATTGGGCAAAACAATACGTCGTCGGTAATTTTGCAAAGGATCATATTTTTCAGATCTGGACTGGCTCGAGATTCAACATCGCCAGGCAAAGTTTGTCGAAATGTGATAGGAGCTTACCGTCCTGTCGTGAATGTAATGCGCTTGGTGACCTTATTGGGAAGGACAGTTTCTTGGAGTGGGTAAAGTATTACCAGAAACTTGCAGCAGCGTGAGCATTACTCCTAATTTCTTAGCCAGTCTCTGCTGCCAACCTATGGATAACCGAATACACCAATAATGGTGGAGCCGAAACCTTTTATCGCTGAACTCGACCGACTTGAGGACATCGGATCTGGTCGTGAGGGTCAATTATTGCTCGACAAAAACGAGCGAACGATTCCATACCCGGATGGCGTGGTGTCGGCGATATACGACACAATCAGTCCAATAGAGCTCACCCGGTATCCTGATCAAGCAATCCTATACGAAAAACTATCAACATTCCTTGGGTTAAATTCGGAAAACCTGCTTTTGTCTAACGGTGCCGACAGTGCCCTGAAGGCTGTTTTTGATGCTTTTATTTCTTCTACTGATGAGATTATCTGCCCGAACCCTACTTATGCGATGATTAATGTCTATGCGCGGATGTTTGGGTGTCAAGAAAAAGGTATTTTATTTACTGAACAACTCGAATTGGATTTCGATGCGCTGTTATCCAGCATCTCGGGTGATACGAGAAGCGTCATTCTACCTAATCCGAATCAACCAACCGGAACAATACTTCGATCTTATGAAATAATTCAATTACTCGAAAAAACGGCCTCATACGATGTTCTTTTGGTGCTGGATGAAGCGTATATCGAATTCTCCGATGAAGCCACTTCAATCAAACATATTCAAAATTACCCGAATCTATGTGTCTTACGTACATTCTCCAAGGCCTGGGGGCTGGCAGGGCTGCGACTGGGATTCCTTGCAGCATCCGAAGGACTTGTCCGACAACTAAAGAAGGTCAAAACATTACTGGATATCAATTTGGTTGCAATAAAAGCCGCAAGTTATCTGATCGACAACTATGCCCTGGTCAACGCATATGTCGATGAAGTAATTAGATCTAAAGATTTGATAATTTCAAGATTACGTGCCCACAATATTGATGTCATTTCAAGTTCGACAAATTTTATTCATATTAGACCGCACCCTCATATCGACCTATCCAGCGTCGAGAAGGCTTTGCAAGAAAAGGGCTATCGGGTTCGATCCGCAGGTGGCACTGCCTCTATTCTTGACGGCTGCTTAAGAATAACTATCGGCCCGGCTAGTCAGATGGAGCCTGTCTTCAATGCCTTACTTGAACTACTTCAATTACCAAATATTTCAGAGTCGTGATATTGTTTGTCGGCCTTATTTTTTAGGGCACAATCGCCCTTCTTGAATAATTCTTTCTATTCAGCCAAATTGCTTTGAATGCCATGGAAAAGCGCAACATCGACCCTACAGCAATAATTTATCCTGAAGTCGAGCTGGGTCATGGGACTATAGTTGAGCCATTTTGTGTGATTGGAATAGAGGATCGATTCCATCCAAAAGCCAGGACAGAGATTGGGAAAGACAGCTTTATCGGCTCACGATGTACGATTTACTGTGGCGTGACGTCGGGTGATCGACTTGATGTGGGTGATCAGACTACTGTCTTCTACGATAACCACTTTGGTCACAACTGTCGCATTGGCCCCAAAACAGTAATCAAGAATGGTTGTCGCCTGGGTTCAGATATACGGATTAACTCCCAAGTTTTCATGGAGCGCGTTGAGATCGAATCCTTCGTTTTTGTCGGCCCCGGCACAGTATTTACAGATGACCTACACCCGCCGTGTCCGCGATACGCCGAATGCGCAGGAAAAACCCTAGTGGAATCGTATGTCTCGATTGGTGCCAATGCTACCGTGGGGCCTGGCCTACGCATAGGGCATCACACCCAGGTTTATGCCGGCGCAGTAATTGTTTCCGACGTTGAGCCCTATTCAGTAATGGCTGGCAATCCTGCCAGAAAAATTAAAGATTTTCGGGAACTTACGTGTCTGCCGAATTTTTTCGAACGTCCCTATGAGTGGTGGGATTAGAGCAAACATGTCTCAACGCGGATCAATTTTTCAAAAATGACGATATAAGGCTCGAGTATCGTTCTAGCACTGGTGTTGTACCTGATGCGCCTTCGACATGTGCATAGAAAAACTTTTCTAGTTGTTTCTTATCCGGCACTACTTGTCGACCCTTTGCCACGGTGCGTATCACCTCAACAACCTGATCCTCATTCTCTGCGATAGATGCCACACCAGAATGGTCAAAGATTGTCTGGTTAAGGCGAATAAATATTGGCCAGCACACGGATTCTTCTTGACGCAACGCTTCAAAGCAAATATTCGAACCATAAACTATAACTAGGTCCACTTCTTGAACCAGTTGTGGAGAATGAAAGTTTTCAGTCGGATAACCGACGTGACCAAGCCCTTCCAGAGCGCTTTTCTCTGTCGGATCAAGCCCACCGTTTACCTTTCCTCGGGTGTGGCCCTTGATGGCTAATTCTACAGCCTCTTCCAAGCAGGGTCTCTTAAGCAGGCCAAAACATCTACTTCTATCAACATTGTACGACCAGTGATTGAGAAAAAAAGCATCACAATTTTCCCTGTATTAGAAACCCTTTCTCTTGGCTCACTCCTGAGACAAAGCTTTTGGTTTAGTCGAGACCATTCCTCGCAAACCTTGCGCTACCCAGCACGCGTATTTTTTCTTCTCTTGTTCCTGAGACTATGCAGTAACGTTTGATATTTTCACTTTGTACGATATATTCCGAGAAATGGTTTCGATCAGCAAACTGGGGCAATTTTCCAGTCTTCTCGATAGTTTCACGAGTTGTCGTATTAAAATTGTTGTTTAGCCAAGTATGGTAACCATGCGGAATAGATATTGTAGGCAACCTTAGTACCCGAGCCGCGCGCAAGAAAAACGGCGCCATCTCCCTTCCATTTGCTCCCGCCCATTCAACAATCACACAGCCAATATCATGTCTCTTGAGAAACCAAAAACCGATAGTCAATGAAATAAACCAGTCGGATAATCTCCGTAGTGCCTTGGACTCTATTCGTGAGCGAAGTCCTTTATAGTATCGACTGATGCGCATACTCTCCAATTGTCTCGCGCCAGATTTTTCAATAGTTTCGATTCGATAATCTTCGAAAAATTCACGACTTGTTAGAAAGTAACGAACACGAAACCCGGATGAGGCCATTTTCCAGATTACCGGTGCAATATGATCGAGGTCGTTATACGTTCGGATCAGAAACAACACCTTCTTTGATTGATACAACTGCATAATTAACCTCAAACAATAGATCTATAATTATCCGATAGGATGCGCGTTATGCTGATATTAATGTGGTAATTCAGAGCGCTAACACCCCATTGTCATGGGTCCACTTTTGATACTTTTATTTCTTCTGCTGATGAGATTATCTGCCCGAACCCTACTTATGCGATGATTAATGTCTATGCGCGGATGTTTGGGTGTCAAGAAAAAGGTATTTTATTTACTGAACAACTCGAATTGGATTTCGATGCGCTATTATCCAGCATTTCGGATGATACGAGAAGCGTCATTCTGCCTAATCCGAATCAACCAACCGGAACAATACTTCGATCTTATGAAATAATTCAATTACTCGAAAAAACGGCCTCACACGATGTTCTTTTGGTACTGGATGAAGCATATATCGAATTCCCCGGCGAAACCATTTCAATCAAACAAATTCAAAATTACCCGAATCTATGTATCTTACGTACGTTCTCCAAGGCCTGGGGGCTGGCAGAGCTGCGGTTGGGATTCCTCGCAGCGTCCGAAGGGCTTGCCCGACAACTAAAGAAGGTAAAAACATTACTGGACATCAATTTGGTCACAATAAAGTCCGCAAGAAAAAAGCAGGATATGACCAAGCCGAGATTTCCGGAATAAGTGACTGTAATCCGGGAACGGCGGTAATACCTATTTTTCCATGTCATTTCCGGAGGCTAACACCTATCTCGTGGTGCTTAACTTTCTAAGACGCATCCGGTTTGTTAACGTTTCATCAACAGGTAGAATTTTCAAACCCGCTAGGTATATTATCCGTTGGTCCAAGGCTCGAATTCACCCTAGGATCAACTTGGTTTCAACTAGTGGCAACGCTAAACTACATTTCCCCTAATCTGCCTACACTCTGCCCGTCAGCAACATTCAGGTAGGTTCGTAATACGGTGACCCAAAAACTCTTTCCAGTCTCTCTCCGATGTTAAAATCTGGTGTCTAGTCGTTGTAACCTTCAGGTTGGTTGCGTTTTCGCCGTTGGAAATTCAGTTCTACAACTCAGGACGAAAAGTTGAACTTACTGCCCAGTTCCCACCCCGTACAAGAACCTGGCATAGAGCGTCCAACCGAAGTTTTTCAGCATACTCACGCCGTGATGTTTCACCATTTCCATGACAACAAGCATCCTGTCGGCCAGGGCTCTCTTTCAGCCGACCAACTTCGCCAGATTCTGGATTGGCTTTCTGAAAGATATTCTGTACTGTCCGCTGATGAATATATTTATCGACTAAGTAAATACTCTCTCGAAAAAACCGATATTTGTTTAACATTTGATGATGGCCTTCTATGCCAGGCTGAAGTAGCGCTACCAATACTGAGAGAAAGAAATATTAAAGCATTCTTTTTTATCTATTCAGCTCCATTCTCTATGGAATTAACTAACAACGAAACGTTAGTAGAAGTCTATAGGTATTTTAGAACCACAATGTTTGAAACTATAGATGACTTCTATCTAGAATTTTTGTCTCTGGTGCGGGTTTCGTTTGAAGTTATTTACTCGGAGGCTGAGAAGGAATACTCTTCGGAAATTTTCTTATCCGAATTTCCTTTTTATACTGAAACCGATAAATGGTTTAGATATTTACGAGACCGATTTCTTGGGAAAGAGCGATATGATTGGATAATGTCAATCATTATGAGAAACAAACACTTCAGTATAGAAACAGCTCTAACGAAACTTTGGATGTCGAATGCTGATCTCGTGACGCTCAACAATGAGGGTCATCTTGTGGGCCTTCATTCATTTTCTCACCCTACGATGCTTCACGAAATGTCGGCAGAAGGGCAGGAGTATGAGTACAAGAATAATTTGGCTCATCTGAGCGAGATACTTGGCGAAGACCCAATAGCGATGGCACATCCGTGCGGCCGATATAATGAAGACACTTTGAAAATATTGACTAGGTTGGGAATAGAGATCGGATTTTTATCAAATACGGGCGTTGTAGATATCAAGACAAAATTAGAAGTCCCGCGACGGGATCACGCAAATATCTGGGCAGCGATGCAAGGATGAAGATTACAGTATTCACAAGCAATCAACCAAGGCACCTTGCTTTAGTTAATTGTCTATCTGCTATAAGCGAAAAGACATTTGCTATTATTGAATGTAATACCGTATTCCCAGGCCTGATAGAAGATTTTTATCGCAAATCTCGGATCATGCGTTCCTATTTTAATGAAGTACTACGGGCTGAAAGGCAGATATTTGGGGATCTAATTTTCTTGCCGCCAAATGTCAGAATGTTATTGATCAAGAGCGGGGATCTTAACTTTATTCGTCGGGAGACCATCCTATCTGCGTTAGAATCAGACATATATATTGTGTATGGTGCAAGTTACATTAAAAGCTGGCTTATCGATTTTCTAGTTAGTAGACGGGCCATCAACATCCATATTGGAATATCACCCTATTATCGAGGTACATCTTGTAATTTTTGGGCCTTATATGACTATCACCCAGGCTTAGTTGGAGCAACGATTCATCTGCTTTCGAAAGGGTTAGATAGTGGGGCAATGCTGTACCATGCTCTGCCAATATTTGATCAAACTGAACCCTTCAATTTTACAATGAAAGCGGTTCATGCAGCCCAGATATCCCTCGTAGAGAAGTTATTATCTAACGAACTTCAAGAACTCGAGCCTATGCCTCAGGATAAGGAGAAACAAATTAGATACACACGAAACATCGACTTCACAGATGAGATTGCTGCTGAATTTCTTGCTCGACGTATCGAAGCGAAGGATTTAGGTACTGCCCTTACTAACGCTAGCGATATTCAGTTGCTCCGTCCAGTTTATATTTAAACTTAAAGTCATCATACCAGATTTCTTCTAAATTCCCTGATAGCACACTTTTGAACGAAAAAAATAACCCTAAGTTTGCTGTTACCGAAATGTGTGATTGAAACTCTTTCAAATTAAATAGAATTACTTACCTCCCCAGTATCACGCTAGAAGAACTGACGTCGAGGTTGAAATTTACTGGCGTTCCTTATCGGTCGGATAGATCCGTTGCTTACATTTGTTGATATAATTCTCTCATCGACAAAACGCCATAAATAGCTCTTCTGGAACTATAAATGTTACGAATTAGATTGTTGAAGCCATCTCCAACGCAAGTTCTTATTTACGACAGTCTTGGGTTGGAGTTCCTACAAGAATCAATTACAAACGAGTTCACGGTTCAATATCTAAATCCTAGAGAGGCACTTCCACTGGTGTTTAGATGGTCGTTTCTATTTAAATTTATCTCTAATTATGTAAATTGCCGATTCCGCGTACGCCTTGCCTACCTCGTTGCATTAATTGACCAATTTAGACCTCGGGTCGTTTTGACGTACGCAGATACAAGCCCTGTTCCTGGTGAATATGGCTGGACGAGACCAAAAACATTGGTGCTATCAATTCAAAATGCACTTCGTGATACACCATCTCTTAGTGGTATTTGTAAAGCACCAGTCTATTTTTGTTTTGGCCTATCTACTATACAAATGTTTGACACGAAGAAGATTCCGTACCAACGAATGGTTGTCGCTGGATCACTTCCGCTAGGAATAGCTCTATCACGAAAACCAATCGGTAAACATTCAAAGGATCTTGTATTTGTTTCCAGTTATAGAGTAGCGTTCGAAGATTTGGATCACTTGACAACGCTCTACACGAGGTCACAAGCGAATGGCCACGAATGTATATTTAGAAATCTGCTCCGTTATTCACAAGAATATCAACTAGATCTAACGGTAATCTCGAAAGGAAAGGTACGAAAAGAAGGAGAGCATTTCATCGAAGAAGAAAGATATTTCAAGAGAATCGCATCTGGTCAACCGTTTACATTATCCAGTACCATCAAGAACACATTGAAGTCCTATGATGTTGCATTGAGTGCTGATATTGTTGTAACTCTTGACTCAACGCTTGGCTATGAGATGCTTGGCGTTGGGAAAAAAGTACTGATTGGCTTAGGTATCAGCGAAACTCTTTCTAAGGAAAGAGATCATGACATTGAGCACTTGCCAGACGAAGTTTTGCTGACCAGTAAGGATTATGAACATTTTAAACGCAAAATAAATCAATTGAGTAGATTGACTGATGAGATTTACCAGACATGTATTGCAGACTGCCGGTCGATGTATGTTGATCAGAATCCGGAATACCCACCTCAGAATAGAATTTACGATGAAATCAAACGCCATCTGGCTAAATAAGCCACGAATCAGTAGATAAGAGGAACAACACAGTCGGCTTTTTCGAGTTGTAAACTTTTTTGATCCAAATGGGGAGACAGTAGACACACAGGGACTCATAACCCGCTAAACAAGTTCCAAAGAGTAGATGGGACTATAGCGCGCCAACAATTGGAGACCCCTTGATAGAGCACTCTGACCGATGGATCACAGCAACAGATTCTCTCGACTAATATTTTGTACACCAATTACCCTGATTCTTAATACGGAGTGACCTAGTTTGTAACCCGCTCAATTGTGCACTTGGAACAGATTTCGTTTAGTAGATTAAACAATTTCCTTAGCCGAATAATCTCTCTCAAAATTTTTTCTCGGCTACCCTGCAACGGATCAAACTATGGGTACAACAAAACTCCACCGGATGGCTCTAATAGCTGACAGGCTAGTACTTTAAAGACGACCAACCGGCAGACCTTGGATAGGAACTTCGATGGCAAATCAAATCCGTGTTATTCGGTCGCCACTTCTGAATGGTTATAACGGCCAATAGAACCGGTGTGATACTAAAATTAATTTGACCTCTTGGGATACGAATAAAACATTCCCCTAAGTCCATTTTTGATGCCTTTATCAGTTCTAATTTCAATTTACTCGGCTACTACGGCCCAGGATTTGACTGTCTGCCTAGACTCCTTGGCCGCCCAGACACTCCCTGCTGATGAAATTCTCATAATCGAGGACGGTCCCCTCACTGAGGATACTGCTAAGTGTCTGCGACAAGCAAAACTGCTCTTGCCTATTAGGGTTCTTTCATGCCCCAAAAACAGAGGTCTAGGGCTGGCACTTCGAGACGGATTGTTAGAGTGTAGTTATGAGTTGGTTGCCCGGGTAGACTCAGATGACCGATCCCTTTCAGATCGATTCTTGAAGCAAGTCACCTTTCTTAATGCAAATCCAAACATATCCGTAGTTGGGGGTGGACTGCGCGAATGGTTCAATAGAGCAAAAAGACCGATATGTAAGGTTCGAAACGGACCTATCGATCCAAGACATATTGGTAATCGTGCACGTAGGCGTAATCCTCTCAATCATCCGACTGTGATGTTTCGCAGATCTGCTGTGCTCTCATGCGGAAATTATCAACCTTGTGAACTATTTGAAGATTACTTTCTTTGGGCACGAATGATTCAAACCGGCTACCAAATCATCAATCTCGCGGATGTCCTAGTAGAAACTGATGTTGGCCTTAGCTATTTCAGCCGTCGAGGCGGATTTGATTATCTGGGTAAAGAAGTTGCTTTTGCCCAAAAACTTAGGCAGATTGGGTTTTTTTCGAGGGCAGATCTCGTTTTATTTTTGATCGGCAGAATTCCCGTGCGATTGATTCCATTACACCTTCGTCCTATTTTTTATAGGCTTTTTCTACGAAATTCTCCTATGTGAAGCAACAAATATTTGGATCTGATGCGCTCATGTAAATCCTTGAGGATTAACTCTATGCATCATGATGTGCCTACTTAAGAACTATGACCTCCAGAAAACGACAAAGAATAATTTTCTCTTCACTTTTTGCCGGAATATCGTCCAGTGCGATCGTATTGGTCGGCGCAATTCTACGATCAGGATTTCAGTACATCGGTGATGGAGAGATCTTTGTATTCAGAGATAATCTTCTTCCTTTTTTGGGATTCCTGGCTGCAGGTTACCTGGTCGGGCTAGCATGGTGTACTTTCTCTATTCGGCTACCACTGGTCGACTACGTAAGTCGAATTATCGCAACCAATGTTGTCATTTATAGTTTACTTGGCCTTACCCTTGCCTGGTTAAGAATCCCGCTGTACTCACGCTCAATAGTTCTCTCAGAGTTTTTTCTCTCAACTCTTTTTATTCTTCTATTCATCTATCTTCGCACCCGATTCTTCCCACCACGAATTGGTGTTTTTTCTGATCCTCCCAAATATAATCATGGCTCCGCTCGTCTTGTGCACTGGGTTTTACTTGATTCAGTGCGTTTTGATTCTCAACAGTTAGATGCGATTGCAACTGACCTTGATAAAACGTACAGCAACAAGAAACAAATCGAACTATTAGCGAAACTGAGTCAACGGGGAGTTACCGTTTATGATCGAAGCCATATAGAGACACTTCTGACAGGGCGCATAAAACTGGATAACTTAGATTTAACCGAATTCGACAATTTCAACCCCCGGAGTTTTTATAGCCCAATTAAGCGACTCATGGACCTCCTGGTAACATTGTTACTAACACCTTTGCTGCTACTTGTTTGGCTGATTGTTGCCGTTTTGATTAAATTCGACAACCCAGGTCCGATTTTGTTTTCTCAAGAACGAACCGGATATCACAACAAAAATTTTATTTTGTATAAATTTCGGAGTATGCATACTCTACCGGGTGGTGAATCCACGCGATTTGCCGAGAAAAATGATTCCCGAATTACCCGGGTAGGGTATTTTCTCCGCAGAACCCGGCTCGATGAAATCCCTCAGTTCTGGAATGTCTTTAAGGGTGACATGAGCATCATTGGACCCCGGCCGGAGCAACTTGAGTTTGCCATTCGATTCACCCGCGTCATTCCTCATTACGGCTTTCGTCACACCATCCATCCTGGTATCACTGGTTGGGCACAGACTATGCAAGGGTACGCCGCAAATGAGAATCAGACTCGTGAGAAACTGGAGTACGATTTTTTCTACATCAAAAATCTCTCTTTTTGGCTCGACTTGATTATTTTTTTCCGAACTTTCCGAATCCTGTTCCTCGGAAAAGGCGCAAGGTAGTATCCAAATCTCAATCCTGTGGCACCGCTTCCTTGAGATACTCTACTCCGAGGCTATCAAAGATCAGAACATCTGTTCGGCGGGGTGTCAGCCGCCTGAAGCACATCATGGAATAAAACCGCCGCGATGCTTGTGTAAACATTCAGCCAGAAAAAAGTCGAGCTCGGTATCTATATCCACTGAATCCCGCCTATCCATGACGTATGCATAACTACCAATTTCGGGAAAAAATGTCTTGGACTCTTTAAATGTAGTCACCGTAATAAGGTATACAGCACCATTGATCTGATAGCTGAAATCGTATTCGGTGCAATTATTTCTGTCTAAGTACCCACTTATCAGGAATTCATCCATCGAAAGACTGCTGGGGAGTTTATTCATCCACTCGAGCGGGTGTTCGGTTCGGCAAACACTGACCACTGCTTGAGCCTTTTTTTCTGACATCACATGAAATGCCTCGTCTATATGTTGTGCTCTGCGCAATGGAGACGTAGGTTGCAACAATACAAGATAATCAAAGGTCCCACCTTTTTCCTCCAAATACTGTAACGCATTAAATGTGACGTCAGCGCTAGTTGCCTGATCTGACGCCAATTCTGCTGGTCTTGAAATTACACAATCCACCCCGAAGTCTAGTGCGATCTCTTGAATTTCTTGATCCTCTGTCGATACAGCAAGATAGTCAATATATATTGACTTATTCCCGGCACTAATTGTACGCGCAATTAGTGGCTTACCATTGAAAGGTGAAATATTTTTCCGCGGCAATCTCTTGCTGCCACCCCTTGCCGGAATCAAACCAAGAACTTGTTTTCCTTTAAACATGCTTCATTCGAGCAGTACAATTCGCGTACTTATAGTTTTGCCTTCAACCAGGCTGGAGAGTATTCGAGCAAAACTACGAGGGGAAACAATTGAAAGAAACTGGGGAGTTTTTCGCTCCCCGCCCCTGTTTCATTTTTTTCGTGGCCTGCGCCATTGAGATTCTCCTGAGTCCCACATAATTGACAAAAAGATACGCTGATTAACCTCTAGCCTCAATCAAGTAGGATTAGCGATACCGTATTCCAAATCCGCGCTCGCTGGAAATTCCGCGTTGGGGTTGTCTTTTGGTGGGACAAAATACTTATCCATGAATTC
>Ga0187827_10006921_pt1 | contig 12775 bp, 11 predicted proteins | sample ETNtaG_39_FD_167969 | JGI IMG/M metagenome (GOLD analysis project Ga0187827, IMG submission 167969) | Marine microbial and viral communities from oxygen minimum zone, Eastern Pacific Ocean - ETNP2014_SV_150_PacBio MetaG (Illumina Assembly) | ecosystem: Environmental > Aquatic > Marine > Hypoxic... | reverse complement strand
CTGACCGGTTCGCCCCAACCCATCAAATTTTGCGCAAGCGCCCGATCAATTCCCAATTCGCAATACGGCACCCGGTCGGGCTGTTCACACCGCAACGCAGCTGCCACGCGTTCTCTTGATGTCATATTTCAGTTGCCACCTTTCGTTTGCATATCCAGCTTGTAAACCGACGGAATCCGCACCGTAAACACCGACCCCTTCCCAACCTCGCTCTCCACGGTAATTGATCCTCCCCGAGTAACATCGCAAATCCCTTGCAAATCGGCAAACCCAATTATCTCAGCTTGTCCCACATCCTCGTTCACCTCACAAACCAGTTCCACATCAGCCTTCTCTGTCACCAGCGGTTCAACTTCCGCACAGCAACTCTTGATCAACGCATCCACTCGAAACGACTTCACATCCACATCCATCCGCCCAGCTTCGATCTTCGACAGGTCCAGCAGATCATTGATCAACCCCAGCAACCGATTCCCCGCTTCCTTCACGCTTCCTTCAGGAGAGAGTCGCATACAGAAAAGACGCCAGAAATCTCAATGGATTTCTGGCGCATGATTACGAAAATTAAAGTGATTTGAATTGAGCCGACTGATAGCTTGCAACGGCCTCATCGACCTGCTCAAAAACACGGAATACGGTGTTCAGATGCGTTACTGCAAGCGCGTGATCGGTTGTGGGGTTTAAACCGGTTAAACGCAGATCACCACCGACTTTGCGCACCGTGACCAAACTCGCCGCCAAAACTCCAAGCATGGCGCTTCCAAACCAGATAACCTCTGAAAAATCAGCCACCAGATGGACAACCTGATCGTCTACAAGCCTTTTCACATGGCCGTGAAACTCTACAACCTGGGGACGGCTCATCAAATGCCCGGCCACCTTGAGCACGGCAACGTCGTCCTGAATACCTTCCCTGATACGCATGACCTGCACCCCCCGACACGAAGGTAGATCATAAAATGGGCAAGCAAAATGGATACCAAATCGGTGGATGTATGATCCACACGGTCAAATGATCACATCTTCCGATTGGTATAGACATAGACCCTCTATATATAAGCTTACCCCATAGGAAGCACGAATGGCGATATTTTTTATATCAACAGCCAAAACACGCGAGATCAAATATTCTGACCTCGCGTAATCCAACAAGACAAACTTACCAACTCGTGCTCATTCAATCTCAGCGGCCAGCTGTGCCAACCAAGCCTCCACATTCGCTGGAATATTCAACGTGCGCCTCACAATCTCAACCTGAGGATAACCACCCACCTCCTCCTGACTATCAATCACCCGTCCCTCACGCGCCAAAAATTCACGCACAATGCGTTGATCCACTGCGTCCCGATCTTTTGGCCGAGCCCCTGCGTGTTGTGCCACATGATCCTCAACCGCCGATGCGGGTAAAGGGTTGAGATTGCCCCACACCGGTTTCTCTTCCAAAATACGAATATTGCCCGAACTCAACGCCACGGCACTACCTGCTTGCCCCAGAGCGATATTATCCTCAAGATATGCATCGCCCTTCGATGACACCATTGCCAACCCCGAACGTGTATCCACCCCGTGAATCATCACATTGCCCACCACACTCACCCGACAATTTTGCGGAATAATATCAGCCTCAGCCCATTCACTATCGGAAAAACTTAACTGAATCGCTCGCGAACCCGGATTGTAAATCACATTGTTCACAATCACCCCGGTCGTAAACGCCTTAAAATACGGATTGCGCTGCACATTGTGCGCATACAAATTGCCAATAATAGCAATTTCGCGACAAAAATCGTGAATCAACGACCCCTTCGAATGCCGCCCTTTGCTGTGTGACGCATCATCCAATCCCTCGGCAATAATGCAATTGCGAAACGTAATGCGATGAGACGTTGCATCTGGCCCTTCCGTATTTGATCCCGACGCACTCAAATTCTCATCCACCGCCCATGAAATCGAACAGTGATCGATCACAATATTGTAGGCATCGCCTCCCGACGTCCCAATCCCATCCGGCTCCCACCCACTCCCTTTTGGCTCTCCCGCATCTCCCGGCCGCACGCGAATATGTTGCACAATCACATCGTGCGTCTGAATCGACAACCCACCCCGAACAATCGTAATCCCCGGACTTGGCGCTGTCTGTCCAGCCACGGTCACAAACGGATCGCGAATTGTCAACCGCTGCTTGGCCAGATCAATCACGCCACCTACCTCAAACACCACAATACGCGGCCCACTGGCCGATAGCGCTTCATTCAAAGAACCCGCACCACTAACCGCCAGCGTCGTCACCCGAATGATTCGCCCACCGCGTCCTCCCGACGTATTCATACCAAAATCACTGGTCTGATTTTCTACAATATCAAAGCGGTGACCATCCACCGTATCATCTTGACCAGTAGCGCTATCGCCACCGCACGCAATCGGCATCAGCCCTGCAACCACAACATAAAATAGAAAGCGGTGCAGCAAGTAACAGCGCATTAAAAATAGTAATTTTTTCACCCATATCCCCCACACTTTAAGATGTTGAATGCCCTGCCCTGCAAAACCACACAAAATATAGCAACTTGCACCAATTGCACAAAGCATCAAAAATGCATATCATCAAAACATGCATTGTAGCAGCACTACCCCCTTATCCATTTGGCAGATATAACAAGGAGAATTGAATCGTGCAATCAACTCAGAAATCCAAACCGGAGTATGACGTCATAAAAGAGGGGCCAGTGATGGTCCCAATGCGGGATGGTGTCCGCCTGGCAACCGATCTCTACTTTCCATTCAGAAACGGCAAGCGCGTTCCAAAGCCAATTCCCGCCATTATGGAACGAACCCCTTATGACCGGGATGCTGGATCTCGATCTGAAACAGCTGAGTATTTTGCAAGCCGAGGTTATGTGGTGGCATTTCAGGATACACGTGGGCGATTTGGATCTGAAGGAAAATTTGTAAAGTATCTGAACGAACCAGAAGATGGATTCGATGCTGTAGAATGGCTTGCCGCACAATCGTGGTCCAACGGAAAAATAGGCACGTTCGGCATTTCTTATGGAGCTCACACGCAGGCGGCGCTGGCAACGCTCAATCCGCCGCACCTATCATGCATGTTTTTAGATTGCGGAGGCTTCACCAATGCCTACGACAATGCCGTTCGGAACAGTGGGGCATTTGAACTGCGGCAACTCGGTTGGGCTTTCCGGAACGCCAAAACAAGCCAGGCCGCGCATGAAAATCCCGCAATAAAAGCGGCGCTAGAAGCTGAAGACTTAAAAGCCTGGTTTGCACGCCTACCCTGGAAGCCGGGGCACTCGCCCTTGCGCTGGGCACCAGAATATGAAGACTATATCTTCGAAATGTGGACCCATTCAGATTTGAGCGACTATTGGAAACAAAGAGGCATTTACAACGCACTCTATTTTGACACGTATGCCGATGTGCCACAAATGCATATGGGCAGTTGGTATGATCCGTATACCCGCACAACAATAGACAACTATGCCGGTCTCACACCGCTCAAAAAAGGACCAATCCATCTGCTCATGGGCCCCTGGACACACGGAGCACACGATATGTCTTATGCCGGAGACGTGGATTTTGGTCCCCAGTCCGTTGTGAAAGAGAACCTGGCCGAAGATTATCTGGCACTACGTTTACGCTGGTTCGACCATTGGTTAAAGGAAATTGACAACGGAATAGATCGGGAGGCACCCGTGAAGTTTTTTGTCATGGGCGGAGGAAATGGTCACAAAACAGAAGAAGGACGCCTGAATCACGGGGGATATTGGCGCGAAGAAAATGCATGGCCACCAACCAGTGCTCAGGAAATCAATTTTCACTTTCACGCAGATGGCACCTTATCTACAGAGAAACCGCAGCCAGACATTGAACCGAGCCGATATGTGTTTGATCCGAAAAACCCTGTACCCACCGTTGGTGGCAACATCACCTCTGTAGCAGAAATCATGCTCGGAGGCGCATTTGATCAACGTGAAGATCCTCGCTCATATGGGTGCGAGGCTCCTTATCTACCACTGGCCGCCCGACACGACGTCCTGATTTTTCAGACCGACCCCCTCAAAGAAGCCCTCGAGGTCACCGGACCTGTGACTGTGAACCTGTGGGCGTCTTCATCAACCGTAGATACAGACTTTACGGCAAAACTGGTCGATGTCTACCCGCCGAACGAGGACTATCCACAGGGATTTGATATGAACATTACCGATGGGATGATTCGTGCCCGGTATCGCAATTCATTTGAAACACCAGAGTTGATGACACCTGGTGAAGTGTACTCGTTTTCAATTACGCTCTACCCGACGAGTAATTTATTTGCAAAAGGACATCGAATTCGAGTAGACATTTCCAGCAGCAACTTTCCCCGGCTGGATGTGAATCCCAATACTGGCGATCCCCTGGGGTTGAACTGGCGAATTGCTGAAAATGCGATTTTTCACGACGCGACGCATCCCTCTCACCTTGTATTATCGGCCATTCCCGCAATGTAGTGGAGAATGGGAACTTGCCAGAAATCACTTCTCGGTTGCGAACGACCTATTGTTGCACAAACGCTTGGAGGGATGGATAGGGGATGGGGGGAGAATGGGATTCGTCTATTACTCGCTGCGCTCGTTGTAGGCTTCGCCTGTGCGTCCGTGCGCCTGTGCGTCTATTTGTCTATTCGTTTCTCCACGACGAGCATCGGTTCATCCGCTGTTTTCGGACATTGCACATATTGGACATGCCAGGAAGTGTTGTTTAAAGTAACATCGAGGTGTTGTCCATCGAAGCTCAAAACAGGTGTTGCTGAACCGGAATCATTCAGCACACTCATCACAACAAGGTAGCGTGCACGATCCCCCGTCGTCTGCAGATTGAGCGTATGCAACAAACCCATTTCGCTGTCAGGCTGGCTTTTTAGGTCAGACGCTTTGATGCTGCGCTCCTGAATCTCATGGGTAAAACTTTGCGGCAAAAGAGGCTGAATCCACAACCGCACGCCGTTACTCACAATCTCAAATTGACCCGCCCCGCATTCAGCTATCTCCTCACGTCCATTCAGCAGCCACTCAAAGTGGGAATCTTCATCGCCGTATAAATCATCGGCCACAACAATGATATCTGACTTTAGAAAAAGCAGATGTCGGCGAAAATGCTTGAGTCTCGCCTCATCCACATAAACATTCCCCGCATCACCCAAGACATAATCATAGACCGAATTGCTCTCAACCTTCAGAATACGGGGAGCGGGTTCACGGGCTTCAAATGCCATATAGTCCAGCCATTTCCCTCCAGCACCTGCCTGGCCATATCCATTTGCAATAATCGTGTTGTGGTTACGCGTTTCCTTGACATGCGTATACCCCGGATCAATCGCCAACCACTGCCCTCTGGAATAAATATTGAAGCTATTGATATCGGGATGCTGATGTCCTGGGCCAAATCCTCTATTATCAACGCGACCTGGATCCTTTTGATTCCTGTGTCCGGGTGCTGGCCCACATCGAAAACCAATTGCCGTTGCATCTGCGTCCCAACCACTGCGCATGGTCACAAAACCGTGATCATCAAAATGACGTAGCGTTGGCAAACTGTGTATATCCTGGGTAGCAATCGCAGAATCATAACTCAGAAGATCGAGCCAGCTAAATTTGTGCGGCTCTCCAGACAAGAGACAATTGCCAAAATTCTGAAAATAACCATTTTGGGCAACCCCAGCCGCCTGATAAAGCAGAAATGGCGGCAAATAACGCTCACTACCACAATCGCCAAAATTAATAACCTCAGTCGGCCTTTCGGGAAGTGAAAAATAAATTGGAAACCACCCTGTTTCCTTCAACCAATTGTACTGAGGATAATAATCTTTGTAACCCGTTGTCTTTGCGGCAGCGATAAACCTGAGAAAATAGCCCGTACCATACGCCCAGTACCGTATCCCCTCTCCCCATGAGCCGTCGGTAGGCGCATAATCGATAATATAATTTGCCCACTCATCGGCTTGTTCCAAAAAACACTCAGCTTCCTTACGCTCTCCTCTCAACGCCAAACCAGTGAGCCCAACCGCACTCGTTTCAATGAGCAAATGATTGCTCAATGCACGCGTAAAGGAAGCCGTTTCCATAATGATTGGCACTTCGGAAAGCAGTCGTTCTTTAATTTGAAAACGCATTTCTTCTTGCAAATCATCATAGAGCCAGTCATACAACAAGGCACAGCCAACCGTCCAGGACGAGCGCCCCAGGTTGCTACTGCCTTTCCAGCTTGGAACAGCCAACAGAGCCTGCAACCACTTCTCAGCAGCCGAAAGATATACCTCTTCTCCGGTCATTAAATAAGCCAGCCCCAGAACGGGCATTGTATCACCAATATCTCGATGCGCATTGTGCGCATTTTGAAATTGTGGAACTGCCTTTGCGGCAAACGCATCCGCGCTTTGCAGTGCCAACTCAAAAAGCTGCTTATGCGAGGTCTTCGACATCACCTTAAGCTCTTCGATGCGATCTGGCGTCAAAATCAGTTTGGGACGATCTAACCTGCTGACATCACCCGTGTTAAACAAAGACATTACACCTACTTTCGTTGATGTAGCAATTGAAGAATTCTCCCTAAATGACCAAACACAGATAACGGGCTGCTCTTCCCTTTGTTGCCACCTTCTGAAATAGCTCGGATATCGTCTGTCTACATCATGTATCTTTCGGAGATACCATCTCTCGTACAGTTTTTAGCAGAGCATCACGATCGATAGGTTTGGAAAACACGCGATTCGCACCTCGCATACGTTCCACTGGCGGAAAATCCGATGCGCCACCGGAAATTCCGATAATTTTCACCCCTCGAAATTCTTCTCGCAGCGTCTGGATCACATCCAGTCCACTCATGCCCTCCATAATCAAATCTGTAATCACAAGATCGGAACGATGTTCCCGAAAATGCGCAACACCCGCTTCTCCTGACTCTACAACGGTCACATCATGCCCATCTTGCTCTAACAATCGCTGTAGCAACAGGCGAGATACAGAATCGTCGTCTATTACGAGTATCCGTGCCATAAATTCTCCATTCACAACCTTATTGCATCTGTCCTTTAACCTCTGCCAACACACCTTCCATCCTCTGCACCTCATTCATACACGCCTCATACAGCCCTTCGGCCGCTTCACCCGTTGTGCGCGTCGATACCGTCCACGGATCATTTTTCGACGCCTCGTCCACAATCGTCACCCACTCCTCTGGAATCTCCTCAATCCCTCGCAAAGCACCCGCAAGGCCACCCGCCACATACGCCTTACAATCCGTATCGCGCCCCAAATTCACTGCATATAAAATCGCATCCTTCGGATTACCGTCCGCCAAATAAAAACACGCCAGCCCACCCGATAATACTTCCACCGCATTAGAAATTGGTCGCCCCGCATATTTCTCAGCATAAAACGGTCGCATCTCCTTCCAACTATCCGCCCCCTTCGCCCGATCCAGTCCTTCAGTCACTTCTTTCAACGGCTCCTGCGTCAAATGCGACAGCACTTCCTCAATCACCGAATTTCGACTCGCCGAAGACCGCAGGGCCTCCGCAACGCCCGCTGCAATACCTGCACACACTTCCAGTGCATAATTCCCCTTCACGCCACGCATATCTTTCAACTGCCCAAGTTCCAACGCGTCCTGCGCCGCCTGCCGTGGATTACACGCATTCACCATTCCCACCGGTTGAATCATCTTACTCGTGCCAATAAAGGCTGGCCACGATGCATGGCGTCCCACCTCCCAGGGTGGCACACCAAACACAATCTGATTGTAAATCACCCGATCCTGCGGCCCCATCAAATAGCCAAATTTATCGGGATCAATATCCGAAAGCCACGTCGCGGCCAAATCTTCAATTGTAATGCGTCCATTCTTATTAATAATTGCACTTGTACACAACTTGTGCCGCTCCATCCCATCTTCGGTCGTACCAGGCGGACGATGGTGTGCGTGATAGTGCCAGTCCGATCCATAGGTCTGCGACCGCACCCGATCTGTCTTCTCTTGAGCCAGAAAATCTTCGAGAAACCCATACTGGTCTTCAATCTTCTCCCACGCCATCCCCTCCACCGGATCTCCCATCGCATTGCCAATCGTCCCGGCGGCCTCACACCCATGAATCTTATCAAACAACGCACTCATTGCATTCTCCTGATTAAAAAACCCGTGCCAAAGGCACGGGTTTCTTTACACTCAACGCCACGCATCTACCGACGCAGATCTGGAATAATTCCCCCCCATAATCCGCCAGTATCCATTCGTCTCTCCTCCCGTCACCACCACATGAATTTGCTCCCTCTTAAACATCGGAATCATCTCATCATCCGCAGCCTTCAGCTTGGTTGCATACGGCTCCACACCATTGAGTGCGCGAGGATGCACGTAATTTTGAATCAACTGATAATCCCAGTACTGGCTTGCGGGCATCGTTGCATTCTCATACGCCCAGTCAATCAATTTGTCCACCGTATCAAATCCCGCTTTATCAACAAACAACTGGGCTGTAATCGGATCTAACACAAACGTCGCTGCCTGGTGTGGATCAATACCCCGCAGCATATTTCGCACATGATCCTGCCAGTGCCGGTCGCGTAACCCAAGCGTAAATGCTGTAGACCGGCAGCCTGAAAACGTACTCACAACGCTCTCATCTGCCTTAAATCCATGCTGAGCATGAAACGGCACCCACGGGCTCCGCTCTTCATTCTCGGCAAACGTCACACTGTTATACGCATAATTGTTGCCCTGCGATCCCAAATACGTAATGGCCGGCACCGACCCGCCCTGCAAATTCTGCGACAGCAAACCATACGCGCGTCCAATTGTCGCATTGGCATGATTATACGGCCCCATCGCACCGGTGCCCCAATTCATATCAATTTCATGCCGGATAGGTCCATTCACCACGGCCATCGCCGCCGCAGAGCTTGTCGTACTTGCACGCGCCGATGTCTGGGTGGCTGCCAGTGCCAGAATTACCGGAAAATATTCGGGCCTTGCACCCGCCATCACCGCATTTACCGCCACCTTCTCCACCGTATATTCCCAGGCCTCGCGTGTAGAAGTTGGCCGCAAGTGCCCCACCACTTCATCGGGATCGTGACTCGTACCAGCCAGCATCTTCTCAACGTGTTCTTCCGTCGGCAAAACAATCGGAAGCTTATCCGTCCAGTTCTGATCCAAAAACAACTGATTCAAATTGTCTTCTGTATCCGCATCTACAAATCGAGGTGTAGACCGATCAAAGGACAACTGCTTGGTCTCATCCTCGGTCAGAGGTTTTGTTAACACATCAAAAACCTCATCCATAAATGGTCTTCCCGTTATTGCATCGGGACCATCAATATATCCGCGCAAAGTCGCGGGAGATTGTCCCATCACAGGCTGAGGCACGTAAACTTGCCTCAAATAGGGAATCCCTTGCTGCAGTGATGACGCTTTCACCAACAGTTCAAACGCATCGGTCTGCACGGAAGCTGTAGGCACATCGTATTCAGTTTCTAAAATAATGCATTGATCGGCGACCGCCGGAGCACACGTACTTCAGTGCCCCACGGCTACAACAGCCGCGTCTCCTTTCTCCTGAATCTCCTTATAAAGCGCCTCATCCCGCTCGGTATACACACCGGATTTTCGACGCACTTCAATATTCACATCGGGCCGATTTTCCGAAAACCAGTTGGCCATCTGCTCAATCAAAATATCGCCATCATCAAACCGACAATCCACCAGGTACACCTTCTTTCCTTCAAGCGTATCTGGTCGCTGTGCCAGGGATTTCTGTGAAATCTGCGGCGGAAATCCCATCGGATTCAACACTTTGAACTTATCTCCCAAAACAGACCTCCTTTTAATAAGCGAATAGACGAACCCAGCTCCCTCCCTCGTACATTTAAATGCTGCAACATCTACCGGAATACAATCATAATCGGAAGGTGATTTCTGGATGAACCCTTACCCCATTGCGCTCAGCTTCTGATACAACGCATCATCAAGCAACGCTGCACCTGCCTCTGCATTGCTCGCCACCTGCGCAACCTTTGTGGCACCAGGAATCACAACGGGATTGGACTTGTGTGAAATCACATATCGAAGCGCTGTCTCCACAAGTTTCGAATCATCCCCAACTGCGTCTCGAATTCCTTCTAACCGCCCCAGCATCCCCTCGTAATCCGCCCGATCAGATTTTCCCGCATTCCAATCTCCGCGGATGGTATCGGTAAACACACTGTCACGATTGTATTTCCCAGACAGAACACCTTTGGCCAGCGGGCCTCGCACCAGAATACCCAGATTCTTCTCGTGACAATAATTGAGAAAACCATCTTCAGGTTTACGATTCATCAGCGAATAATCCACCTCCACCACAGCGCACACACCACTTGACGTCTCATAAAAATTCTTCAACACATCTAAGCTATTTGTCGAAATTCCATATTCCCGCACAAAACCTTCTTCGCGCAGTGCATCAAAACCCTCAACATAAACTGTTGGATCTTTGATATTGCTCTCATGGCACAGCATCACATCAACCCGATCCGTCTGCATTCGCCCCAAACACGCATGACCACACAATCGAATAGAATCTGCGCTTGTTTTTGGCACACTGCCATTGGTGCGCTTGCCCCAGTTGCCAATCTTACTCACAAGAATCAACTTATCGCGCATCGCTGGCGTAATTGCCTTGCCAATACGCAACTCACTCATACCATTGGGAATGCCGTAGGACTCGGCTGTATCGATCAAATTCATCCCATTGTCAATCGCTGCAATCAAAATATCGGCCGCCTCCTGATCGCTCATTTCACCCCACTGATTGCCCAGATTCCACGTACCCAATCCAACCACCGACACATCCCAACCGGTTTTGCCAAATGCTCGATAAATCATTGTTTCTCCTATTGTGTTACAATTTGCGATTTATGAAGGCGCGGGAAGCTAAAGCATCCCGCTGAAAAAGCACAGGAGGTTCGTTATTTTGAGTTCAGTCGGGCTTTCCATTCGGGATAGTCCTTTTCCAACACACGCATTGGCCAACTGCCATACCAGGCGTATCCCGTTCGCCTTTCCAGTGCGACCTCTGATAGAGAATATACCTTTTTTCCATCCCGATTGGCCATAAAGGGACGATTTGTGTCAATCTCATGAAATCGTGCCCAAATAGGTGGTGCATCCGGATCTTCGACAACAATTAGATCGGAGGTCGCCGTATGATTTCTAAAACGCGCTGGCTCGATCTTTACCCGCTCCAGCCGAATCCCTTCAATCTTCGCCTCATCAAACCATCGCACGGCACTTTCAATTGCATCAACAATCTCTGGACTTGGATCTTCTATCGCCATCAAAAATTGGACAATGCGCGTTGTTTGCCCTGCCGTAATCGAGGGCAATTCATAAGTGCGTGCTTTTACCGGTTCAAAAGTCTCATGATCGTGTTGCTGGCACCATCCCGTCTTTTTACCATCCACAACAATCTGGCACTTCAATGTTGCATCAATAGAACGATCCAATGCGTCTTTGGCCTTCGCACGCAAATCAGTACTCACCCACGCAAACTGCGGCTTGCCATCCACCACATCTCGCAACAACGTCATCACACCAATCATTACGCCATCATTATACGTAATAGCATCCACATCCCAACCGCGCCACCCCCCTGTGGGATGTTGCTCACGAAATACATAAGCCAAACCCTTTTCTACCGCATTGCGATAACGACCCAAACCCGCAGCAACATAGACTTTCGCCAAATAATCGATCTGTGAAAAAGTATTGTGATTGTCAAACGTGCTGATCATCTTCCGCTCGCCTTTGATCGCTCTTACCGTATCGGGATCAATGTGCGCCTGCCAGTCCACGTTATTTGGCCAACCGCCATCGGCGTTCTGATAAACCAGCATATTCTCAGCAATATGCACAATCTGCTTTGGATCGTACATCACATCATCCCGATCACGCCCATATCGCTTGCGCCAATGGCTCATCCCATCCCTCAATGGATGGAGATTAATGGCCTCATACGTTCGCGCCTTAGCAGATTCAACAGCGTCATCAGCTTCACTCTGCCCAACGACCAACAAACAACAAATCAAAAACAAACATGCTTTCACCACATTCACCTCATCTGAATTTGCCCTGCTACTACAGTGAGTGTCTTATTGAGCAACAAAGCATTCTCGAAGCCCCCTAAGATTCCCAAAGCACCAAAGCTATGACCTACCACTGAACCAAATTTTCAAAAATCATAGAAATCCTTATCACGTCCTGCTCACCGCCTGAATCATCGCAATAATATACCCGTACTGAAATGCCCATGCCTGCCGCATGCGCCTTGAACTCCCTTCGGGCGCTACATCGTCGGGATGGTGCGGCGCGTGATCGGGCATCAACATATACGGATAACCCACTTCGTGGAATGTCTTTGCCACCTCATACATATCCACATCACCTTCATCGGGCCACGTCTCTTGAAAATTGTGCAAGCCACCGCGAATATTCCTGAAATGCACATTAAAAATCTTCTTCCGCTCTCCAAAATACCGCACAATCTCGCACAACTCTTCCGCCGGATTCTCCAGCCCTTCTGACGCCACACCACAGCAGAAATTGAATCCATTGTAGGGGCTATCCACCAACTCAACAAACCGCTTTAGTCCATCAAACACCGGATAATTCCATCGCTCCACGCCCTTCAAAATCGGCGCGGGTGGATCGTTTAAATGGCACGCCATCTGCACCTTGTATTCTTCAG
>Ga0187827_10006917_pt1 | contig 12776 bp, 12 predicted proteins | sample ETNtaG_39_FD_167969 | JGI IMG/M metagenome (GOLD analysis project Ga0187827, IMG submission 167969) | Marine microbial and viral communities from oxygen minimum zone, Eastern Pacific Ocean - ETNP2014_SV_150_PacBio MetaG (Illumina Assembly) | ecosystem: Environmental > Aquatic > Marine > Hypoxic... | reverse complement strand
CCTGGAATAAAATTAGGACGGTATCAGACTTTATCTTTTCCAATAAAAAATGCCTGAAAGATTCTATGATAATTTTTACAAGAGCTAGTACAACAATTACTCATATCCTTTTCAAGGAGGTTTAAATAATCTTATTATATAATAAATAAAATTATTATATAATCTTAAATAATCAACAGCAAAACTACTTTTCAGTTACTCCATGCATCTTTTTATGGCCTATTAATAAAACTTTTCTATGTTTATGGAAAATCTATTAGAATACACTTGAGACAGAATGATTTGACATATTGTTTTTTTAATATTATACTTTTATATCTTTTTTGCTTAATGATATTTTCGCTAAGAGTTAACCTCTTAAAAGAATATTGTGTAGCTTGAGAGAGTTTTATTATTTTTTTTGGAGGTATTGATGCAAGGCAGTAAACTCTATGTCGGTAACTTTGTTTATGCTACCACCGAACAACAGCTTGAAGAACTTTTCGCAGAATACGGGGAAGTTGTTCAGGTCAATATTATTGGGAACAAAGGCTTTGGTTTTGTTGAGATGTCCAGCAGTGAAGAGGCTGAGGCAGCCAAAGAGGGTTTGAACGGTACAGAAATACAGGGAAGAACCCTCAGGGTTGATGAAGCCAGACCGCAGAAGCCAAGATCTGAGCAAAGATATTGATCGTGATCGATTAAAAAAAGCGTACATTTCCAGAAAGATATGTACGCTTTTTTTTAAAAGCCCTCTTTATTTTCTTATACTTCTAAAAAATTCTTAAGTTTTTTGCTTATTTTGGAGCTCCTTAGTTTCCCAAGAGTCTTAAATTCTATCTGCCTGATCCTTTCCCTGGTAACTTTAAACTCTCGGCCCACTTCTTCAAGTGTTCTAGGATGCCCGTCCTGGAGACCGAACCTGAGCTGTATTATTCTTTTTTCCCGGTTTGTAAGGGTATCCAGAATCTTCTGAAGCTGATCCTGGAGCATAGTAAAAGATACTGCATCAGCAGGTTTTTGGACTTCTGAATCTTCGATAAAATCACCCAACTGGCTATCTCCCTCATCCCCAATCGGTGTCTCAAAAGAGACAGGATGCTGGCTTATTTTTATAATCTCTCTTACTTTATCAGCTGCGAAACCAGAACCTTTTGAAATCTCTTCCACTGAAGGGTCCCTCCCCAGTTCCTGCAGCAGCTTCCTCTGTGCCCTGATTATCTTATTTATATTTTCGACCATATGGACAGGCACTCTGATGGTCCTAGCCTGGTCTGAAATAGCCCTGGTAATGCCCTGTCTTATCCACCAAGTCGCATAAGTCGAAAACTTAAAACCTTTTTTATAATCAAATTTTTCCACTGCTTTCATAAGCCCCAGATTGCCTTCCTGTATAAGATCTAGGAATAGCATTCCCCTGCCGACATATTTTTTAGCAATACTAACAACAAGTCTCAGGTTTGATTCTACAAGGATCTGCTTCGCACTATGGTCACCGAGCTCCACCCTTTTTGCCAGACTGACCTCCTCAGAAGCAATCAACAGCTTTACTTTCCCTATTTCCTTCAGATACATCCTTACAGGATCCCCTACTGATGATTTGATTTTTAGGTCCAGTCTTCCCCTTTTCCCAGACTCCTTTTTATCCTTTTTCTGGAGATGGACTATGAGATCATTTTCTTTTTCATCGACTACGTCGATATCAAGTCTGTCTAATTCTTTAAAAATATTCTCTACCTGTTCCTGACTAAGTTCAAGTTCTGAAAGAGTCTCGCTGACTTCATCCATAGCAATATGACCTTCATTCTTCCCCTTTTCAAACAAGGTCTGTACTTCAACAGCGTCTAAATCTGTTTTCCTCTTCAATTTTTTTCACCTTTTAACTTCACAATAAATCAATTACATAATAGTTTTTACACCATTAAAATAAAACTATATAAACATTCTGAGTATAATTTAGAAGATCCACCAAAAACAGATTTATTTATACATCATACATCCATATCTTAGCTACATTTGATATATTATAACATGAATAGCCAAATAATAGGATTAATATATCATGTGGAATCATTATTCATTTAACAATATAAGTTTCCTCACTCTCCCCTGAAAAACCTTTCGGTTACTATTAGACTTATTAATATCCATCCCCTTCTAGTAGCTAGGACTGTCCATGCAGAACCCAGTCCAAGTTAGTCAATTATTATGACCATCATACCATCACCCCAATAAGCAGAATGAAGGCCTTTTGAAATAACTATCAGGAATTAAGACATTAAATTGTTGGAAAAGAAAATATCTCTCCTGAAAAGAAATACAAAGAAGACAATCGTACATATGGGGAGGGCGCTTCTGGTGCTCCTTATAATCCTAACCAGAGAAGAGCTACTTTCAAAGATTTCAACAGGCACCACCAGCTCTAGTAATTCTTTTATTGGACTGAAGTCATTATTAAGTATTTTATCCAGTGTAGCAAATTATCTGTATAGGGAACCTTTGCCCATAAATCCCCTTTAAGAGGTGATACATTTACTACTACCTTTAACTACATGAAGGCAAAATAGGACCTACTTTCAGTTCCTGGAAGTAGAGCTGAAGCACTGCTAAAAACCTTGCACAGTCCTACCGACAAGACCCTTTAGGGAGGAGAAGGCCAGGTAAAAACTTACATCTTTAATATTGATAAATAATTCAAATCCGATGGGTTATCCGATACGTCCTGTCTCGACAACAAGCACTTCAGTATCCCCTATTTTTATGATACTTGATTTATTTCAAATTGGTCTAGAAAGATTCCCGGAAGAAAGGCTGACCAGAGTATACCTCTCCTCTCCCCCTGACTCGGGACCCTAGAGGTTCCACATTGAAAGTTTATCCATGATATCCTCGATTTTACATCATCAAAACCCTATGTAATCTTCAGGAGATGATCCAGGTCTTTTCACTACTGGAAAGCATTTACCCTCGGAAGGTCTTTTATCACTGAACCTGTACCAGTACACGTCGTCGATGGCCTCTCCGTCTTTGGCTGATATTATTATATGCTGACTCACTCATTCCTCTGTTGAGGCATCATTGCTTGTAAGCGCCTGCTACAGAAACACCGGGAATCCCTTGTCCCTATGAAAATATAAAACAACCCTACTTTTCCCTAGTAGCCAGGTGTTCGGAAGCTATACTCTCTTTATAATACAGAAGCATAGAACACCCATATAAATCGACCATTTTTACTCCTGGTTCTATCTGGCTACCAAATAGCGGTATGGTATTCGCTAATCTATCTTCCTTCAACTGCAACCTTTATCCTTTTGAGACCTTTTTTGATATTATACCTTGATGTGGCATATGAAAGCCTTATATACTCTTGATCTTCTCCTTCATTCTTCAAACCGAATGAAAATCTAGAAAGTACTGCCACATCAGCTTCATATAATAAGTGCTCTTGGAATTCTTTCGAGCTTGTAAAACCCATACTTCTGCAGGCTTCAGTCACATTCGGGAATACATAGAAGCTTCCTTTAGGTCTAAAGCATGTAATTCCTTTAATATCATTTAAACCATCAACCATAATATCCCTTCTGACTTTAAACTCAGCCACCATCTTGTCAGTCTCGTCCTGCGGTCCCAAATATGCTTCCCTGGCTGCAAGTTGGGTAAATGTTGCAGTACAGGACTCACAATTTGTCTCAAGCTGGGCTATCTTGGCAGCCATTTCTTTATGCATAACGCCGTATCCTATCCTCCAACCCGTCATAGCATATGTCTTAGAAAACCCATCAAGAATTATGGTTCTGTCCTTCATCCCATTTAGGGTTGAAATGGAATTGAATTGACCTTCATAGATTATCCTTGAATATATCTCATCAGAGAGCACCCATAGGTCGTTATCCGTAGCAATATTTGCCAGCTCTTTAAGATCCTCTTTTAACTGTATTCCGCCGGTAGGATTCTGTGGTGAATTAAGAATTATCATCTTTGTCTTTTTATTTACTAGCTGTCTTATCTGGTTTAAATCAAAAGTAAATCCTTTTTTCTCCAGCAGAGGTGCCGGTACCGGTTTTGCCCCCACAAAATTGATCACTGACTCATAAATAGGAAAACCTGGATTAGGGTATATTACCTCATCCCCCTCTTCAGCGATTGCATGGATAGAGTGATAGATTATAGGTTTTCCTCCTGGAGTTATGACCACTTCATCAGGCTTGGCTTTTATGTTTCTGGTCTTAGAAATATAATCTGCAACGACCTCTCTTACCTCGAGTAGCCCTGCAGACGGACCGTAATGAGTATAGCCATCTTTTAATGCTTTTACAGCTGTGGCTTTTATATTTTGAGGCGTATCAAAATCAGGTTCGCCAATGCAAAATGATAATATATCTTTTCCCAAGGCAATCAACTTATTCACTTCTGTCAGTACCAGAAATGCGTTCTCTGTGCCCAATCTATCCATTCTTTTTGCTAGTTTCACTATATCACCTTTGTCTTACCTAATAAAAAGGACAGAATAATATTTATCTCTAAATAATATTTTGTCCTTTTTAGTGAGAGTTTTGGCCCTTTAGACTCCGATATCTTTCCAATCAGCATATCTTGAAATATAAATCCAAACTTCTACTTTTATTCATTATGAATACTACTTTAAAAGAATAAAAATATCAACTCTTCCGTCTTCTTTGAAAATATTAAAGTTTACCAAATGATAAGAAAACAAAAACCTAAAATTGGCTTTCTAGGTATAATGCATAGACTTTATGACAAATCTCAACCAGAAATACCGGAAAACCAAAATAAATTTGTATTAGATGTAATCCTTCCTTTGAAAGTTTATCTGCAGCTGAAAGAGCAAAGTGGACCATATATGAAGTTGCTATAATTGTTAAGTCTTTACCGCTTCTTTTTATATCAGCTTTGCCAAGAGGTATAAAATACTCTTCTTCTGGGACCTCGCCTTTCTCTCCAAGAAGTTTTTTATGTTCAAAAATAATAACAGGGTTTTTCTCATTTATTGAAGTCTTTATTATCCCCTTTACATCATATGGTGTAGAGGGTAGGGCAACTTTAATTCCTGGAATATGATTAAACCATGCCTCAAGGCATTGTGAATGTTGTGCTGCGCCAGATACATATCCTCCCATTGTAGTTCTTATGGTCAGGGGTATATTAATATTTCCCCCATACATATACCTCATTTTAGCTACTTGATTATATACCTGGTCCATTGCAACCCCCATAAAGTCACAAAAGGGAATCTCAGCAATAGCATTACATCCAGTAATAGAAGCGCCCAGTCCACAACCGATAATCTCTGCTTCTGATATAGGAGAGTCTTTAACTCTCATGTCCCCAAATTCATCCCATAATCCTTTTGACAGACCATGTTCCCCACCATAAGGACCTACATCTTCACCGATCAGGAAGAGGTAGGGATCTTTCTCATCTCTTCAGCCATTGCTTCTATAATTGCTTCTCTATATGTAATTTCTCTCATTAGTTCAATCCTCCATTTGAAAAAAGATCTTTTAGGGCATCTTCTGGTTCAGGAAATTTGCTTTCCCTGGCAAAAGTTACTGCTTCACCTATTTGATTGTTGATCTCAGATTCTATCTGATTTAATTCATCTTCCTTGACACCATTGCCTAATAGAGTTTTTTTAATACTTGTTATTGGATCTTTTTTCTTCCATTCTTCCAGTTCTTTATCTTCCCAATAATTTACTGACTCTCCTTCAAAATGACCATGGAATCTAAATGTATCAGCTACAATAAGAGTAGGACCTTTTGCATTTCTTGCATTCTCTATTTCTTCCTTTGTGGTTTCATATACTTCTAATACATCCATTCCATTAATCCTTTTTCCTGGAATTCCATATCCTGTAGCTCTTTTGGATAAATCTTCTATATTAGACACTCTAGAAAATCTCGTAGAAACTCCAAACATATTATTTTCACAGACAAAGACTACTGGTAGCTGCCAGGCGGAAGCCATATTAATTGATCCGTGAAAAACTCCTTCATTTGTGGCACCATCTCCAAAAAATGAAATACAGACTTGCTTTGTTCCCCTAAGTTTTGCCGAATATCCAGCACCTACTGAAATAGGAATTCCTCCTCCAACTATTCCATTTGCTCCAAGGATTCCAAGACCAGGATCAGCGATATGCATGGAGCCGCCTTTTCCTTTGCAGTATCCAGTTGCTTTGCCATATAGTTCTGCCATCATCAGTTTTAGGTCTCCGCCTTTAGCAATAAGATGACCATGTCCCCTATGAGTGGATGTTATGAAATCATCTTCGTTTAGATTGGCACATGTTCCAACGGCTACTGCTTCCTGGCCGATATATAGATGTACAAATCCTGGTATTTCACCGTCTGCGTATAATTTTGAGACATGTTCTTCAAATTTACGGATTTTAACCATATTTCTAAATAAATTGATTAATGGTTCTTTACTTACTGGAAACAAATTAATCCTCCTAAAATGATAAGATTGTAATTTATTATGGTATCAGTTTCATTATTAATGCTGACCTTGCCCTATCTTTGGGTCCAGTTCTTAACTTAGAATCTAAGCCATTTGTAAACCAATATCCACCAATAGTGGTTCTAATTGTTAATGGTATATCAATATTTCCACCATACAGTTCAATATTTACCATATTCAAAAGCACCTTCAAACATTGCAATTATATTTTCGGCAGGTATATCATATTGAATATTATGAATTTGATTAAATACAAAACCCCCATCCTTTCCAAAAATATCAATTCTTCTCTTTACATCTTCCTTTACTTCTCTTGGTGTCTTATTTGGAAGAATATCCCTGGTATTGCATCCTCCGCCCCAAAATGTTACATATTTGCCGAATTCTTTTTTCAATTTCTTAGGTCCCATATTAGTTGATGTCGTTTGAACAGGATTTATAACATCAAGTCCGACATCAATAAGGTGGTTAAGTAACCCATATATAGAACCACATGAGTGCATAAATACTTTACAATCAGAGTTACTGTGAACAAAATCCCACATTTTTTTATATCCTGGTTTAAATATATCCGCAAATACATCTGGAGCCATAAACGGACCATTTTGTGCACCTAAATCATCTCCAAATTGGAGCAAATCTAAATAATCTCCCACGCCTTTTAATATTTTATCCAAAAATCTAATATTTTTTTCGACCAGCCTGGAAACTAATCTTTTTACACCTTTTTTATCCTGATAGATATCACAAAGGAAATTATCCATTCCTCTGAGCCAGGTTCCGGTTTCAAATAAATTACATCCAACAGCAAGCATTATCGAATAATCAGTAGTCTCATAAAGATTTTTAACAGTATCGATAAAATATTTGTATTGTACATCATCAAAAATATCTAAATTCCAGGGAGGCGATGGGATAGTCCATATAAACTTTTCCAGATCATCATCATTGAATGTATTAGGAATCTCAGGATTATCACCATATACCCAATAATTTTGGTCAACATAAAAAGATGATTTAGGTTTTATACCTAAGACTTTACTGTTATTATCTTTCACAATTACAGTAGAGTTATTATCGATTTCAATATTTAAATACTTCGGTATCAAACATCTGGAACCATCATTTAATGTCCACTCTCTCCAATCATTATCATCTTTTAAAAATGCCTGGCCTGCATCTATTGCATCAATATGAAATATTTCTCTTATTTCTTTTTCAGGGTAGGCAAGCTGCTGTATAAAATCATACATTTTTGGTAATCCTTTTTTTATACCTAACTCAGCATGAAGGTTATTATATGCAATTGTAGAAATACCTGTTGAACGCATAGCACCAAAATCAATAGGAACCCTGTCAGCCTCTTTGTGAGCTAAAGCTAATCTAATTCTTTCTCGAGAATTCATTTTTACCCCTCTAATTTTTTATTCATTAAAAAAAATTATTATAATAAATCCAGAATTATTCTAAATTAGCATGTCTCTTCATAATCTCATCACGTTCTAGGTCTAGTGTTTTTGAAAGAACATCAATAATACATTCGAATAGAATAAAAGTACTTTGCTCAAAAAGTGATCCTAATAATTGGGAACCAGTTTCATCAATATTACTTTGAAATTTAGTTGGAGCAGGAATAAGTATAAAACTATCAGCAATTTCAGACATAGGAGAATCATCATTTGATGTGATCAAAAATTTGTAAGCTCCAAAATCCTTTGCTTTTTTTATTATATTTACCGAATTAGTTGTTCTCCCAGAACCAGAAACTGATATTAGTAAATCATCTGACTTTATTGCTGGTGTGATTGTTTCACCGATGATAAATACTGTAAAGCCAATCTGCATCAAACGCATCGCAAATGCCTTACAGATCAATCCTGATCTACCAAGTCCAGCAATAAATATCCTTTTATTATTAATTATTAGCTTTATTAATTCTTGGATTTTTTCCTTATTTATTCCTAATAATGAATTCTGAATCTCAGCTACGATGCTATTAATTGTATTACTGGTATCAGATGGTGGTTTATTATTTATTTTATTGCTTTTTATTTGATTGCCATCAAAAGTATCATTTTTCAAACTATCCATTTCTTTTGATCTGATGCTAGATATTATTTCTTTTGCTATGATCTCAATATTCTTTTCATCAATATCCATAAAAAATCTCCAATCGTTTTTTAACATCTGACTATAAAATTGAAAACCTCTTCTCATTTAATTGATACTCAAATTAATTAAATAACACTATTAAACCTCTAGAATCAAGAAAATTAGTTAATTCATTTACATTTGTGGAACTCCCACCTTGGAAAGCAAGAAATTCATAAGTGTTATCTGATACAATAGTGCTGTCATTTATTTTAAAAATATCGATTGATGCAAAAACTACAATTATGATCTCAATATTATTTTATCTATAATTAAAAAACAAATATTATGATAAGAAAATACTTTATTTTTTTAATTAGAAATCACTTTTCTAAAGTCTTTAACAACTGTTAATGGGTCTAAAGCTTTTGTAATAGAACTGCCAACAACTATTATTGAGGGTTCGTAATCAATAATCCTTTTTATCACCTCAAGATCAACTCCTCCTGCTACAGCATGTTTAAATTTATTGATTTCCTGGATCAGTTTCAAATCAATCATGATTTCAGTGATATTCTTTCTTTTATCAAAAGAAAGATGTGTCAAAAGGATTATGTCATCGGCATTATAATCTAAAAATACTAATTTGGATTCAAAATCTTTTATACCTAGTTGATAACCCAACATATCAACCATGACCTTCTTTTTATAATTCTTAGCTATATTTATTACATTCTGAATAGTATTGTAATCTGCACAAGCCATCACAGTGGTCAGGTCTGCTCCTGCTTCAAATGCTATCTCGGCTTCAAAAACACCGCCATCCATGGTTTTCATATCAGCCAATAAGATAGCTTTATTAAAAGCTTTTCTGGCTACTCTGACACTTTCAATCCCATATTTCTTGATCAAAGGAGTACCAATCTCAATAATATCTATATATTTCTCGATTTCCCGGGCGATGTTTAATGCTTCGTCGAGAGAATCCAGGTCCAAAGCTAATTGTAGTTTTATCCTTTTATCCATTATTAATTTTTTAAATATATTATTTCATAATTATCTATTCTATTTCATCTACAGTATTTGATAAATGAATTTTTGGTGTATTTTCAATCCAATAGAGTTTAATTATTCTTAGTGCTCCTTAATTCTTCCTTGTAAATGAAGTAAAATGACCATAATCATTTCCCAATTTCATTATTTCAAATGTAAAAAAATATTCGCCAAATAAGCTCACATCTCTCTCAAATTTTAATGGATCTTTTCAGTTTTTTGGAAGAAAGGTCAAATATATAAACTTGTAATAAAAGATACTATATCTTTTAAAGTATTCTATGCTTTTATTAAAATTATGGTTTTCTGGTTACAATTACTATTCCCCTCAAGATCCTATCCATATGGAAACAGGCTCTAATATATTTTGTTTTTTTACCACAACAAATATTAAAAATCTATAGCATTTATAATGCCAGAATCATAAATTGGCATAGCCTCTTCTTTAGATGTAACCCATGAGGCTAATCTATTTGCACGCTCACTAATTGTCTTAAGAGAATACTTTTTTAAATAATTAACTATAACTGCAGCAGTAAAAGCATCTCCTGCACCAACTCTATTAATAGCATCACAAGGATAAGCTGGAGACGTGCAGACAGAATGTTCATTGACCAGCATACTTCCTTCTTCTCCTTTTGTAAGGCAAACAAGATTTAATTTATATTTATTTATTAAAAAGTTACATGACTCTTCTTCACTATAATTAGCATTTATATTTAGCAAATCTATTATTATTTTTAATTCGTAGTCATTTAGTTTTAAAATTGTTGCTAGAGTTAAAGATTTCTCTAAAACTTGTTTATTGTAAAAATTTTGCCTCAAGTTTATATCAAATACTTTGACTATATTATTATTTGCTGCTTTCAAAAAATTTAAAATAGTTTTCCTTGTAGTTTTATTTCTTTGTGCTATAGTGCCAAAGCATATTGCATTAGTTTTTTTTAAAAGTTCAAAAAATTTTTTTCTCCAACCTAAAAAATCCCAAGCTACATTCTCTTTGGTAAAATAATTTGGCTGATTATCTTTATCAATTTTTACTTCTACTGTCCCTGTTGGTCTAATTTTATCAACTTGAATATATTCGGATTCAAGATTATTTTTTAAAAGAAATTTAATTATTTCTTTACCTAAATAATCATCTCCTACTCTGCTAACCACAATACCCTTGTGCCCAAGAGCTGAAACATGATAAGCAAAGTTTGCAGGAGACCCCCAAGCTTCTTATTGTAAGGATATAAATCCCATAATATTTCTCCAATACCGATTATTTTAAATGATTTTTTTAAAGACATTTTAATATATCTCCATTACTTGAATTCTGATATTTAAAGATATTATTCTATAAAACTAAATTAATAAAATGTTGTTAGTAAATTCTTTTTTATGATTCTTCAGAATAATTAGATATTTCTCACCAATAATATATTATGGCTACAACTAAGTAATGTTCTTAAATCTTAATAGGATATCTTCCAAACTCACGGGTAGCTTCAACCATGGCTATAAAATTCTCTGGTGGAACTCCAGCATGAATGCTATTGCTTGAGGCCAGAATATGCCCACCTCCCGGACTTGCTTTATGAATGCATTCTTTTACAGCAATCCGAACGTCTTCGGGCTTTCCGAAAGTAAGTAGATGAGCGCAATCTATATTGCCATGAATTGCTATTTTGTTACCATATTTCTTTATTACTTCCCCTATATCCATACCTGCAGCGGGTTCGATGGGATTCATGGCATCAATACCTTCAGTCACGAGCAGATCTATTATGGGCCAAATATTACCATCGCAATGTTTAATAAACGGTATATTATTATCTTTGGCTATCTTTAAAACATTCCTTAACCCAGGCAGCACAAACTCTTTAAAATGTTCCATGGACATAAAAAGTCTGTCCTTACTACAATAATCCTCACCATCAGTTATGATATCTGCCCCTATTTCAATGGCTTGTTTTTCCAATTCCACAAAATATTCATTTACCATAGTTGCCAATCTTTTAGCAAAATCCGGATTTACATAATAGTCCATAAGATAATTGTCAAAACCACGTATAAAAATTGGATATATAAGTCCGTGGTGTACTGCAAATGCAATTGCTTTTTTACCTTTAAATCTTTTAACTGCTCCACGAAGAGTGGCTAACCTTTTAGGGTCATGTGGATCAGGCATCTTATAGGTTTCTAAAAACTTGTTAGGGTCCATGTCTTTCTTAATTAAAGGCTCTATCGGAAATGGAAATTGAAGCCTTCCCTTCACTTCCTTAAAATCCCTTAATACCCCGAAATGATCCCTCATTACTCCAGGACTGACTTCCTTAAAATCAACATCTTCATAAATGCAAATACCATCGATATCAAAATTTTCATAGAAATCAAACATGGAAGTTCCAGGCATAATTTTTTGGATTACCGGATTTTCAACTATCCATTCAAGAATTGGTACTGTATCAGGCTCTTCTAATCTTAAAGTTGTTAAAACCCTCTCTAACGAGTTCAATTTTTGTTTCCTTTTTTTTATTATTTAATAATTTAATGTCTCATCAATCATGGTTAAATAGTTTTCTATCGGTACATAGGAGGGTATAGAATTACCCGCTCCTATAGCAAACCGGCCTCCTTGAGCACAAAAATCTATGACTTTCCTCACATATTTTCTGAGATCACCCACTTCATATCTTGATAATATGTCTACATCTATGCCACCTAGTAGGCATATTCTATCACCATATAACTTCTTATATTCTTCTATGGGAGCTGCACCCTCCATAAAAGAATGTTTACCATCAATCTTTACATCAACAATTAAATCTTCCATTAAAGTGTCTATCTTCCCACAACTGTGTAGATAATAAGATTTACTCTTATCATGTGCCTGTTGGGCAAATTTTTTGTGCCAGGGTAGTATATATTTTCTTATGTCTTTAGGCGATATTAAGGTTTGAGTTTTAAACCCCAAATCTTCTCCTTGTAAAATAGCCACCAGTTTATCTAATTTAAGTAGGTATCCATTATATTTAAGAGTTATCTCCCCTACTTTGTCAATAACAGCTTTTACAAGCTCAGCATTATCAATTAAATTTATACAAAGATTTTCATAACCAAAAAGCCTAACTGCATGCTCATATACCCCACCAGCATGGCAGGATATAAATCCCATTCCCTCT
>Ga0187827_10006916_pt1 | contig 12777 bp, 6 predicted proteins | sample ETNtaG_39_FD_167969 | JGI IMG/M metagenome (GOLD analysis project Ga0187827, IMG submission 167969) | Marine microbial and viral communities from oxygen minimum zone, Eastern Pacific Ocean - ETNP2014_SV_150_PacBio MetaG (Illumina Assembly) | ecosystem: Environmental > Aquatic > Marine > Hypoxic... | reverse complement strand
CGTAGGTTTACGTAACAAAAGTTTACATACGCTAACGAGCCAAATACTCTCATGCTATCTGGAAAATAGAGAAATGGTGGGTATTCCCGCTCTTCACACATCAAGCGTAATCAGGTGGTGAATCTGAGGTGTCATAACTTCTCTTTCCCCTTCATTTGCGTTTTTTGTGCCTCCGCAGTGAATAATCTTTTATATTGCAAAACAACTACACTCGTTTATAATATCGATCAATAGACAGCAGCTACAAGTCACTTTCACCACATTCTAATTATCTTTTTATGTATCTTAAGCAGCAGGCATTGACCTATATTATAGATTAGCATGGGTATGAAAAGAAAATTCAGATATGTTGAACTTTTTGCAGGTTGTGGAGGAATGTCGCTTGGCCTTGAAGCGGCAGGTTTTAACCTTGCTTTTGCAAGTGAAATTTCCCCCATGGCCGCTGAAACTTATGCTTATAATTTGCTTCCCAATAAATTAGAAGATGCCTTCTGGATAAAAAGTAATTATGACAGGGTGGCCATGAAGAAGAGGCTAAGCGAAAACCCTAATAGCATCAAGCGAAATTCACATGAAGATTTCAAGTCACCTCTGGATTTGCCAAACAAGAGACCGTTCTTACTAGTCGGTGACATATCTACGTTCATCAAGGAAATACAGGGTTCCAAGGAGAAGGAATTTAGAAAACACATAGGTCCTGTTGATTTGCTTTCCGGTGGACCTCCATGTCAAAGTTTTAGTTCTGCAGGTAAAAGAGAAGCAAACAATAAACGGAACAACCTGTTCCTACAGTTTGCAAGAATGGCATCCATACTTCAGCCAAAGATAGTTCTCTTTGAGAATGTTAGTGGTATCTTGCGGCCTTTTACCAATGGCAAAGGAACCCTTAAACATGCTTGGTTTGAAATCACCAAGGAGTTTATTGGGAAAAACTATGTTCCTGCCTGCTTTCATATAGATACAAAGGATTTTGGATTCCCACAGCAAAGGAGACGGTTTTTCATGATAGCACTTAACAAGGATTTACTGGAAGGAATTAGTGCTAATAATTCGACTTACTTCAAAAAACTCAATAAGCTTTTTGGTGGGCCACGGCAACTCTACCAGGATTTCCACGGAAGGAATGGAAATAAAAATAGGATACCATACAACAAGAAGAGGGCAGGTCGCTTGTTATTTGACAGCACTAACGGTTCATGGCAAGAAGAATGCCAATTGCTTTTCGGCACTACCCAATCACGTAATTACAATACGGTCAAAGACGCTATTGATAGTATTAAAAACCTAGAAGAGAAATACCATACTGGCGTAGGAAAATATGGCCAGTATTTAAAGCATCAGTTTGCAAGTGTCCAACCAAGAAATTCTCAGGGTAAGCTGCAAAACCACGAGAACAGGACTCATACAGATCTTGTAAAAGTTCGTTTCATGCTTTTGCAAGCTGTAACCGAATTAGATGATGAAACTAGGCAACTATATTTTAAAACGATAAAGAGGAGTAACTTGAGAGAAACAGGCATTCCCAATCCTTTAATCAAAGCTTTAATGGATCATACGCTTGGCTTCCTTGACAGCAATAACAGTATGTACAAGTGGGGGCCTTGCAGGGAGATTGCCGGTGAGTCAGAAGTGAGATCATTAATTGTAAAAATAAAATCCAGGAAATATTCCCAGCGGGCACTTATACCAGGTCAACCATCCCCTGCCCAACTATCTATCCCGGACGATCTATGTCACTACGACAAAAAGAATCCACGAACCTTGACCGCAAGGGAAATGGCAAGGATTCAGACTTTTCCAGATTGGTTTGTGTTTAAGAACAAACCTACCACCGGGGGGCAAAGGCGTTCATATGAAGTACCTTGGTATACTCAAATAGGAAATGCAGTTCCGCCATTACTGGCTAAAGTAATTGGAAGTAACCTGAGAAATCTTTTGGAACATTTTGAGAATAGGTGAGAAAATAACCATCGACAAACATAATATAAATTTAAGAGATAGTGAATTATTGTTCCCAACAGGTTTATTACAGTGGGCTGGTCATGGAAAGGGTGGAGTAAGAAAACCTTTTAAGCCTGAAACAGGTCGCCCATTAGGAGAACAAATAATCACGCCACTTATCCACCGCTTAAATGATTGGGTTCAAAAGATTGTCCGTTCTGATAAGGAGCAGGATCTTCCTAGGGCTTTATTATTAGTAGGTGGCCCTGGTAATGGAAAAACAGATGCAGTGGAAAGTTGTATTGAGCAATTTGATGAACAACTGGCGGCAAACGGTAAGTTGGTGAAGGAGTTTGCATCTCGTTTCAATGTTGAAGAGGGTAGCCTGCCACCTAGGAAAGCTACTGTTGATGTGTCTAGTTTCTGGAAAGATCACCCGTCCAGCTTAAAACCCTTCATTGAATTAGTTCAGGATGCAACAGAAAAAGATTTGCATTCAAATGAATCCAGCCCTGAGGAAACCCTTCTAGATGAATTGGTTGAGATATTAAATGGTAGCAATAATGGGATTTATATTTGTTGTGTAAATCGTGGAATTCTTGCAAATGCGTCTATGATAGCTCATGCAAAAGGAGATGAAAAGATTATTCAATTTCTGGATAAAATTGTAGCATCCGTGACAAGTGGGGTTGACTCTCCCGAATGTTGGCCTTTAAATGGATTTTCCCAGATAGCAACTTGGCCCATGGATGTTGAATCATTAGTAGATTCATCCGGTGAAAATGATGGCAAGACGGTTGTTCATCAAATATTAAAAGTTGCACTAGATGAGAAAAAATGGGTCGAACCTTGTTCTTCTGGGCCTCGCTGTCCCTTTTGCCAGAACCGTAAATTGCTGGATAAGCCAGAGGCTATCAACAATTTAGTTAATATTCTTCATTATTACGAATTAGCAACGGGTAGGCGATGGACGTTTAGAGATATATTTTCATTAATACCTTATATACTAATTGGTGATAACTCTGACTTTGAATCAAACGGCAAGAGTTGTACGCCTTGCGAATGGGCTGCTAACCATCTGAAGATGTCCAATGATACACCTTCTGACGAAATGGCTTCTGCCAGAGCACCATATCTTCTGGTATCGAGACTATATTACAATCGCTTATTTCCAAGGTGGCCACGTCTAGATTCTCAAGAACATAGAAAAGCAAAGAAAAAGATTCTACCAAGAATTTGTCCACAGTATTTTAACTTGGACTTCAAGCATGGATATCAATTGGCACGCAATCACTATAGAAATTTAGCGGCTCAAAGACTTGGGTCGACGAGTTCGGTTGGTAATATTTTGCACGGCGCATTTAGTGAATATCTTGATCCTGCAATTATTTCAGGTAGCGAGGTATTATTTAACCGTGATAAGGCAAAAGTTAGCGCAAGTGACATTGAAGAACGATTTAGCTTGTCAGTTAGCGTAGGCTTGAAATATGTGTCAAGCCAAATTGAACCTATTGAGCGCGACCTGATCGACAAGCTGGCACAAGCAGATGATGCTCTGTCAGAGAGTAATTACAAACGTTTAGATTCTAAAAAAGCTCGCCTCCTCCAAGCTTCTGTAAGGCAATATTGTGCTAGGCTTGTAAAGAGGAGTATTGGTGTACGGAAAGGTGTGTGTAATGATTCCTACATGTTTAAAAGTTACGCAAATGTTTCTTGTAATCCTGATGCTATTAAGAATGTAAGAAAGCAGTTGAGTAGATTACTCCAGAATAGAAATACATTCAAAGCACAGTTAGCTACAACCTTTGGGCAACCGGTTGCACAACGTGACAGGAACATCGCGCTTATTACAAAGCAGATTAAGATAAAACAATTGAATCATACTAATACCGCTAATAGGCCAACTGATACCTTGCCATATTTACTTGTTCAGGAAAGTAGAATACCTATTACATTTCCCTTGTTTAAGGCGTTGAATAGCGTGGATTTTGGATTACAGGAAGCATCATTACCCGAGGAAATATTTGCACTTTTAGATGGTGTTAAGTCAATGGTATCTGGGCAAATTGTTAGAGATAAGGATTTTTCTGAAAATGATGTTATATTGGAAATTGGAGCGGAGAGAATGTCGATTGAAGTTGTCGACGGGCGTGTAGTCGTTGAGAAGGAGGATTCAAATTGACACTTGATGAATTTATTGCGAATCCATGGGCTTCTTTACATAATGCTTACCGGGATAGTTTTCTGCACATGCGTCCAGCACCTGAATTTGCATCGGGCGAAGTGTTATTAGCGTCCTTGTACAGGAATGTAGGGTTTAGTGAAAATATAAGTGAAGGTAAGGTGCCAGCTAATGGCCGTAATTTCCTTAAGTTACTTGAAAAGAAAACGAGACCAGACGATAAAATAAGTGCAACTGGCATAGAAGATGATACATGGATTAAAATAGTTGCAAAGTCAATAACAAGTCCAAAACAACCTAACCAGTCTAGTAAAAGATTCTTGCAGCTCTGTCCAGTGGTTCCAGATGCTGCGCTGTATTCACTTTCAGCAAGACTTTCCTCAAACTCATGGAATCCGGGGAGTTTAATTGCCAGGATATTGTGTATGGGGAATGAAAGTGAGCAAGATGCTTTAGTTGCTTGGCAGCAAATATTCGATTCTTTATCTATTAAAGATACGGATGATGTTTGGGCACGCTTATTACAGCAAGAGTTTGAAAGCTGGAGGGCTGTTGCGGCTGAATGTTATTGGAAGAAACCAGGAAAGATTGATCCAAAGATAATTAGCCCGGATTTAGAAAGCAATTGTTTTGATTCACCTGCTAAAAGATTTTCTATTGACCTTAAGCATATTCTAGAGCTTAAGGGAATGCTTACTCGGCGCCAATGGGTGAGTTTGCTAGAATCAATCCTTAGGATCGGAAGTGCTGCTCATATTATGTGGATATGCAAAGTAAATGGAGAGTGTGTAAAGTTATTCGAGGAAGTGCTTGAGGGGGGAACCGTTCCAACTGCCGACGATGTATATTCAAGGTTATCAATAAATTCTGGGTATTGGTGCTTGGGACAACCATCCAATAATACAATTAAAGAGCTAGCTAGAGAGTTTTTGTATGGTAGGGCAGGAATTAATTTAATGTTATTGCGCTGCATGGATATCGACCCTGTGCACATGCCATCTAAACCCCTCATTAATCCCGCTAGTATTGCTAAGTTTGCAGAATACTTAGCATTAGTTCGTGCCAAGTTTTCAATGAACAATTATAAAGAAAACTTAACTGATGCAATGCAAAGTGATCCACGCGTACCTTCTTGTAAGCGTGGAATATCATCAAATATTCTAGAATTCCTTAGCCATGTACTTCGTCAAAGGCAAACCAATGAATCAGGTATGGATAGTTACGATCAAGGATATTACCTTAAAAAGAGAGGTTCTTATAAGCGGGCCCCGTGGGTTGTGGGATTGGGCCCGGTGGCTATATTGACAATGGTACATTGTTGTGCCTCGTCTGTAAATGGGCCCCGTACTGTTGAAGATCTGTGCTTACATTTAGGAAAATATGGATTTGAGATTAAGGCACAGGATGTTCCAAGTAGTGAATTTGGAAAGTCTTTACGTGGTTTAGGCCTTGTCATAGATAGCCCAGATGCAGAAGGAGGGATGGTATTAGTTAATCCATTTCATCATTCGAATAGAGGAGATGGGGAATGAGCCAGTTTAGTAAATATATATCAGGTTATATTAAAGAAGAATTGGCAAGTGCCGTCTTGCTTTCGACTGGTCAATTAAGAGTTCTATTTTCTGGTCCGCCCAAAGATATTTTAGAAGATGTATTCTCTGCCATGTCACATGAAGGAAGCATGCTTGATATACCATGTGGAGATCAAGTAATAAGAATGCCTATATTTATGATTGACCCTAGGGCAAAAGATCCCCAAAAATTAGAATCAGCTAGATGTACACATAACCATCTGGTAAAAATTCGCACTTCGTCATGCGGAGCCTATTTAGCATTGCATGCCCAGGGTGATAATACAAACCTGTCGTTGGAAACAACTGCAAAACGGATGGGAATAACTCATCATGATCATTATGAATTTGAAGATTGGTATAAAGAGCCTTTTATCGCGAGTGTTATTAGGTCAACAGTATCTCGTTATATTAATTCCAATCATGCTAAATACCCAGTATATACAGAAATAGTGCAGCATTCGTTGACTAAAGAGTGGGAATGCGATCAGAGAAATAAGGATAAGCGGGCGCTATGGAGAATAATTAAGGATTTGTATGATGCTGATCTAAGTGATAGCCCTAAAAATGTTTTCATGGCGATTATTGGTTTGCCGTATTCAGACAATGAAATAAGTATAATTAAACAGGGTAGCATTCCATCCAGAATAGCAGAGCTCTTTGAGAGCAACGGTATTAGTGTTGCACGTCAATTATTAATACGCAGGGCGGATGATGGTTTCAAGGAAGATATAAAAGAAGCTATAAAAGATCGTATAAAAGAATTTTGCAATCACATTCAACGTCAATGCAGGTTTCCATCAGAATTTGTAAACAATCCCATGCACTATTATGCACCGGTTAAAGGAATAGATGAAGGCAATATTGAGGTCCCACCGTGGTGGTTCTTGCTTAGTGATGAGGTTTGGGAAAAGTTGCTTGAGGGAACAGAGACACCACCACCAAAGGGTGCGTTGATAGTTAAATGTATAAACCCAGTTTGTCCTCCATCAATTACTTCGGTGGGAATGCCGATTGTAACCCAAGCAGTAGTAAGATTACAACTAGAATTAAAAATAGAAGGTACAGGGGGTGACGTTGTTATTTCCCGTTCTTCGGGAAGGCAAGATTTTTCGGAACTTGTCACTGTTTCATTTAATGATAGTAAAATAATAACTTGGACCGATGAAGATGTTCCAGAACATTCTAGTTTTGTAAGATACCGATTCGAATCCTATTTAGTAGGCAAGCCGGTTATCCTAAAATGCATTAACTTGGATTCCTATGAACCAGGTGTAGTTTTTTATTCTTTAGGGGCATCTAAGATTGGTTTATTTAAATGGAAGAAAGGTAAAGATCCAAGCAATAGAAAAAGAGATCAGTATGAATGTGAAATAAAAATGAAAGGGATTGGTTCTCACAAGTTTGACATGTTCTATACTGATGGGCTTAATCATAGTAAAACAATTAGTGGATATGAAACAAATTCTGAGCATGAAGAAGATGATTCATGTTCTATAGTGCCATCTGCTGATAATCATTCGGTTTGTCTTCTTGAGACAGATGAAGAGTGTTATTACGAGTTCAGTGCAAGGATGCCTGGTGAGGAAGAAGATAAATGGTATCGAATTTGGTTAGAAGCCGATGATTACGAACCTACAGGTGTTTCAAGTGAATACGAGCGTCTTGTAAAAGAGCACTGTAATACAAGCACCGGTGGTGGATTAAAGGTGGAAGTCAGACCGTCACGTTTACTAGATTTTGAAGGTTGGTGCCTAAGTAGTCCTAATTCTTATATGCCTGTTATATTTGGTGATGGGTTACAAGATTCTTGGACAAAGCCTAAATGGGAGAAACATGCAGTTTTATCTAAATTTTCAATCATGCTCGATCCAAGGCCATTAAGTACGGAATTCAACCCACCAGAGAATATCCTTAGTTTACGAGGCAGTTTATATGAAATTCTCAAAAAATTGGTCGAAAAAACAGGAGCTATTGAATACTTGAGATTTAGCGAGTTAATGAAAGATACTACATTTAGCGATACTTTATTGTCGTATTTGAAGGAATATGCTGCTTGGTTAGCAGACGACTATGATATTGCTATCTGGATGGACGTTATAAGTGTGCATACAGAGGAACGTGGAAGTAACTGCCTTGAATCTGTGCCCGATGCAATATTGTTGACACCATTACACCCTTTAAAGCTTGCATGGCAGTGTAATGCGCATCAGATATTACAAGAAAGTTTAGACGATCATAAGCATTGCTCAGTAGCCGGTGTGTTGACTCCATCTTCATTCCCTGATTGCATGGTACTCTCTTGTAGAAATGCAAGTGGACACTTTGATAAGAAGGGTTACATAGCCTTGCCTTCTACTTCCGATTATTGGTCTGTTTTGTGGAATATTCAAAAGATATCTAATGTAAACGACGCAAATGATGGTGGTGTGTTTGGCCGTGATTTTGGATTGACTATTGAAGGGCTGACATCAAGCTTTAACATTCAGCAGGTAAAACGATCATTAGATGAGATGAAGAGAGTTGCTTCTGCCAAGTCGACGTTACGGATATCTATAGCTAGTGACACCAAGGGATCAAGCACATGTAATGATGGTGTTAGTGAATGGTGTTCAGAGAATATGGGGTTAGACAATGACGAATGGTCTGCTGCAGGCCCTATGACATTATTTGTTTATGATAGCCGCCAGGAAGACTTACATCCCGAACCTGCAACTTTAGCATCATTAACCGTAAGATCTGGAGAGAACGTGAGATGGTTTACTGAAAACGATAATAACCAGAAGGAAAATCGTGATCTATCTATTATTGCACATCTAGGCACAATGAATACGGAATTTTTATGTTATAATATTAAATCTCAGGTGGATCCAACTTGCATTAATCGCATGAGCATTCGCAGGCAAACATCTGTAGTAAACAAACATTTCTTGGCACAGTCAAGAGTAGGCTCTTTTGTCCATGATGAATCAACAAGCGGTATAGCAGGGTTGCTGTCCGATGTTATGGGACAAGTTGAAATCCAGTGCGTTGACAGTCGAATCTTCGATAGCCTTACATTTGCTCCAAACATAGTAACCTTACAAAACGCATTGGAAAACTCAAATTATTGTGCAGTCTCGTCGTCGACTGTCGATGCATCTTGTTTCTTTTCTGGAACAGGAAACTCATACCTCTGGGATTATGAATTGCCTCTGTATTCTAGGGGTGGGGGTAACAGCAGTGGATTTTATTTACTTGCAAAAGAATCCGAAAATATGGTGATATCTGTAAGGGAGTCAATTCGACAGTTGGGGGAGATATTTGAAATCACAGACAATAAGGCAAAATCATTATTAAGAGAAATATCTTATCGTGGTGTCCCCACATTAAAAAAATTAACCAGTGGTGGTGCTGTATCGTTTGGAGAAATAGGAATGTTGGTTGCCTTGAGAGTATTGCAAACAGAATTTCAAGCGGAGAAAGTATGTGAAGGGATACTGCCTGTTATGGGGTCTGATAAAATTATTAACTTGATTGTTCCTGCTGATATATTTCAACCTCGATATGATAGTTTGCGAATCTCATTTGGAAAGATTTCAGGCGAGCGGCCAGATTTGATTGCAATTAGTATAAGAATGAGTGACGGTGTACCCGTATCCATTCGAATAACTTCTATAGAAGTAAAAGCTCGTGCAACAAAAATGTCTGAAAGCCAACGAAATGAAGCATTGGGCCAAGCCATTTTATTTTCCACATTTCTTGCTGAGCTGAAAGATAGATCATCTGAATTGCGCTTATGGGGTGTGGCATGGCGAGATACCCTGGCAACCTGGATTGATTATGGGTTCAGGGTATATGGGCAACTTGATAGGTTAATATCTGATAAATCATGGACAGCGGCTCATGAAGCAGTGCTTGGTGCTATTATGTCCAATTCCGTTGATATCCAGATTGATAAGATTGGTAGATTGATTTGTATTGATGGCTCTAGTATAGGAGAGGTTTTAGGTGTTAATCCGGAAGTAATTTGCGAAACACTAATACTTACTCACGATGATGCTTATCAAATATTAGATGGTGAACAAGAAAAAATTATAAATGGAATTAAAGATGTTATTGGGAATTGGGATATTTATCCTAAACAAGTAAATGCCGAAGAGAATCAAGAAAGTGTCAGTGGTGATAGTAAGGATCTGGGTGAAAAAGCTGCAGGTGGAGAATCAGGAACTAGTTCTGTGGAGGATGTATCAGTTGATGTTGACGGAGAGAAATCAACTGGTATTAAGTTTGTTGTTGGTAATTATTTAAATGCTTTTGGTAATTCAAATATTGAATATTTCCCCAGTAATACAGAATTGAATCATATGAACATGGGGATTGTAGGTGATCTTGGAACAGGAAAGACACAATTACTTAAATCCTTAATTATGCAAATCATTCAAAACCCAGCAAGTAACAGAGGTGTTAGCCCTAGCTTTCTTGTTCTTGATTATAAGAAAGATTATTCGGGTTCCGATTTTATTAATAAAACAAATGCCAGGGTTGTTAGTCCTTTTAATATTCCATTGAACATGTTCAATACTGCAGATTGTGTCTTCAAGGAAAAGCAAAAACAATGGTTTGATCGTAGTCGTTTCTTCAATGATTTGCTTTCAAAAATATATTCGGGTATTGGACCCGTGCAGAAAGAAAACATTAAGAACGCTATAAGAAAAAGCTTTGTAGAAGTTAAGAATGGAGATCCAACGATTTATGATGTCTTTGATGCATACAAAGACGTAAAAATTGATAGCCCCTATGGGATTATGAGTGATATGGTTGATGGAGGTTACTTTGAACAGGACAAAGAGAAGATAATTCCATTTTCGGAGTTTTTTGATGGTGTTGTTGTCGTAGATTTGAGTGCAATTGGGCAAGATGATGCTACAAAAAATATGCTTGTAGCTATATTTCTAAACCTTTATTACGAATACATGCTTAAGATTGAGAAGAAGCCTTTTTCAGGAAACAACCCTCAATTAAGGTTCATTAATTCATTCGTGCTTGTCGATGAAGCTGATAATATTATGAAATACGAGTTTTCCGTTCTAAGAAAGCTTCTCTTGCAAGGCAGAGAGTTCGGTGTTGGAATAATCTTAGCTTCCCAGTATTTGTCACATTTCAAAACTCAGCATGAAGACTACATGGAACCACTTTTGACGTGGTTTGTACATAGAGTACCCAATATTACAGTTAATCAACTTGAGAAATTGGGGCTGTCTAACGTGGGACAAGATACTTTAAACAGAATATCTAGACTGGGCATCCATGAATGTTTGTGTAAAACATTGGGTGTTGATGGTGAATTTATTAGAGGTAGACCGTTTTATGAACTAGATTGATGAAAAGGTAGCAGTATAAGGACAGGGTATATAGAGTAACCCATTCAATACTTTATAATCTACATCCCACCATGTTTAGAAAACTAAACACCTAGATAAATGTTTATTATTGGAAAAGAATATTCCCGTGAAGAGTTGTTGAAATTTGTGGGTAGTAGGCAAGGGCAAGTTGGTATTATTTGGGGCGAAAAGGAACCTGGCTGTGTTATATGCACTACGGGAGGCAGGCACTCTCAGCAAGCAGGTTACCATGACAAACGAAACGCTGATGGGACGTGGAACTATTTTGGACAAGGCCAATCTGGTGATCAGAATCCGGAGAGTTATAGCAATAGGCTTTTGGTAAGTGGAGAAAGATCCGTGCTACTATTTTCCACGCGAGAACCTACTCCTCAAGAAATTACTATACGTAAAGAATCTTCAATGAATCAACCTTATGCAAAAAGATATACTTTTCAAGGTATGTATAACATAGGTTGTTGGGATGTATATGTTCCAACAACTGGGAAACGTAAAGGCGACAAGCTTTTGCAATTTACTTTATACCCTGAGGGTAATGCTAATGATAAACAGGTTGATTTGTGCTTGGAGCAACTAGGGCCTTCACTTATAGACCTGCGGAAACAAGCACTTGGAAATGGTGGGAAACCATGTAAAGGTAGAGTTTCCGCAAACGAATATAAGAAAACTTCTAAGGCTATTAAAGTTTATGCAAGAGTCAGGGCAAAGGGTGTTTGCGAGAGGTGTGGTAATAATGCGCCCTTTGAAAGTATTGAAGGGCCATTCCTCGAAGTACACCATTTGTTGAGACTAGCAGATGGTGGACCTGATAAGCCTGAAAATGTAGCAGCTATCTGTCCCAATTGTCATAGTGAAGCACATTACGGTGTAAACCGTAACCAAATTAGTACGAATTTGATAAACATAATTCAGAAAAAAGAGTTAGAAGTTGTCAATGCCACAAAACAAGAATTTTAATTATTTACTTTGGTTTAGAAGCAGAATATTAAGGTGGTATGAAAGTCATGGTAGGCATTACTCTTGGAGAAAAAAGTCAGTAACCAGATACCATCAGGTAATTGCCGAAATTCTGTTGCAACGTACCAAAGCTGATGTCGTCGCCGCTTTTTACCAGAATTTATTAAAGAGTTTCCATCATGGACTGTTCTTTCCTAGGCAGAGGAAACAAAACTAAGAAAACTTTTTAAACCTATAGGGCTTTGGAGGCAGCGATCTGCTGTTGTTAATAAAATATCAACGGAAATGGCTAGGAGAAATGGTAGGTTTCCAACTAAGAGAGAAGAAATTGAAAGCCTTCCCGGCATAGGTCAGTATATTGCCAATGCGATAGAGGTGTTTTGTAGTAACAAACGGCGTCCATTGCTTGATGTTAATATGGCGCGAGTCCTCGAACGCTACTTTGGCCCAAGGAAGCTAGCCGACATCCGCTACGACCCATACTTGCAAAAACTTGCTCATGATGTGTTGCCTAGAAAGAAAATAAAGGAGTTCAATTGGGCTATACTGGATTTTGGAGCACTTGTTTGTAAAGCAAGAAATCCAGCATGCAATAATTGCTCGCTAGCAAAAAAATGTAAGTTTCCATGAGCGTATAAACAGGAATCACAATTTAAAATAAATTTTAAAATTTCTTATTATGAAAAAAGATAAGTCTAATATTACTATTTCACTTTTATATGAAACACAAAATATAATTAGT